>ERZ779851.9-NODE-9-length-157814-cov-13.251643_pt1 | contig 157814 bp, 148 predicted proteins | sample MGYA00511094_ERZ779851 | MGnify/ENA primary metagenome ERZ779851 (study PRJEB29588, sample SAMEA2155512) | human gut metagenome | biome: human gut; feature: human-associated habitat; material: faeces | place: Denmark | collected 2008/2010 ...
TCAAGTAAAGTATGTCTTTATAATGCGGACATAGTTGTGCAATATTTTAAATTCCCTCATTTATAGTTAATAATTAATAGTATTTAATTAGGATTCCAGAATCCGCATAAATTCTTCACCAGTAATCGTTTCTTTCTCATAGAGGAAGTTCGCCAGTTCATGAAGCTTATCTTTGTTTTCATTCAAGATATCTAATGCTTTCTTATGCTGGGCTTTTACAACTTCTACAACCTTCTCATCAATCTTCTTCTGTGTGTCTGCAGAACATGCAAGGGAAGCATCTCCACCGAGATACTGATTATTGACAGTTTCCATTGCAACCATGTCGAATTCGTCTGTCATACCGTAACGGGTAATCATCGCTCTTGCAAGCTTTGTTGCCTGTTCAATATCGTTAGAAGCTCCTGTACTTATTGTTCCTGTCACAATTTCTTCTGCTGCACGTCCACCTGTGAGTGTTGCAATCTTATTCTGGATTTCTTCCTTCGTCATAAGATATTTATCCTGCTGTTCTACCTGCATCGTGTATCCTAACGCACCAGAAGTTCGTGGAATAATCGTAATCTTCTGTACTGGTTCTGTATTTTTCTGCACAGCAATTGCCATGGCATGACCAACTTCGTGATAAGAAACGACTTTCTTTTCTTCCTCACCAAGAATACGGTCTTTTTTCTCTTTTCCGGCAAGCACCACTTCAACTGCCTCAAACAAATCCTTTTGGCTTACAACCTGTCTGCCATCTTTTACTGCCATAATAGCAGCCTCATTAACCATATTGGCAAGGTCCGCACCAACGGCACCGGAAGTTGCCAACGCAATTTCTTCCAAATCTACCGTATCGTCCATAAGCACATCATGTGAATGAACCTTTAACACATCCACACGGCCTTTCAAATCCGGTTTTTCCACAATAATCCGGCGGTCAAAACGTCCCGGACGAAGTAATGCCTTATCAAGCACTTCCGGACGGTTTGTCGCACCAAGAATAATAATTCCTTTCGAGGAATCAAAACCATCCATCTCCGACAACAGCTGATTCAGCGTCTGCTCACGCTCATCATTGCCCCCTCCATACTGGCTGTCACGGCTTTTACCAATCGCATCAATCTCATCAATAAAAATAATACAAGGTGCCATCGATGTCGCCTGCTTAAACAAATCTCTTACACGTGACGCACCGACACCAACAAACATTTCCACAAAATCGGACCCGGACAGGGAAAAGAACGGAACACCTGCTTCTCCTGCAAGTGCCTTCGCAAGCAGTGTCTTACCGGTTCCCGGAGGTCCGACAAGCAGCGCACCTTTCGGAAGTCTCGCACCAATTTTTTTGTATTTATCCGGATTTTTCAAAAAGTCAACTAACTCCGTCAGTGACTCTTTTGCCTCTTCTTCACCGGCAACATCCTTAAATGTCACACCGGTCTTTTTTTCTACATACATCTTCGCATTTGACTTGCCGACGCCGCCCATAATGCCGCCGCCCTTGGTTGCCGAGCGCATAAAGAACCAAAGGAGAATCCAAAGTCCCGCAATCGGAAGAATATAAGAAAGCAAAAAGTCCATAATTCCCGAACTGCTCTGAATCTCCGCCGTAAACTCGACTCCGTATTTATTCAGCAAATCCTGCACCAATTTCTCGTCATTGACATACCCGGTATAATAAGTGACCGTAAGCATCGCCACTTTTTCCTTCGTCTTTGGCTCAATGACAATCATATTCGACTGAAATGTAACCTTTTTCACCTGGTCCTTTTTCAGCATTTCAATAAATTTTGTATACGTGATTTCCTTTTCCGTATTTCTTTGAATCTCGGAATTCAGGAAAAAAATCAAGCCAATTGCAAACAGCGCCGCCATTAAACAAATCAAGAGATTGGTCTTGTTTTTCTTGCGCTTGTTCGGATCCTGATTATTTCTTTCATTATTATTAAAATCCATTCTATCTTGTCCTTTCGTATCCTGAATCGTTACTTTAATAAGTATAAAAGATTTTAAATGATAAATCAATGGTTAGTATGTGAAAGATTGGTGAATTTGACACTTGAAACAAACTGGTAAAAAGGGTATACTAGAAATAAGTTTGTTTATTTTCATTAAATATAAAATTTGTAAAAAGATTAAGGAGCTGTTGGCTCCGGAATGGAGATTAAAATGGCTGTAAAGTACGTTTTTGTAACTGGCGGTGTTGTTTCCGGTTTAGGAAAAGGAATTACTGCCGCTTCTTTAGGTCGATTGTTGAAAATGCGTGGCTACAAAGTAACCATGCAGAAATTTGACCCGTATATCAATATTGACCCGGGTACGATGAATCCAATTCAGCATGGTGAAGTATTCGTCACCGATGACGGTGCGGAAACCGATTTGGACTTGGGACATTATGAGCGTTTCATTGACGAAAGTCTCACCAAACAGAGTAATGTCACAACCGGTAAAGTTTACTGGTCGGTTCTTTCCAAAGAGCGCCGTGGTGATTACGGTGGTGGAACCGTACAGGTAATCCCTCATATTACAAATGAATTGAAAAGCCGTTTTTACCGCAACGATGGTGTAAAAGAAACGCAGATTGCCATCATTGAAGTCGGAGGTACGGTTGGTGATATTGAGAGCCAGCCATTTTTAGAGGCAATTCGTCAGTTCCAGTTAGACGTCGGACATGAAAATGCGATTTTGATTCACGTTACATTAGTTCCTTATTTGAAGGCATCACAGGAATTGAAATCCAAACCAACACAGGCAAGTGTAAAAGAACTTCAAGGTATGGGAATCCAGCCGGATATCGTTGTATGCCGTACTGAGATTCCTCTCGATAAAGCAATCCGCGACAAAATTTCTTTGTTCTGTAATGTACCAAACAGTCAGGTTATCCAGAACTTAGATGTGGAAACACTTTATGAAGTACCTCTTGCCATGGAGAAGGAAAACCTTGCACAGACTGTCTGCAAATGTCTTCACTTGGATTGTCCGGAACCGGATATCAAGGGCTGGGAAGATATGGTAAATTCTATTAAGAACTTAAACAAAGAAGTAACCGTTGCCCTCGTCGGCAAATATACTGCTTTGCATGATGCTTATATCAGTGTTGTTGAATCCTTAAAGCACGGTGGTTTCGCCCACAATGCACAGGTAAACATCAAATGGGTAAATTCAGAAGATGTAACCCCTGAAAATGTCGCTGATATTTTAGGCGATGTAAGTGGTGTTTTAATACCGGGTGGTTTTGGTGACCGCGGTATTGATGGTAAAATATATGCTATCCAGTATGCCCGCGAAAATAACATTCCATTCCTTGGTCTCTGCCTCGGTATGCAGTTATCCATCGTAGAATTTGCACGTAATGTTGTCGGCTGGAATGACGCTCACAGTGCAGAATTAGACCCATCTACAACGCATCCGGTAATTCACCTGATGCCAGACCAGAATGGTGTTGAGGATATCGGCGGCACCTTACGTCTTGGTTCCTACCCTTGTGTACTCGCTAAAGACAGTAAAGCATATGCGCTATACGGCGAAGAAACAATTCATGAAAGACACCGCCACCGCTATGAGGTAAATAACTACTATCGTGATGACTTAGAGAAAAACGGCATGAAACTTTCCGGACTTTCACCGGATGGACGAATTGTTGAAATGTTAGAGATTCCGGAACATCCTTGGTTCGTTGCCACACAGGCTCATCCAGAGTTTAAATCCCGTCCAAACCATCCACATCCGTTATTTAAAGGATTTGTTGGTGCAGCACTTGAGTATCAGGATAAGTAAGAATATATCAAGAGAAGAGAGGATTTGTCACACAAATCCTCTCTTTTTTTAATAATAAACAAAGAAGTCTAGAGCTGGCACTCTAGACTTCTTTCGCACATTGAAAATGCACTTACTTTTCTTAGCTAATATTATTATATACTTTTATTCTCGCAAAATCAACTACCTAACACTCTGAGTTCCTTTTATTTACTTCCCCGTACCACTCTCACAAAAGCTTCTATTCGTTCTTTACTCTTTCCGTTACCATCTGTGCGCTCTACACCGGAACTGGTGTCCACACCATCAATTTTCCCCGCGCAGGCAGCCAGAGCCTCTCCCACATTGTCCGGATTAAGCCCACCGGCAAGTAATACTTGTTTCTCTGTCGAAGGAAGCTTTTGCAGCAAATCCCAGTCAGCGGTACGTCTGATTGCCTTTAAAGTATCCGGATTTGTCGACTGCACGCCAATCTCGAACTGCACAAGTCCCGGGCGGAATGTATCAAAGAGCAGAAAATCTTCTTCATGCAGTAAATCGCCCCCGATTTCAAAATGAAAATTTGTCACACCATTATCATGCTCACCAATATACTTCCATATGCGGTAGGCATACGCGTGGTTGCAGTTAAAGGTGCGGTCCACAAATTTCACCTGCGGCACCTTGTTTTCAAGAAAGAAATCAAGCTCTCTCTCTGTCTTTTCCGGGCTTTTTATCCGCACAGATTTCTCAATGGAGGATAAACAATAACTGCACGAAAACGGACATCCTCTCATGCTTTCATAGTAAATAATGCGGTTTTTCAGTGTTTCCATGTCATCATAAGGATACACTAAATCATCCATATCTAATCCCTGTCTTGGTTTAGTACGGTGCAATCCACTGATACCTCGGTATACTATCCCGTCTATGGATGAAATTTCTCTGTCACCATCCACAAAGTATGCCATAAATTCCTGAAAGGTCCGCTCGCCCTCGCCAACCATAACAAGGTCTGCGTATTCGTATTTTGCAAGCACTTCCTCCGGATGATAACTTACTTCCGGTCCGCCAAAGAATAAAAACAGATTTGGCAGCACTTTTTTCAAATCTCCGGCTAACCCCATCACATATTCAATGTTCCAAAGATAACAGGAAAATCCAACTGCCTCCGGTTTTCTGCGGTAAATGTCCTGAAAAATTTCCTCTCTTCTGTGATTGATTGTGTACTCCGCAATTTCTACATCCTTCCGGTACTTCCCTGCATTTGCCTGCAGTGAGCGGACCGCCAGCGTCGTGTGGATGTATTTTGCATTGATTCCAACTAATAAAACCATATTTTACAGCCTCCTGACTTCTCCTATATAAAAAAAAGCGAGTGAATCCTCGCAAAATGTAAAAAAAGAAGCGGGTGATGGGAATCGAACCCACGTATCTAGCTTGGAAGGCTAGTGTTCTACCATTGAACTACACCCGCATAATGCTTAACAGTGTTTTGGTTTTAAAGTCGGGGTGACAGGATTCGAACCTGCGACCTCTTGATCCCAAATCAAGCGCTCTAGCCAAGCTGAGCCACACCCCGTTAGTCCTTTGCGACCAACGCAAAACCTATTATATACAAGTCGGTATCATTTGTCAACAACTTTTTTTATTTTTTTTAAAAGGCTGTTTGTTTGAAATGATGTATTGTTTTTGCACTACTGTGCTCTCTCAAACCGACTTTTGCATTATATAAACTATGTAGACAAAAGTCAAGGGGTATTTTGAAAAAAATTAAAAAACTGTGGAGAGTGTGTGTTGATTACCTGGAGCAAGTGTATTAACATATACTGCATAAAAACAATAAGAGAGGCTTACAGTGACATATGGATAATTTTATTTTTAGTATAAACGCAACAATACCGATATTTCTCGTCATACTTCTGGGATGGTTCCTCATGAAGATACATCTTATATCTGAAGAGTTTGCGAATGTGGCAAATAAGTATGTGTTTAAGGTTGCACTTCCGGTGCTTCTTTTCCGGGATATAGCGACAACATCTATTTTGGATGATCTTAATGTGAAGTTTGTTTTGTTCTGTTTCTTTGGAACAATCATAATGTTCTGTTTGGTCTGGGTATTTGCACTTGTGTACTGCAGGGACAAAACTATGATTGGTGCGTTTGTTCAGGGCGCAGCAAGGGGAAGTGCGGCGGTGCTTGGAGTAGCATTTGTGGAGAATATTTGTGGTAACTCAGGCATGGCGCCCCTTATGATTGTTGCTGCAGTGCCAATGTACAATGTAATCTCTGTGATAGCGCTTACTTTTGGCGGCAGAGATGAGGTACACGGAACAGAGGGGATAAAAAAGGCATTTGTAAATATTCTGAAGAATCCGATAATTATAGGAATTGTTCTGGGTATACCGTTTTCTGTATTTGACATATCCATACCGGCGATCCCACTCAGGACAATCAATTATGTTGCGCAGACTGCAACACCAATAGCACTCATAGCCATAGGTGCAGGGTTTGATTCCCGGCAGGCTATAACAAGGCTGAAACCGTCGATTGTGGCAACGGCTATAAAGTTGGTAATTCTTCCTGTCGTGTTTCTGCCAATTGCCATTAAGCTTGGTTTTGATCCAAGTGAGATAGTGGCTATTTTGATTATGGTAGGTGCACCGGCTACTGTGTCTGGATACATCATGGCGAAAAATATGAACAATGATTATGTGCTTTCGTCAAATATAATTGTAATATCTACATTATTGTCATCTGTAACATTGACTATGTGGGTGTTTGTGTTAAAATGTTTGGGAGCGATCTGAGTTGTACAGATGTACAATTCAGACCTGTTCCGGATAGTTTGATATTTTGAACCTGAATTATAGAGAGAAGAGGTATATCAATGGATAATATTGATAGAAAGATACTAAGATGTCTTAAGGACAACGCACGGCTTACTGCGTCGGCCATAAGTGAGGAGATAAATCTGTCTGTCTCTGCGGTGATCGAGAGAATCCGCAAGATGGAGGGGAGCGGTGTCATAAAGGGATATACTATAGAGGTCGATCAAAAGAAGCTTGGAAATGAGATGGTGGCCATCATGGAGGTCAGACTTAAGCATCCCAAATATTATGATGAATTTGCTCAGCTGATACAGACTAATGACAGTATTGTGGCGTGTTTTTATATGACTGGTGATTTTGATTTTATACTAAAAATTGTCACAGATTCATCTGCGGGGCTCGATGAGGTTTACAGGTTTGTAAAAGGATATGAGGGAGTTTCGGCTACGGAGACTCATTTTGTATTAAAGACACTTAAGGATGAAGTGTCAGTTATACCGGAGGTAAAAGCTTAATGAATAATATCGTACTTACAGGAATGCCCGGAGCGGGAAAGAGCACTATAGGTGTCCTGCTTGCAAAGGTGCTTGGATACAGCTTTATTGATGCTGATATTCTGATACAGGACAGTCAGGGAATGCTTCTTCGGGAGATCATAGCAAAGTATGGTGACGATGGATTCCTCAAAATAGAAAATGATGTCAATAAGGGTATTACTGATGAGCATGTTGTCATAGCAACAGGCGGAAGCGCAATATATTGCACAGAGGCCATGGAGAAGTATATGGCTGAGGATCTGGTGATATATATAAATCTTCCTTATGAGGAGATCGCAAGACGTCTTGGAAATATAAAGAGAAGGGGCGTCGTCTTAAAAGATGGCCAGACACTGAAGGATCTGTACGATGAAAGAACGGCACTCTATGAGAAATTCTGCCACATCAATATACAGTCAGAAGGTCTTGGCATAGAGGAATTATTGGACAGTGTTGCGGGAATGATAATGGTAAGAAGAGAGCTGTAGATTTTATAATATGAACGAGGAGAAAATCATATGGAGATATTGAAGATGGCAGGGCAGATCCTGCTGCTTGTGCTGGGTTTTGTATTCATGATAAAGGGTGCTGATATCTTTGTGGATGGAGCATCAAAAATTGCTGTGAAATGCAATATTCCAGAGATGATAGTTGGACTGACTATAGTGGCCATGGGTACGAGTGCTCCAGAGGCTGCGGTAAGTATAAAAGCTGCTTTGTCCCCTGAGGGTGCGGGAATAACAGTTGGCAATGTGCTTGGCAGCAACATAATTAACATTCTTGTGATCCTTGGTGTCACAGCGCTGATTGCAGCTTTGCCTATAAAGAAAAATACGCTTAGAATAGATATTCCGTTTGTGATTGCTGCATCGATCATGATTTTGGCTATGGGCTACTTTGATGGGGTGTTGAGCAGACTTGAGGGCGTGGTATTTTATGTAGTATTTATTGTATTCCTGGTGTATCTTGTTATCAGCGCAAAACACGGTAACAGTGAGAGTGATTCAATAGAACTTACTGAGAAGGATAAGACACCAAGACTCATTTTATTTATAATAGTGGGACTTGCGCTTGTTGTGGTTGGAAGCAATTTTACCGTCAATTCGGCATCATATATAGCTGGCAAACTTGGCATGACTGAGAGGCTTATCGGTCTTACCATAGTTGCATTTGGAACGTCACTTCCAGAACTTGTAACGTCTTGCACAGCGGCAAAGAAAGGCCAGACGGATATAGCTATAGGAAATATAGTTGGAAGCAATATATTCAATATACTTTTTGTAGCGGGAACAACTATGCTCATAACCCCGGTACAGTTTGAGAAGGGATTCTTTGTGGATGGAATCATGACTATAGTTGCAGCGGTTCTTCTGTGGCTGTTTTGCGTGAGAAAGAAGAAGCTGACAAAGCCGGGAGGCATAGTTATGCTTTTGGTGTATGCAGTATATTTTGCATATATCATGTATAAGAATTATCTTATGTAGTGAATATATGGATGGTTAATCCTGGGATGCCTGTGATGAGTTTACTAAAATTATATGACCTGCATAGATATCAGGTATGACAGATGATGAATATGATCCCCAGCTGGATGCGGAGCAGAACGTATCATACTGGGGATTTTTTGCGGTATTTTGTTGACTGGGTGCTGTTTATCATTTATAATCAGATGTGCCAGTTTAAACCGCAAAACTTTAAAGTTGATATACTTTAACGCAATAAAGCGGATGGCGGCAAAAAAATATTGGGAGGATGCTATGATAATCAAAGTAATTATGCTCGTTGTTTTCTTTGCAGTGATGCTGGGCGTTGGTTTTTGCTCAAGAAAGCATACGAAGGATGTGAATGGATTTGTTCTGGGAGGGAGAAGTGTCGGTCCGTGGCTGACGGCATTTGCTTATGGAACATCTTATTTTTCGGCGGTTATATTCATTGGATATGCCGGACAGTTTGGATGGAAGTATGGAATTGCTTCTACATGGATAGGAATCGGAAACGCAATACTGGGCTCTCTGGTGGCGTGGGTTGTTCTTGGAAGACGTACAAGACTGCTGACACAGGAACTTGATACCAGGACGATGCCTGAATTTTTTGAGAAGAGATATTCAAGTAAATCTTTGAAGCTTTTTTCATCGATAATTATATTTATATTTCTTATTCCATATACAGCATCTCTGTATAACGGTCTGTCGAGACTTTTTGGAATGGCTTTTAATGTTGACTACAAGCTTTGTGTTATCGTCATGGCTGTGCTTACAGGTATATATGTAATTGTTGGTGGTTATATGGCTACAGCTATAAATGATTTTATCCAGGGACTGATAATGCTTGTAGGCATTGTGGCGGTTATATATGCGGTTCTTAATAATTATGGAGGACTAACTGGTGCTCTTGACAGCCTTGCAAGAGTAAATGATCCGGCGGTATCTGATACACCTGGTGTATTTGCTTCGTTCCTTGGGCCAGATGTATTCAACCTTGCATGTGTGGTTGTCCTTACTTCGCTTGGAACATGGGGACTTCCTCAGATGGTTCAAAAGTTCTATGCTATAAAGGATGAAAAGTCAATAAGAACAGGTACAGTTGTATCGACATTTTTTGCGGTTATAGTTGCTGGAGGATGTTATTTCCTTGGTGGTTTTGGAAGACTTACAGAAACTGATGTTGCAGCTGAGGGATATGATGCCATAGTTCCACATCTGCTTGAGAATCTTCCGACAGTGCTTATGGGATTGGTTGTTATACTTGTCCTTTCAGCATCTATGTCAACTTTGTCATCTCTGGTTCTGACATCGAGTTCTACGCTGACTATAGATTTTATAAAGCCAGTGATCGCACCAAAGATGGATGACAAGAAGCAGATACTTGTCATGAGGGTGCTGCTGGTTATGTTTGTAGCTATTTCTGCGGTAATTGCAGTTGTACAATATTCAAGCAAGATTACATTTATCGCTCAGCTCATGGGTGTGTCATGGGGGGCTATAGCCGGTGCGTTCCTTGCTCCGTTCCTGTACGGTTTATATTATAAGAAAACCACAGTTGCAGCGTGCTGGACATGTTTTATCTGGGGTACAGGAATTATGACACTCAATTTTATAAGCAACACATGGGGACTGTTCAAATTCCCTGCAGTTATGCAGTCACCAATCAACTGTGGTGCGGTAGCTATGGTAGGCGGACTTATAATAGTGCCTGTAGTGAGTCTTTTTACCAGAAAGCCTGATCAGGAGAAGGTCAGCAAGGCGTTTGAGTGCTATGAAGAGACTGTCACGGTGGCACACAGAAAAGCACTTGATTAGTTCTGATAAAATGAGTTGACGAATGCTTCATGGGGCAATTGGATTGCCTGACCTTATATATACATATTACACGGCCTTTACACAAAACTTGGTTGAAAGGCCGTGTTTTTTATGTTAATATTATCAAGCGGTAAAAGTATCCGAAACGGTATAACCGCTGCAATCTTTATAGCAGGAGGTGCAGAGATGATCACACTGTACAGAACAGATGACAGAATTTTGAGTGAGATACAGGAATATGGGCCGGGAGCCTGGATCGTTATGACTAAACCTACTATTGAAGAGAGCAAGGGGATAGCTGAGCAGTTCGATATTGATCTGGCGGATGTGAGAGCCGCTCTTGATGATGAGGAGAGCTCCCGTGTGCAGGTTGAAGACAACTATACCATGATAATCGTGGATATCCCATCTATAGAGATAAGAAATGAACGCGAGGCGTACACGACAATACCTCTTGGTATTATATTGGTTGCAGACTGCATCATAACGATATGTGCTGAGGAGACTCCTGTGCTGGAAGCCTTCATGGAGGGTAAGGTGAGAGAGTTCAGCACCAAGAAGAGAATGCGCTTCATGTATCAGATATTGTATAGAAACTGTATGACGTATCAGTATTATCTGCGAGTTATGGACAGACGCAGAACTCTTATAGAGCAGAGAATTCAGGAAGAGACCGAGGATGCGGATTTGATAGATCTTCATGAACTGGAGTCAAACCTTGTATATTTTGCAACATCTATCAGAGCGAATGGCGTTGTTCTGGATAAGCTTACAAGATATGGCAGGATCAAGCAGTATCCAGAAGATAAGGAATTGCTTGATGACGTTCTGGTCGAGAATAAACAGGCTATTGAGATGACCCAGATATATCGAGATATCATCAGCGGTACCAGGGAACTTATGACGACTATTATCAATAACAGATTGAACAATGCGATGAAGTTCCTTGCAGCCATTACAATAGTTATGGCTGTTCCAACGGTTATATCAGGAGTGTATGGCATGAATGTAGGCACAAAGTGGATGCCATTTGCGAATGTTCCGTATGGCTTTGAGATAGTATGTGGCATTATACTTGTTATCAGTATAGTGATAGCACTCATATTAAAAAAGAAAAAGATGCTCAAGCAGTGATCAGGGGAACACATTGTACTGAACATGGTGAGTTGGCTGGGCAGATAGATTGTTGTATGACAATAAGGCACACGATATAAGAATATATCGTATGCCTTATTTTTTAGTTGTTATTTATAGGGATACCGTTCACCTCTACCTGGTCAGATATCTGTATGACGATACATTTGCGGCCGTCTATCTCCATGGTTTCAACGAGGTCGGTGCGCTCCGGGTTGACCTTTATCACCACATCAGGCGTCTTTACCTCAAATGTTCTGGTATTTGCCACGTTGCTTGCATACATCACAGTGGATTTCTCGCGTGGGACAACTATGGCTGCCTCGTCATCAGGATTTTCTGCTGGCTGCGGGACAGGTGCTGCTGCGGATGTGACTTTCTCATAGTGGGCGTCAAAATTCTCCATCTTGTCGTCTGACACGCCGCTTTCAGTGAGGAGATTCTTGATCGTGTTTTTTGTAAGTGTAAGTGGTTCCGGGCTGTCCTTTCGCTGTTCGATCATCTCGTTCAGGTTGTCGTGGATGGTTCTGACAATGTCGTAGTTGCAGTCATCTCCCAGGGTTTCGGCCACAATTTCATGAAATACATCTTTTTGTTCTCCGGCAGTGATTGGCAGACCTGTACCAAGCAGATTGCTAATGAAGCTTTCATGGAGTTCCTCGGGTTTCTTTGTATAATATAATATATTATGTACATCCGTGCTTCTGTCGATAAATGCAGGAAAGAGAAATCCTATGTCTGGCATATCCACAACCCAGTCACGTACTCTGTTGTGAAATGTACTCTCCACATCGAAATAGCTGAGACCGGCTTTGGACAGATTCACATGACAGATAGAACACATGATATACTCATATACTTCATCAGATGCATCGTCCATCAATATGCCATCGGTGGTCTTGCCCGGTATATCGTAAGTGTCATGGATAAGCATAATAAGGTAATTTCCTGTATAGTCGTAAGTTTCAATAACCTTATCATAGAATTCGTTTACGAGGTCGTCGTCTTCGAGTTTGCTTTTCCTTAGCCTGCATAGAAACTCCTGGGTTCCACCTTCAAATTCCTGAGAAGTTGGAAATGGCATGGTCACAAGGTTCTTGCCGATGCTTCCTGACAGCGTTTTCTTGAATATCTCAAAATATTTGAAGGTTTCTTCTTCTGGCATAGTGAGAAACTGTTCTTTTATAGTTGCAACCTTGTTGTGGTCACCGTCTACATAGCATCCGCAGATCTTGCTGATGGAACATACAGACGGAGCAAACTGGTGCCTGATTTCAAGTACATCTTTTTTGGTCATATATATAACTCCATTTCTTTTGAATTTTGCCTGATAAGTATATCACAAAATTGATGTTAATAATATCTTAAAAATCACCTTGTTGTTTCTTAATGGGATAATATGGATAATTGAGAACAGGAGGTGGATGTGATAAGCTATGTCATGCATGGAGAAATGCAAATAGAGAAAAAGGGTGAGGTTTTGATATGTACAACATATTGGTATGTGATGATGAGAAAGATATTGTGTCAGCGATAGAGATATATCTTAGAACTGCAGGATACAGCGTATATAGAGCATATAATGGAAGAGAAGCCATAGAGTCTGTAAAAAATAATGACATACATCTTGTGATAATGGATGTGATGATGCCTGAGATGGATGGTATCACATCTATGGCACACATAAGAGAGGACAGCAATGTTCCTGTGATAATGCTGACGGCAAAGAGTGAGGATACGGACAAGATACTTGGTCTTGAGGTTGGAGCGGATGATTATGTGACAAAGCCGTTCAATCCGGTTGAACTTCTGGCGAGGGTGAAATCACAGCTCAGAAGATATATGCTGCTTGGCGGTGGTTGTGAGAAAAGTGACAGGCTGGTTATAGGCGGTATAGAACTTGATGATAAATCAAAACAGGTCATGTTGGACGGCGTACTTATGAGCCTTACTCCAACAGAATATGATATATTGAAGCTGCTCATGGAAAATCCGGGCAAGGTTTTCTCCACAAAGGAGATATACAGAGCTGTATGGAATGCGGATCCTATGGGAGCTGAAGGATCTGTGGCTGTGCATATAAGACATTTGAGAGAAAAGATAGAGATCAACCCTTCGGACCCAAGATATATAAAGGTTATCTGGGGAAGGGGATATATGGTGGAGGAAAAATAATTGGGAAAAACTATATATAGAATAAGAGGAAATGTATTTTTTAAATTGTTTATATATATACTCGTCACATTGCTGGCTTATTCGGCCATGTGTTTTGGTGGCCTGATGTGGCAGGGATTATATATGGATGTGTCATCAGACTCTGAACAGAATATGATGGTGTATCGTAATCTGGTGGACAACTATGTGACGGGTGTTGAAGAATCATTAATGGACGCCGAACGTACTTATGTTGAAAATGTTGTGTCAGATATGACAAATGTAAGCAGTTATTCCGATTTTCTTATGAAAGATTTCGACGGTGATGGTGTAATTGGAGCTTCTGATGTCGCTGCAAAGATAAAGGAACACGACCTGGCAGAACGTATAACATCACAGCCGGTATATGGTGATATTGAGTCCAGGGGAGATCTTGCTTATGAATTGGATATGAGATATGTCTGTAATTCCGGTGATGAACAAAAAATGTTTTCAAGAATATTTGGCAATTCTGGATTGGCAACGGATTCTGATGATGCGGAGGATTACAGATATGGCGTGGATACAGTGGAGGTTCCTGTCGTAAAGTATGCAGCATTTGACGCTGAGAGTGATATGGAGGAAATGTACAGTAAGCTCATGGATTCCATATATAATGAAGAAAAAACTGACTATACAGACAGTGAAAGTCTTGAACAGATAAATAAGGAGCAGCCGGCCACGACTGAGGCAGTGGCCACGACTGAGACTCCGTCAGAGATGGAGAGTGATATAGATTCTGAATACAACATAGAAATCAGGAAAAGAAGCTATTATGAAATGAGCGACATGTTGTACAAAGGAGAGTATCCAGTCTCGGTCCAAAAGGAATACTTTGATGGTGCATATAGTGGCGGACAGGTTGTATCTGGAGGATATGTACTCAAGCTGACGTATGGGAGTGCGCACATAAACATGTATTCTACGGTTTATGTGGATCATATTGCTGTAGTCAAAAATATAAATGATGAAAATCCTGATATTTTAATTAATCTGAAGGTGTGGAAGACGAATTTTGATAAAATAGTTTCTGCAGCCATAATTCTGGCTCTGAGCTGTATAGTGCTGACATTGGTTACTATGATAAACTCTGGGGTAAAGGCTGGGGAGAAGACGATAAAACTGTCGAGAGTTGAATCGGTGTTTACGGAAGTTCCGATAGCTCTGTTTGCCGGAGCTGTTCTGGTGTTTATTCTGCTGCTTGGAAATATGTTTGAGGTATCCAAGACGGAGATGGACACTGATCTAAGTTTTGCTACTGACAGAATGTTCTATCTGGCAACACTAGTCCCGATGGCTGTTTTGTACACAGCTGCATTATTGATGGTAAATAATCTTTTTGCAAAGATCAAGGCAGGCAGACTTATATCTGACAGTGCGGTCATCAGGTTTATCAGATGGACTTTCAGAAAAATAGCAGGTATGTTTCGATATATCAGGAGAAATGTAAAGCTTGGCTGGAGAGGTGTTATTGTATATATTGCTATAACGTTATTTGAGCTGGCTGCTCTCGCAGTTTTGTGCGGCATGGTGGGCAGTGGTGAGCTGGTGCCGCTGTATATAATATTTAAAACGATATGTATAGTAATAATACTAATCATCTCGGCGCAGGCCAGGGAATTATATCTGTGTGCTATGGACATGGCAAACGGCAATCTGGACAGAAAGGCTGATATCAGAAAGATGTTCTGGATATTCAAAGCCCATGGTGAGCATCTTAATCAGATAGGTGATGGAATGGCGAAAGCTGTAGATGAGAGAATGAAGAGCGAACATTTGAAGACAGAGCTCATAACAAATGTGTCCCATGATATAAAGACGCCGCTAACTTCGATAATCAACTACGTCGATCTGCTTGAAAAGGGTGAAATAGATGAAAAGACAGAGGCAGAGTATATAGAAGTTCTGTCCAGACAGTCATCCAGGCTTAAAAAACTTATAGAAGATCTTGTTGAAGCTTCAAAAGCGTCTACCGGAAATATCCAGATGAATTTTGCAGATATAGATGCGGGCATGCTGCTTGAGCAGGCTGTAGCGGAGTATTCCGATAAACTTGAAAGTGCAGGACTTAGTGTTGTGTTTGCAAAACCTGATGAACCGGCAGTAGTCATTGCTGACGGGCAATATCTGTGGAGAGTGTTTGACAATCTGCTGGCAAATATAAGTAAATACGCAATGAGAGGAACCAGAGTGTATGCCACGGTTTTTAGTGATGACAGCGGTACCCGGATAGAGTTTAAAAATATCTCAAGAGAGGCACTTAATATATCCAGCGATGAGCTTATGGAGAGATTTGTGAGGGGAGACAGTTCCAGGAATACTGAGGGAAGCGGACTCGGGCTTTCCATTGCAAACAGTCTGTGTTCACTCATGAATGCAGAGTTCAGGATAAGTATAGATGGAGATCTGTTTAAGGCGGTAATATCATTTAAAAAAGTTATTGACAACTAATGCTAGTTAGTGCATACTAACCTTGATGATAATATTTTCATTATGAAGATTGTTATTACAAGGAGGCGGATGCAGTGGCGAGTGATAAGATTGAGACAGAAAAGAATAATATAGATGACACAGGTATCCAGAGAACTGCGATGCAAAAGGAGATTGTTATCAGCAGGCTCAGAGAGCGTGGCTGCAGGATAACCAGACAGAGAATGATGCTGCTGGACATAATACTTGGTGAGGAGTGTTCATCATGTAAGGAGATTTATTATAAGGCGGCAAAACAGGACAGCCGGATAGGATCGGCAACTGTGTACAGAATGGTTAATACTCTTGAGGATATAGGGGCAATAAACAGAAAGAACATGTACAAGGTTGCCTGCGGTGCAAATTGTGGTATAGAGGATGCCTGTGTCATTGAGCTTGACGATTCTTCAAGTATTGAGCTGTCAGCAAAGGAGTGGAACAGGATAATAAGAGCTGGTCTTATGGCGGGTGGATATATTGAAAATCAGTCTGTAGTAGGTGTGAATGTGAAGCCTTGTGGCTGCGGCACATGCTGCTAATGCTTATTATAAAGTTAAAGGAGATGAATTGTGATGGGTGGAACGATATTAGTTGTATGTATTCTTCTGCTTATTGTGGTTTGTGCTGTCATAAGTTCGGCAAAGCATTTCAAAGGTGAGGGCGGATGCTGTGGAGGCGGTGGTTCTGTAAGGATTAAAGGTGACAGAATCAAAAATGTAGTTGCAGTGAAGACAATGATCATAGATGGTATGCATTGTAGTAACTGTTCAAACCGTGTACAGAATGCGCTGAATGGACTGGGACAGGTGAATGCGAAGGTTGATCTGAATAAAAAACAGGCGGTTGTAAAACTTGGAAGAGAGATTTCTGATGAAGAACTGAAACAGTGTGTGGAGAGAGCTGGATACACTGTTCAGGTGATAAAATAAAAAATTGTAAAAAATTTTCAAAAAATTGTTGACAGTTCTAATAGCATATGTTATTATCCATATTGTTGTGAGGAACACAAGAGAAAACATCACAACAGTTAAGCGCGAGTGGCTCAGCGGTGGAGCATCTCCTTGCCAAGGAGAGGGTCGCGGGTTCGATTCCCGTCTCGCGCTCTTTAATATTAATTAGTATATCAGAGCTTGTGCTCTGTTTTTTTTATTTTATATCCTGTATTTAATACTATTTAACTATTGAATATATGTTGCATAGTGTTATAATCAATCACGATTATCTATGAAGTATTTGAATTAGTTTTTTAGAGGTATATATTAGATTATGAAAGACAGACTTAAGAATTTTCATCATTCGGCAGTTTTTATCTGCCTTGTGCTTTCGATTGTTCTGGATATAGTTTTGGAAGCTCTTGGAAGACACTCGCTTTTTAAGGCGGTTTCTTATGTGTGGGATCAGCCGCTTATATTCCTTTACAACTGCTCGATAATATTTTTCACACTGACACTTGTTCTTCTCATGAGAAAGAGGATATTTGGGTTCTGTGTGATTTCATTTGCATGGCTGCTTTTAGGTGTGACGAACTGCATAGTTCTTGGGTTCAGAATAACACCATTTTCAGCGATAGATATGCTTATGGCGAGCAATACGATCACGATCATTGACAAATATTTTTCAACGTGGCAGATCGTGTTGATTGCGGTGCTGCTATTTATTGCACTTGCGGCGATTATAGTTTTGTTCATAAAATCGCCTACAGTAACAGGAAATATATACAGAACAAGGACTACTATATTCATAGTCGCCACATTTTGCTGTGTCATGCTGTTTACCAGAATAGCCCTGAATGCGCAGACTATATCAGATAATTTCTCAAATCTTGCCACAGCATACAATAATTATGGTTTTGTATATTGTTTCTCAAACAGTGTGGTGGATGTGGGGATAGGAGAACCGGACGATTACAGCGAAGAGAAGATGCTGGAGATTAAGGCTGATCTTGATGAAGTCGGAACATCGGAGTCTACACTGGGTGATATAAAGCCTAATGTGATATTTGTGCAGTTGGAATCATTCATGGATCCGTCATATGTAAAGTGTCTCAGATTCAACAAGAATCCAATACCTAACTTCACATATTTAAAGGAAAAATATACATCAGGATTTTTGACTATGCCGGCTATAGGCGCCGGAACGGCCAATTCAGAATTTGAAGTGTTGACGGGATTCAACGTTGCATATTTTGGCGCAGGTGAGTATCCATATAAGACGATACTTGGCAAGCAGACCATAGAGTCTATGGCGACCCAGCTTAAGCTGGATGGTTATTCTACCCACGCAATGCACAACCATGATGGTACTTTTTACGACAGATATAAAGTGTATAAGAACATGGGATTTGATACATTCACACCGATGGAATATATGTACAATCTTGAACATACACAGAAGAATTGGGAGAAGGATAATGTCCTGACAGGTGAGATCATGAAGACTCTTGATTCAACCGATGGAAGAGATTTTATTTTTACAGTCAGTGTTCAGGGGCATGGAAGATATCCGTCTGAACTTGATGAAGAGAATTTTGATTATCCAATAAGGGTTGCAGGAACCGGCGATGAGGCACTTGATACACAGTGGACCTATTACTGCAATCAGCTTCATGAGATGGATCAGTTTATCGGTGATCTGGTCAGCAAACTGAAGTATCTGCATGAACCTGTTGTGCTTGTCATGTATGGGGATCATCTTCCGGGATTTGACATGACAAATGATGATATAGTCAATGGCGATATGTATCAGACTGAATATATTGTGTGGAGCAATATTAGTGGTTTTCCGACAGAAAAGGAAGATATAGCGGCATATCAGCTCAGCACAAAGGTTTTTGATATGCTTGGATTTGATAAGAGCTATGTTCAGAAGTTTCAGACTGAGTATAAACCTGGTGATGAGAACTATGATGATGAATTAAAGCTTATAGAATATGATATGCTTTATGGAAAACGGTACATGTATCCGGATGGATGGCCGTATGAACCGACAGATATGCAATATGGAATAGAACCAATACGTATCACGGGAGTGGAAAGGGGAACATATGTTGTTCCGGATGAACCTGCATCTGCAGATGGTGTCTCTGGCACTGCGGTGGATGAATCTGCGGATAAGGATACGGAAGATACGGACAGAAATGAAAGCAGTGGCTTACAGCAGGAGACTGCGGAAGTGGTCAAAGAGACGCTGGAAGGTTATTATATACGTGGCGAGAACTTCAACGAATGTACATTTGCGTGGATTGACGGAGCCTTTGACAGCAACACCATATATATAGATAGAAACACACTGTTCCTTCCACATGACAGTTTTGAACCTGGAAAGGAGATATCAATCGCACAGGTAGGTGATGATGGTATTGATTTTGGAGTTGAAGACACATATGTCTATGAGGGTGATGAAACTGAATACGGTGAAAGATAAAACTGAATACGTTGAAAGACAAAACTCCCTTGACAAGGTGTTTAGAATTTGTTAGCATTGATAAAAAGTTGCATCACCCAACGCGATAAGTGTTGGGTGATGTGTTTTCTCTATTTAAGGCTAATTAAGTGCAGTCAACGGGTGCATGAGCATCCTGAAGATATTATTTTTACAGAAAGAGAGAGAAGAAAATGGGTAAGATTATTGGCGAAGGAATCACATTTGATGACGTTTTATTGGTGCCTGCATATTCAGAGGTATTACCAAATGACGTTGACCTTACAACACAGTTGACACAGAAGATTAAATTGAACATTCCTCTTATGAGTGCTGGTATGGATACTGTTACTGAGCACAGAATGGCTATTGCTATGGCTCGTCAGGGCGGTATAGGAGTTATTCACAAGAATATGACTATAGAGAAGCAGGCAGAGGAAGTAGACAAGGTTAAGCGTTCAGAGAACGGTGTTATATCTGATCCATTTTACTTATCTCCAGAGCATACATTAGCAGATGCAGATGCGCTGATGAGTAAGTTCAGAATCTCAGGTGTTCCTATTACAGAAGATGGCAAGCTGGTAGGAATCATCACAAACCGTGACCTTAAGTTTGAGAAGGATTATTCAAAGAAGATTAAAGAGTCTATGACATCAGAAGGTCTTGTGACTGCAAAGGAAGGAATTACACTTGATGAGGCAAGAGAGATTCTTGGCAGGGCTCGTAAGGAAAAGCTTCCAATTGTTGATGATGATTTCCATCTCAAAGGACTTATCACTATCAAGGATATAGAGAAGCAGATCAAATATCCATATTCAGCTCATGATGCACAGGGAAGACTGCTCTGTGCGGCAGCAGTTGGATGTACAGCTAATATTCTTGACAGAGTTGCAGAGCTCGTTTCCTCAAAGGTTGATGCAATAGTCATAGATACAGCACATGGACATTCAGCAAATGTTCTGAGAACATTCAAGATGGTCAAAGAGAAGTATCCTGATCTTCAGGTTATCGCTGGTAATGTTGCTACAAAGTCAGGTGCACAGGCCATGATTGATATGGGAGTTGATGCTGTCAAGATTGGTATCGGACCTGGTTCTATCTGTACAACACGTGTGGTTGCCGGAATAGGTGTTCCACAGATCACAGCTATCATGCAGGCATATGATGCAGCTATGAATGCAGGAATCCCTGTTATCGCAGATGGTGGTATCAAGTATTCAGGAGATATCACAAAGGCTCTGGCTGCCGGTGCAAATGTATGTATGATGGGAAGTCTGTTTGCAGGAACAGATGAAGCTCCTGGTGATTTTGAACTTTATCAGGGACGTAAGTACAAGGTTTACAGAGGTATGGGGTCAATCGCAGCTATGGAGAATGGTTCCAAGGACAGATACTTCCAGGAAAATGCACGAAAGCTTGTTCCAGAGGGAGTTGAAGGTCGTGTTGCATACAAGGGATCACTTGAGGATACAGTATTCCAGCTCATCGGCGGACTTCGTTCAGGTATGGGTTACTGTGGCGCCAAGAATATCGAGGAACTTCATGAGAAGGCAGAGTTCGTAAAGATCTCAGCTGCTTCACTCAAGGAGAGTCATCCACACGACATTCACATTACAAAAGAAGCACCAAACTACAGTGTAGAGTAATATATCATAAGGGGGACCCGCTTGCGGGGGATTCCTTATGATGCAAGCAGACGCCGCGCGAAAGCGCCTTTACATGCGTCTGCACGATATATATCATAAGGGGGACCCGCTTGCGGGGGATTCCTTATGATGCAAGCAGGCGTATATACAACAGATGTTTGACAGATGATGTATCTTCATAATCTGCTGTGTATACGCCTTTTTGATTTCTTTAATCTTGACAGTGAAGTACAATGTGAGATAATGTTGTGTGGATATTTGCGGATTGACAAGGAGTGTATTACTTATTATGAAGATCAAACAACCAAGATTAAAGGATCTGGATCAGATATGCAGGTTGGAGAGCGAGACGTTTCCTGCAACTGAAGCCGCCAGCAGAGAATCATTGGAGAGAAGACTTTTGGCGCACAGGCATACTTTCTGGGTTATAAAGAAAGATGGAGGCATAGTTGCAGGGATAAATGGCATAACTACTAATGAGAAGAATCTTTCTGATCACATGTATGAAAGTGAGGACTTCTATGATGAAAAAGGCGAATGGCTCATGATATTTGGAGTGTCTACTCTGCCGGATTATCGACATAGAGGCTATGCTTCAAAGATCATGAGAGAGGTTATGCAGGAAGTCGTCAGATCAAAGATGGCAGGAATTGTCCTCACGTGCAAGCCACATATGATTGATTTCTATAAACAGTTTGGTTTTATAGATGAAGGTGTATGCGATTCTGCTCATGGGGGAGAAAAATGGCATCAGATGCGTTTGGTATCAGGTGATATAGAACGAAATTACAGATCAGAGATCATAGATTTCGTGATTACAGTAGGTATGGCCGCTGTTCTTGCATTTGTGCTAGGGCATTTTATTGTCCTCAACTGCAATGTACCTACGGGATCCATGCTTGAGACTATACAGCTTGGTGATAATATTATAGGCAACAGACTTACATATAAGTTTTCAGATCCCAAGAGAGGTGACGTGGCTATATTCAAATGGCCGGACGATGAGTCTCAGGTATATATAAAAAGAATAATTGGTCTGCCTGGTGAGACAGTTGAGATCAAGGATGGCAAAGTGTATATCAACGGAAGTGATACGCCTCTCATGGAGGATTATCTGAGCGATTATGCCAAAGGAGATAAGAGATCATTTGGCCCATATAATGTCCCTGAGAATTGCTATTTAATGCTTGGAGATAACAGACCGGACTCGGCGGATGCACGATTATGGGAGCATACATATGTGAAGCGTGACAAGATACTTGCAAAAGCGGAGTTCATATATTATCCTTTTTCAGATGCTAAATGGCTTGGCAGCGGTGCTGATTATGGGGAAAGCGACAAGTGATACATAGCAAGCGGTTGTTAGATTGGCTGATACTTCCAGTAAGACGAGGAGATGAAAGTAATGAAGAAAGTCCGATTTGATATGCATTGTCATACGGCAGAGGGATCACCGGATGCTAAGGTTGGAATACTTGAATACGTGGAATTGCTTAAACAGAGAGGATTCCACGGAATGCTGGTGACTGATCATGATTCATATTCCGGATATAAGGCTTATGTACAGAATAGAGATAAGGTCGAAGATTTTGTAGTTCTTAGAGGCGTTGAGTATGATACATTTGATTATGGACATTTTATTATAGTTTTGCCATCTGATACACCTGAGGATGTGTATGATCTGTTTGAACACAGGGGGATGGCTCTGTTCAGGGTTATCAGAGTGGTACATGCTTTTGGCGGAATACTTGGTCCTGCGCATCCGTATGGAGAGAAATTCATGAGCTTTGGAAGTACAAGAAAGCTGGGAGTTATAGAGCACAAATTGTATTCACAGCATTTTGATTTCGTAGAAGGCTATAACTGCTGTGAGTCCGACAAAAAAAATCGCATGGCGAGACGGCTTGCAGCAGTGTATGATATTCCGCTGACGGGCGGAAGTGATGCACACAAGGCAAAGTGTGTTGGGTTGGCAGGAACAATGCTTCCGGATTATATTGATTCGGAGGACAAGCTGATCCATTATATGACAGATGGCAATCATCCGGAGGTCGGTGGGAACAGATACCCAAAGACTCTGAAGGAGCGTATAGGACCAGCGGGTAAATTTCTGACATATGGGTTTTATTTTTACAATATGTATGGAGCATTCAGAAATTATCCTGCAAGATGCAGGGCATATTTGAAAGCAATGGCAAAACTGAAAGAGAAACATTAGCAGATCAGGCAGTACGCTTTGAGGGACAGCGGCTGATATATATCTGTGAAAAAATAAAGGTAAAGGGAAAGGAAGTTATGGAAAAGAAGGAAAGAGGTAATTTTACAGGAACATTAGGATTCGTTATGGCGGCGGCGGGAAGTGCCGTTGGTCTGGGAAACGTATGGAGATTTCCGTATCTGGCAGCAAAAGATAATGGAGGTGTATTCATATTTATATATGTCATTCTCGCACTGACATTTGGATTTACACTGCTCACTACGGATATAGCGATAGGAAGAAAGACCCAGCAGGGACCGCTTACTGCATATGGACAGTTACACAAAAAATGGAAATGGCTTGGCGGCTTGGCGTGGATAGTTCCTGTCATCATTCTTCCATACTATTGCACCATTGGTGGATGGGTTTTGAAGTATATGACAGCGTATTTTACAGGGCAGACAAAGGCGGCAACAGGAGATGATTATTTTACCGGGTTTATAACAGCCCAAGTTGCACCAATTATATTTGCTCTGATATTCCTCACAGTGACAGGTGCGGTTGTGTTCTGTGGAGTGGAAAAGGGTATTGAGAAGTTCAGTAAGGTTCTCATGCCTATACTTGTTGTTCTTATCATAGGAATATCTATTTACTCGCTTACCATCAAACATACTGCTGATGATGGTTCGATTAGAACTGGATTGGATGGACTTAAGGTTTACATAATCCCTGATTTTAAGGGAATGTCCTTCCGAGATGTATTTATGGTGGTTATGGATGCCATGGGTCAGCTGTTCTTCTCGATAAGTGTAGCGATGGGAATTATGGTCGCATACGGATCATATGTTAAGAAAGAAGTCAATCTGATGAAATCAATAAATCAGATTGAAATATTTGATACGGCCGTGGCTTTTCTTGCAGGTGTTATGATTGTCCCTGCTGTATATGTTTTCTCAGGAACAGAAGGTATGTCTGCAGGACCGGGACTTATGTTCATCTCTTTGCCAAAGGTATTTAATGCTATGGGACCTATTGGAACGGTTATAGGAGCAGCGTTCTTCATCATGGTTACATTTGCGGCAATCACGTCATCAGTATCGGTTATGGAAGCAATAGTATCGGGACTCATGGACAGATTCCATCTGAGCAGAAAAGTGAGTGCAGTCATAACTACGGTATATGCCATTGTTGGTATGTTGGTTGTGTGCTTTGGCTACAATATCTGGTATTTCGAGCTCAAGCTGCCAAATGGTTCGACGGCACAGATACTTGATGTAATGGATTACCTGAGCAACAACATCTTTATGCCTCTTGTGGCTATCCTCTCATGCATACTTATCGGTTGGGTAGTGAAGCCGAAGACGGTTATTGATGAGGTCACAAGAAACGGTGAAAAATTTGGCAGAAAAGTACTGTATATAGTCATGGTGAAGGTTGTAGCACCTTTACTTCTTGCACTGCTGCTTCTCCAGTCGTTTGGAGTGGATGTTGTGCAGTTTGTGACGAATTTATTCAAATAGAATGATGACAGAGAAGATATGATATGTAAGAATTGTTGTACTATAAACAGTGTGGCGCAGAAATAGAATATAGTTTATAATGTAAAGGCATTTGTCACAATTGATGATGAATGCCTTTATTATATAGGATGTCCGGATATTTATACTAGATGATATAAGGTAATTGGAGAATGAATATGAATAACCAGGATGGTTTGATCTACCTTGCCCCGATGGAGGGGATAACAGGATATATATACAGGAATGCACACCGCAAATATTTTGGCGGCGTTGACAAATACTTTATGCCGTTTATTGCCCCGGCAAAAGGGCGCCCTCTCAGAAACCGGGAACTAAGGGATGTACTTCCGGAGAATAATCAGGGGATAAATGTGGTGCCGCAGCTTCTTACCAACAGCGGCGAGGGATTTGTGAAGTCGGCAAAGTTTTTGAAGAAACTTGGATATGATGAGGTGAACATCAATCTCGGCTGTCCATCAAAGACTGTAGTCACGAAGTATAAAGGTTCAGGTCTGCTATATGATACGGAGAGACTTGACAACTTCCTGTATGAAGTGTTTGCCGCTGGTGTTATGGATGTGTCTATAAAGACCAGAATAGGAAGAGACAGCTCTTCGGAGTTTGAGGATATAATAGAAATATATAAGAAGTATCCTATAAGTGAACTAATTATACATCCGAGAATACAGACAGACTTCTATAGGAATACGCCGAATATGGAAATTTTTGCCGAAGGTGTTGTTGCATATGGAAGAACAGATACGGTGTGCTACAACGGAGATATAAACAGTGTGGTGGATTATAAAAAGTTAGTGAGCGATTTCTCAGATATAAGGAAGGTTATGATAGGCAGAGGAATAATCGCTGACCCTTGTTTTGCGGAGAGGATAAAAAGTGCTGTTGCCGACAGGGACAGAGTTGATGACGGCAATGATCTGAATGTTGAAACAGGACTGGATGGCAACATTGGATTTGCTGAAAGCCCATCATACAGTACATATGACTGGGACAGATTCTTCACATTCCACGATGAACTTTACAGGAATTACTGTGAGTCGGATGTGGGCAGGGGCAACACGATGTTCAAGATGAAGGAGCTGTGGGCTTATTGGTCGAGGCTGTTTTATGATGTGGAGGGAGCTGAGAGGGCTCTTAAGAAGATCCGGAAGACGAGAGATAATGGTGAGTATGAGGCGGCAGTCAAGATGCTTGCTGCATTGTGCAGATGAAATGGATTTAGTATGACGGGTGCATTGTGTGAGTGTATGGTTGGATTACTATATGTTAGTTGTGTTTTTGTGATTAGGAGATGATATCATGGGATGTCTTGGAAATTGTATATGGTTTTTATGTGGCGGAATATTGAGCGGACTTTCGTGGGTGGCAAGCGGGGTGCTGTGCTGTATAACGATAATAGGGATTCCGATTGGGATGCAGTGTTTTAAATTTGCAGGACTTGCATTCTTCCCATTTGGAAAGGAGATCGTGTATGGAGGCGGGGCTGGCTCGCTGATCGCGAATATCATATGGCTGCTATGCTGCGGAATACCTATGGCGATAGAGAATGCCTGCCTGGGACTGCTGTTTTGCATAACGATAGTCGGAATTCCATTTGGACTTCAGTTCTTTAAGATCGCAAAGCTGGCACTCATGCCGTTTGGAGCTGAGGTTGTGGGATGATGGTGGAAATATACATAAATATAGTTGACAGAACTTGAATCACTAGAATATAATAATGTGGCGTCAGATATGTGCTGACGCTATATAAGGCAATGACGAAGAGAAGTAGCATAGATTATCGCCCACAGAGAGTCGGTGGTGGTGGAAGTCCGGCGGAGTGAATGTATGTGAACAACACTTTACCAGCCGCAAGCTGAAAGACATAGCCAGGAAGTGGCAGCGTGTTATATGTCGAGTAGGGGAGCCGTTGCTGCACGATACGCAGAGAGGCCATGAGCAAGGTGGCTGAGAGGGACTGGGATGCGATGCTTTGAATATACGAAGATCGTGTAACGGTAAATCAGGTGGTACCGCGGACATTAGAGCAGACAAGTAACCGACAGGGAATTTGAGAGAGCTTATGTTCGTCCTGAATATTTGCATATGTATATGTGCATCTGATTCAGGATGAACATAAGCTTTTTCTATTTGCAAGAAAAATAATAGCCGGTGCGTAATCCTGAAAAAGTCAATGTGGATATAAAGCCACAGGCAAATAGTAAAGAAAAGGAGAGAACAGATGACAATCGAGAACATTTATCGTAACAGAACAATGAACGAGATCACTGAGGGCGATGTGGGACAGACACTCAGGGTTGCCGGATGGGTAGAGAATATCCGTGACCATGGTGGAGTATCATTTATCGATCTGCGTGATATGTATGGAGTGCTCCAGGTAGTAATGAGAGACACATCACTTCTTGACGGAATAACAAAGGAGGACTGTGTATCAATTGAGGGTATCGTTGAGCACAGAGATGAGGAGACATACAACCCAAAGATTCCTACAGGTACTATTGAGCTCGAGGCGAAGACTGTAGAGATACTCGGTAAGGTATATAAGCAGATTCCATTTGAGATCCAGACATCCAAGGAGACACGTGAGGATGTGAGACTCAAGTACAGATATCTTGACCTCAGAAACAAGAAGGTTAAGGACAACATGATATTCAGAAGTCAGGTCATCAGCTACCTTCGTCAGAAGATGACTGAGATGGGATTCCTTGAGATCCAGACACCTATCCTCTGCGCTTCATCACCTGAGGGCGCAAGAGATTACATCGTGCCATCAAGAAAGTTCAAAGGCAAGTTCTATGCACTTCCACAGGCACCTCAGCAGTACAAGCAGCTCCTCATGGTATCAGGATTTGACAAGTACTTCCAGATAGCTCCTTGTTTCAGAGATGAGGATGCAAGAGCAGACCGTTCACCTGGTGAGTTCTACCAGCTTGACTTTGAGATGAGCTTTGCAACACAGGAGGACGTATTCAAGGTTGGAGAGGAAGTCCTCTCAGCAACATTTGAGAAGTTTGCACCTGAGGGCGCAGTGGTTACACAGGCTCCATATCCTATCATCAGCTACAAGCAGGCTATGCTTGAGTTCGGTACAGATAAGCCTGACCTCAGAAACCCACTCAGAATAATAGATCTCACAGATTTCTTCCAGAGATGTACATTCAAGCCATTCCATGGCAAGACAGTGCGTGCCATCAATGTACACAAGAAACTTTCAAAGGGACAGCATGAGAAGATGCTCAAGTTTGCACAGGGCATCGGCATGGGCGGTCTTGGATATCTGGAGATTCTTGATGATATGTCATACAAGGGACCTATCGACAAGTTCATTCCTGATGATATGAAGGGTGAGATCGCAGAGCTTGCAGGCCTTACGGCCGGAGATACTATCTTCTTCATCGCAGATACGCCTGAGCTTGCAGCGTCATTTGCAGGACAGATCAGAGTTGAGCTTGGCAACAGACTTGACCTCAACGAGAAGAACGCATTCCGTTTCTGCTATATAAATGACTTCCCAATGTACGAGTACGACAAGGAGAGCAAGAAGATCATCTTCACACACAATCCGTTCTCAATGCCACAGGGCGGACTTGAGGCGTTAAATGAGAAGGATCCGCTTGATATCCTGGCTTACCAGTACGACATCGTCTGCAACGGTATTGAGCTTTCATCAGGCGCTGTAAGAAACCACGACATGAAGATCATGGTCAAGGCGTTTGAGATCGCAGGATACACAGAGGATGATCTGAAGGAGAAGTTCGGAGCACTCTACAATGCATTCCAGTTCGGAGCACCACCTCATGCAGGTATGGCTCCTGGTGTGGACAGAATGATCATGCTCCTTAGAAACGAGGAGAACATCAGAGAGGTCATCCCATTCCCAATGAATGGAAATGCACAGGATCTTATGTGTGGAGCACCTGGCGAGGTTACAGAGCAGCAGCTCCGTGAGGTTCACATTAAGGTTAGACAGTAATTTAGATAGACGGACGGCACTGACATTTTAGAAATAACGCAAAACATATGTACAAGCACATTCAGCTACCCTCACTTCAGCTGGCTTACATCTGCATGATGTTACAGCCGCGATAAGGGCGCTGCGGCTTTCACTTCAGCAGGTAAGCGCTGAAGAGCGGTCGCTTTCATTACCGCTTGTACATATTGTTTTGCGTGTATATTGTCTAATAATGTCGGTGCCAATTTTATTATTAGGAGGCTTTATTATGGCGGGATATCTTATCAAGGATACGACCAGACAGGAGCGGGAGCAGATAGTTGCCGATTCTCTGGGAAATATAGATGCTTATTGTGACGGATGCATGTGTGGTATCACAGAGATGTACCAGGATTATATTGATGGGAAGAAGGAGCTCCGTGAGATCAATATGGAGTTCAATGCGAGATATGTCCGGGATGAGGATATGGATGGACGGAAGTAAGCATATGGTGACAACTTTAATAATATGTATGTGGCAGAGATGGGAAAGCCATGTTAATATGAACATACAGTTAGCTGGCTTGCGATAACATCAATAAATAAGGGTTAAAAAGGAGAAAATTGTATGGGGATACGAAAAGGAATATTTATAGGTGCTGCGGCGCTTTCGATTATGGCATGTACTGCCTGCGGTAGTTCTGAGGGAAATGTTTCAGGAACAAATGGCGTGGAGACCTCGACCGGTGTGGAAAGCGGAATGATAGAGCAGCCACAGGTTATGTATGATGGGTATATCTATTATTACAATGCAACCGGAAGAGATGAGGATCTGCCGGAAGGATACGAGAGTGTGGGAGCAATAGAAAAGGTCGATAGTAAGGACTATCCTGCAGAGAATTTTGCGGCAGCAGGTGTGGATATTGAAATCGGGCAGGAAATATACATCAGCAAAGAAGAAAAGAATGTCATGTATCTAAAATATGACAGTGGATATGCGCGGTTTGAGAGAAGACCGGAGGAAGTGGCAGCGGAAGAAGAGGCAGATAAGCAGGCAGCAGAAGAAGAAAAGAAAACAGGGGAGGAGAATAAAGATATGGCAGATAATTATGGGGAATATGACGAAGATGGATTTGGAGAAGATGGAGAATTTGACTTTGACAGTATATTAGGAGTAGATCAGCTTGATTTGAACTATGAGGCACATGTTGCAGGATTTGACGGAGAGAGCTTTTTATATAGTGTGTATTTTGACGGCGGTGTGACAGATGAGAAAGCTGAAGAGATCCAGCAGGTGATGTCGGATTATTCTTCACAAAATGGTGATGAAGAAAACTATATGGGGTATATTGATGTATATAAGGGTGAAGACCAGATAATGATATACCTTGATCTTGGCGGTGTATCAGAAGAAAATAGCAATGTGGCGGTAACGGGAGTGCTGAAGGCCCTAAACAGTGTCTCAGATATAAAGAGTGTTATCATCAATGAAGAGATGTAGAATACGGGTCTGATCGCACTGGTTATCGGCTGTAGTTCAGTTAAAATATGTGGTACAGCCAACAAGATGGGCTATGGAAATATCACCACAGTTGATGAGGCGATAGATATGATAAAGGGAAAATATTATCATAGAATGTTGGCTGAATGGGGATTTACTAATGTGGAGGTGCAGAATGGACGGAAAGACGATATTGCTTGTTGAAGATGAAAAGGTCACAGATCTTGACAGAAGGAGACAGGTACTTACGGAGGCTCAGAACCAGCTGTCAAGGATGGAATGGATGGTCCTGTCACTCCTTAAACTTGCGAGGATAGAAGCAGGAGCCATAGAAAGAGCTATAAGCTGACAGTTACAAATGAATATGATGACATATGGGGCAATCATCATTCTGCAACAGATGTGATATACCTTCCGGTAAAGCTTGCCCAGAGGGCATCGATCACGGATCTGTATGTGGATGATGATGCGATTCTTGGAGATTCCGTTGAGGTCATAGGAAGCATCAACAATATGGGTGCAGGAACACTTTACAATGTCAGAGCAAGACTTGAGAGCAAGAACCTCGGGGAGAATGATACATTTATCGGCAATATAGAGGCTGGTAAGAGTGGAAGCATAGATATTCTGACAAATGCTGTATCGACTACAGGTTCATCTGGCGAGATATCCACAGTGGTGGTGGCGTATGAAGACAAAGAGGGAAACGAGACGGAGCTTACAGGTAAATTTAATATAGTGGTGGAATCCCCGGTATATGATAATGTGGAAAAGATAAAAGATAATACCAAAGACGGTAATAGTAAGGCTGAATTTGATATTTGAATTTTGGTGTGTAGTCCTGCAGTATGAAAGCAGATGCGGAGAATAGACAAGGAGAAGTAGTATATGGGGTGGATATGGCATTTGTGCCTTATGAATATGAAGAGAAGAAAAGTCAGGACATTTCTCACCGTTCTCGGCGTGATGATAGGTGTCATATCGGTCGTGGCACTTCTGTCTGTTGGCATAGGCGTTAAAGAAGAGATGATCGATTCCATGGTGTCGAGCGGAAGTGTGAATCATACAGTGAGAAATCGCAGACAATCTACTGTAGCATGGACTATCTCAAAAACATGCTGAAGCGTGTCAACAAGGATGGCAAGCTGGAGGGACAGCCTGTGGATGGAAATGGTAACGCATACCGTGAATTTTTCTATACATCTGCTGTGGTCACAGTGGACAACATAAATAATGTGGATGCAACTGCTTCTTGGCGGTATAGGAATGATAGCCCTTGTGGTTGCTGTCATTGGAATAAGCAACACCATGACAACATCGGTATTTGACAGGATAAACGAGATAGGGATACTGAAAGTCCTCGGCTCAGTGTTTCTCGGCGTGGCAGCAGGATACTTCCCCGCAAGGTGGGCCTCAAAACTTAGACCAATAGAAGCCGTGGCTAGAAGATAGAAGAGAATATGGCGTCAAAAAAAGAGATAATTCGCATCAGAGTGTGAATTATCTCTTTTATGTTATATTTATATTTCGTTTGTCGGTCTACTTTCTGTTAGATCTGTAACGAAGAGTATGGTCAAGGATCTTCTTACGGATTCTGAATGACTTCGGTGTGATCTCAAGGAGCTCATCAGTGTCGATGAAATCAAGAGCCTGCTCAAGACTCATCACCTTTGGAGGTGAAAGCTTAAGGGCGTCATCTGATCCTGAAGAACGTGTATTGGTAAGCTGCTTCTTCTTGCAGACATTTACCTCCATGTCCTCTGCACGAGGATTCTCACCGACAACCATACCGGCGTAAACCTGCTCGCCTGGTCCGATGAACAGAGTTCCACGCTCCTGTGCATTGAACAGACCGTATGTGATCGAAGTACCTGACTCGAATGCGATGAGTGAGCCCTTTGAACGGTAGCTCATGTCACCCTTGTATGGGAGATACTCATCGAATGTTGTGTTGATGATTCCTGTACCCTTGGTAGCTGTCATGAAGTCTCCACGGAATCCGATAAGTCCACGGGATGGGACAGAGAACTCAAGTCTTGTGGTTCCATTTCCTGTAGGAGCCATTCCCTGAAGTTCACCCTTTCTCTGGTTCAGCATGTTGATGATAGTACCTGCGAACTCATCAGGAACATCTATATACGCAATCTCAAATGGCTCAAGTTTATGTCCGAGCTCATCTTCCTTGTAGATAACCTCAGCCTTGCTTACTGCAAACTCATAACCCTCACGTCTCATGTTCTCGATGAGGACTGACAGATGGAGCTCACCACGACCTGAAACCTTGAATGCCTCAGTTGTATCTGTCTCCTCAACTCTGAGGCTGACATCTGTGTTCAGCTCTCTGAAAAGTCTCTCACGGAGATGTCTTGATGTCACGAACTTACCTTCTTTGCCTGCGAGAGGAGAGTCATTTACCATGAATGTCATGGCGATTGTTGGCTCAGATATCTTCTGGAAAGGAATTGGATCAGGATTCTCAGGGGAGCAGAGTGTATCACCTATCTGCACATCTGTGATACCAGATACTGCAACGATAGCTCCAATCTGAGCTTCCTTGACTTCTACCTTGCTAAGACCATCGTACTCGAAAAGCTTTCCAATACGAACCTTCTCAAGCTTGTCAGGGTCATGCTCATTTACGATGACGAGATCCTCATTTACCTTGAGGACACCGTTGTCGACCTTGCCGACACCGATACGTCCAACGTATTCGTTGTAGTCGATGGTGCTGACAAGCATCTGCACACCTGCATCAGGATCACCTGTAGGGGCAGGAATGTAATCAATGATAGTGTCGAACAGAGGCTTCATGTCTGTGCCAGGCTTGGATGAGTCAAGGGTTGCATAACCAGACTTTGCAGATGCAAATACAAATGGACAGTCGAGCTGATCTTCATTTGCATCAAGCTCGATGAGGAGCTCAAGAACTTCGTCAACTACCTCGTCAGGACGAGCCTCAGGACGATCACATTTATTTATACATACGATAACTGCAAGATTAAGCTCGAGAGCCTTCTTCAGAACGAACTTGGTCTGTGGCATAGGTCCCTCAAATGCATCAACAACGAGGATTACGCCGTTTACCATCTTCAGAACTCGCTCAACCTCACCGCCGAAGTCGGCATGGCCCGGAGTATCAATGATGTTGATCTTGGTGCTGCCATATGTTACGGCAGTGTTCTTGGAGAGGATAGTGATACCTCTTTCACGCTCGATATCGTTGGAATCCATGACACGCTCAGCGACCTCCTGGTTGTCACGGAATACACCGCTCTGCTTTAAGAGCTCGTCTACAAGTGTTGTCTTACCATGGTCAACGTGGGCGATGATAGCCACATTTCTGATATCATCTCTTGTTATCTTCATAATTTTCACTCTTTCTTTCTAATTTAGTCTACTTTACAACGTTTAACATTCTAGCATAGTGAAAAAACCAATGCAATAATTATAATGTACAAAAATGTAGTGAAAATGAGGGCAAATGACGAAAATTTGATGGGAAACAGCTATGTAAAACTGGCTGCTTGTTTAGCTGTTATTTGCTGCTTTCAAAAGCATCTCCTTAAGTTCGTCTGGTGAGAACTTGTAATGGGAGTTGCAGAACTGGCAATTGACCTCTATAGGCTCGCCCTCTTCAAGGAGACTTGCAATCTCTTTCTTTCCGAGGCTGAGTACCGCATTGTAGTATCTCTCCTTGCTGCAGTTGCAGTGCCACTCTGTAGGAAGCTCATCGGTTATTACCACATCATAACCCTCAAATATATCCTTGATGATATCGAGAGGACTTTTGCCTTCGTCGAGAAGACTTGTGATGGAAGAGAAGTCATTAAGCCTTTTTTCAAGGACGTCAATGAGCTCATCTGATGCAAATGGCATGAGCTGAATGATGAATCCCCCTGCCTGCTTTACTGTGTTGTCCTTTTCCATGAGGACGCCGAGTGCAACAGAAGTAGGAATCTGTTCTGATGTTGCAAAGTAATATGTCAGGTCCTCGGCAATCTCACCTGATACGAGCTGAGTCTGTCCGACATAAGGCTCCTTGAGACCTATGTCCTTGATGACTGAAAGTACGCCGAGATCAAGAGCCTTTGCAACGTCAAGCTTACCTTTTTCATTTGCGTGAAGAATTACATTGGGATTATTTACATACCCCTTGACTCTTGAGTGCGCATCTGCGGTTACAGTCAGCCCGCCGATTGGACCATTGCACTGAATCTGGAGTGTCAGTACATCAGATTCGTTCTTGCACTGTGCGCCCATCAGGGCACCTGCTGTGAGCAGTCTTCCCAGTGCGGCTGTGGCTACTGGGCTTGTGTTGTGGATAGATCTTGCAGTTTCCACGATATCTCTTGTTGTGCCGGCGAAGAATCTTACCTGATTGTTTGCCGCCATACCTCTTATTATATGATCGTTCATGTTAGATACCTCTCTATTCTATAGTGGTCAGTATTATTACATTTTGTAATCTGTCCTTTTATAATCTGTCCCTTTACCTTGATATAATATCGCTATTTTAATGATGTATATAGGACAATCTTTACTATTTTATCTTATGAATAATGATAAGACAAGACTATTCATAGTGTTTGTTATCCTGCCGTGTTTCTCTGGCAACTACGTATACACGCTCACTTGAATCTGTGGCGCGTTCAAATGTAAATGCATCATACATGGCCACAAGCTCCATACCCGAGTCGGCAACACATTTTCTCATGTTTTCAAGTGTGAGCCCTCTCTGATAGTGGAATTCCTGATATTTCCTGTATAGTGGATATTCATCATGGCTGCTTTTAAAATGATTGCCATGTATCGGTTCATCCGTGATCCCATCAGCTGAATCTGAATCTCGTCCGATATCCGGTTCAGGATTTTCAGGCAGAAACAGGCTGAGTGCAAGTTCATTTATGTCAGTTTCTGTGTCATAATAATTATCCCATATGAAGCTTACATCGTCTCTGTCCTCTGCTATGGTGCTGTCCGCCACCACATCTCTGAAATAGTGGCGTGTCTTGAAGTCACAGATAAATACGCCTCTTGATTCAAGATAGTTATTGGCCAATCTGAATACATGGGTGATATCGGAAAGATCTGTCAGGTAGTTTATGCTGTCACATACGCACACGATGGCATTTACCGTGCCGAAGAGTTCAAACTCCCTCATGTCCTGCATGAGATATAAGATAGATTCGTGTCCGGTATCGATCTTTTTTTCATTTGCCACTTCAAGCATCTCATAGGAGTTGTCTATGCCGATCATGTCGTAGCCGGCGTCAGCAAGCCGCTCGGTCACTTCGCCTGTTCCGCAGCCAAGTTCACAGATAAGTCCGTCTGTCACGTCATATTTTTTTAAAACTTCTATTATATATGTGCACCAGTCATCGTATGGAATATTGTCCATAAGTTCGTCGTATACACTGGCGAATACTTCATAAGCGTCCATGCTTCCTCCTTCAGCCGTAGCTGGTCAAATCTCATGATAACAGTTTAGATTGTACCACAGCTTAAGTTTTATAGTAAACTGCAATAAATAATTATGTTAAAAACTCGAATGCTTGTTGAAGAAACTTAAAATAGCATTTATTATGTTACTGAGACAGAGATTAACAAATCTGGAAAATGAAGTGAAAATTGCCGTAGCTTCACTTAATAGTATTAATGGAGCAGACTGGTGAATAAAAAGCAAACAATATAAAATCAGAAAGAGGACAAGCAGAGATGGAATACTGGGATATTTACGATGTAAACAAGCAGCCTACAGGGCGCACGATGAAGAGAAATGACTGGAATATGCAGCCGGGGGATTATCACCTCACAGTGCTCGGTGTGCTCCAGAACAGAGAGGGTAAGTATCTGATAACCAAAAGGGTCATGACAAAGGCGTGGGCAGCTGGCTGGTGGGAGGTATCTGGCGGCGGAGTGCAGGCGGGAGAGTCCTCTATAGAGGCGGTCAGGAGAGAAGTAATTGAGGAGACCGGTATAGATGTGAGCGATTTCGATGGAGGTCTGCAGTTTACATATAGACGAGATAACCCGGATGAGAAGGACAACTACTTTGTGGATGTGTACAAATTCACAGGAAATTTCACAGAAGACGATGTCAGGCCTCAGGAGGCGGAGACAGATGGCTTCAAGCTGGCAACTCTGGATGAGATAAAGGAATATGCAGAGCAGGGGATATTCCTTCACTATGACAGCATTAAGAAAGTATTTGAATAAGAGTTGCAGCTTATGATATGCAGAAAGTGAGAGAAAAGCAAAAATCGGCATATCGTGGTGAACAAAGAATATGCAGGGTATATGCTAAAAAATAGTTTGAAAAACACAGCTTATATGCTAATATAGTTAAGATTAGAGAGAATAAGGCTGAGAATACGCTACAGCCTGAACAGATAATGATCAAAGCATAAAGTATCAGAATTACTAAAAATTGATTGATATCAAAGATATCAAAGAATAATTTCAAGGAGGCATTTTCAAAAATGGCTGAGACATACAACCACAAAGTCGTTGAAGGAAAGTGGCAGAAGGTCTGGGATGACAACAAGGCATTTGCTGCTACAGATGATTATTCAAAACCAAAGTATTATGCGTTAGTTGAGTTCCCATACCCATCAGGACAGGGACTTCACGTAGGTCACCCAAGACCGTACACAGCGCTGGATATAGTAGCAAGAAAGAGAAGAATGCAGGGTTACAACGTTCTGTATCCAATGGGCTGGGATGCATTTGGTCTTCCTACAGAGAACTATGCGATCAAGAACAAGATCCATCCAAAGGAAGTAACCAAGACAAATGTTGCAAGATTCAAGAAACAGCTCCACTCACTTGGATACTCATTTGACTGGGACAGAGAGATCAACACAACGGATCCTGAATATTACAAGTGGACACAGTGGATATTCCTCAAGCTCTTCAAGGCTGGTCTCGCATACAAGAAGGAGATGCCTATCAACTGGTGTACATCATGTAAGGTTGGTCTTGCAAATGAGGAGGTTGTCAACGGCGTATGTGAGCGTTGCGGCAGCGAGGTTGTCCGCAAGGTTAAGTCAGAGTGGATGCTCAAGATCACAGATTACGCAGACAAGCTCATTGAGGGACTTGACGGCGTGGATTATATCGAGCGTGTAAAGGTTTCACAGAAGAACTGGATCGGACGTTCAACAGGAGCTGAGGTAGATTTCTCAGTAAAGGGCAAAGAGGACAAGCTCCGCATATATACAACAAGATGCGACACACTGTTCGGAGTAACATATATGGTAGTTTCACCAGAGCATCCAATCCTTGACAAGTACAAGGATGAGATCGGCAACTGGTCAGACATCGAGGCATATCGTGAGCAGGCAGCAAAGAAGAGCGACTTCGAGCGTTCAGAGCTTGCAAAGGATAAGACTGGTGTATGTATAGACGGACTCACAGCCATCAACCCTGTAAATGGCAAGGAGATCCCAATCTACGTATCAGACTATGTACTCATGAGCTACGGAACAGGTGCGATCATGGCGGTTCCTGCACATGATGACAGAGACTGGGAATTTGCAAAGAAGTTCGGACTTCCACTCATTCAGGTTGTTGCAAAGGATGGCGAGGAAGTAGATATAAATGAGGCTGCATTTACAGATGTGGCAACAGGAGTGCTCATCAATTCAGATTTCCTCAACGGACTTGAGGTAAAGGACGCAAAAGAGAAGATGATCAAGTTCCTTGAGGAGAAGGGCATCGGTCAGGCAAAGACAAACTACAAGCTCCGTGATTGGGTATTCTCACGTCAGAGATACTGGGGCGAGCCAATTCCTATCGTTCACTGTGATAAGTGTGGTTATGTTCCAATCGACGAGAGCCAGCTCCCTCTGCTTCTTCCAGAGGTAGACAGCTACATGCCGACAGACAACGGCGAGTCACCACTTGCAGCTATGACAGACTGGGTAAACACCACATGTCCATGCTGTGGCGGCCCTGCAAAGAGAGAGACGGATACTATGCCACAGTGGGCTGGATCATCATGGTATTTCCTCAGATATACAGATCCTCACAACACAGAGGCGCTTGCAAGCAAGGAGGCACTCAAGTACTGGCTTCCTGTTGACTGGTACAACGGAGGAATGGAGCATACAACACTCCACCTTCTGTATTCAAGATTCTGGCACAAGTTCCTGTACGATCAGGGCGTAGTTCCTACACCAGAGCCATACCAGAAGAGAACATCACATGGTATGATCCTCGGTGAGAACGGCGAGAAGATGAGTAAGTCAAGAGGCAACGTTGTAAATCCTGACGACATCGTAGATGTATACGGTGCAGATACACTTCGTACCTACGAGATGTTCATCGGAGCATTTGACCTTGCAGCTTCATGGTCAGAGGATGGTGTCAAGGGATGTAGAAGATTCCTCGACAGAGTTTGGAAGCTTCAGGACAGCGTGACAGACGAGAAGGGCTACTCCAAGGATATGGAGACCAAGATGCATCAGGTCATCAAGAAGGTTTCAAATGATTTCGAGAACCTGAAGTATAACACAGCTATCGCAGCCATGATGGCACTTCTCAACGACTTCTACAAGAAGGGAAGCGTAACAGCAGATGAGTTCAAGACACTGCTCATCCTGTTAAATCCAGTTGCACCTCATATCACAGAGGAGCTGTGGTCAGTAAAGAACTACGGCGGATATGTATATCAGCAGACATGGCCAGAGTTCGATGAGACAAAGACAGTTGAGTCAACAGTAGAGATCGCTGTTCAGATCAACGGTAAGACAAAGGCAACACTTGCAATCGGCAAGGAGGATCCTAAGGATGAGGTTATCACAAAGGCGAAGGAAGTGATCGCCGACAAGCTCACCGGTAACGTTATCAAAGAGATCTATGTTCCTGGACGTATTGTGAATATTGTTATGAAATAGAAATATATGCTTATCCGGGAGACTGGGTAGATAATTGAGGAAAAGGTTAAGTGGGATATCTGAAATGGAATTCTGCAAAAGTCTTTTCCTCTTTATTTTTACATCATACAAGTTAGAATATTATGTATCAATATTCAAATGAGAGGAGAGAAAATTATGGAAGGAAATAATGCACTTGACCGTGTTGGCAGTGGTAAAGGGGAATATATAAAGATGCTTGAGAAATATAAAAGCACGCATGATTCATGCGTGCTTTTATCTATTAACTATGATTGGTTCAAATATATGCAGCCGTTTAATATATCCAAATCCTCATGTCAAAGTTATGAAATTATCAATTAAGCCATCTTGTTTACAGCAACTGCGAGACGTGAAACCTTACGAGCAGCGTTGTTCTTGTGGTAGATGCCCTTTGAAGCAGCCTTGTTGATCTCTGATGTAGCAACTACAAGTGCCTGCTGTGCAGCAGCCTTGTCGCCAGCAGCGATAGCAGCCTCAACCTTCTTGATAACTGTCTTAACCTTAGACTTGATCATCTTGTTTCTAAGTGTCTTCTTCTCGATAACATTGATTCTCTTCTTTGCAGATTTGATATTAGCCAAAATTCTTACCTCCATAAATTCTAAAAAAATATAATAAGGTTTTACATTAAAACCGGACACGGACAATTCAATGTAAACATACTCACATATAATAGATGAAAGTATTTGCAATGTCAAGGGAAAATAACAAAAAAACCTGTAAAAACAAGGAGAAAGTAATTGATATTTGTAGTGCAAAATTGATGAAAAGAGAGTGCTACTTTGCTTTACATCAAAAGCTAATTCGTGTATCATTATAGATAGTGTATTCGTGTATATGTTGCTTATTTACGGATGCATTACATATTTTATTAGTAAAGCAGAGAATTGACAGATGGCAAAATATAGATTTTTTCAGATAATAATGGCATTGTCGCTGGTTTCACTTATCATCTCGTCCGCGATAATGTGTGCGTTTATGGCTAGAAAGGTACCTGAGGGTTCATATAAGCCGAATAAAAGCGGGACGATAACATCGGTTATGAATAATGGACAGACAGAGGAACTTACCGATTTTTCAGCCTGGCTTGAATATAGTATTGTGAGTGATGGACTTGAAGACGATACGGGCGATAGTTACAGAAAAGGCAGTATATATCTTTCAACAGAGAATATTGTGAGATTGGAACAATTAAGCGATGTGAGATCAAAGGCAAGCAATGGAGTGTTTATATCTGTTGTGATCCTTGTGGCGTGTTTTGTGGTCATCAGGAGAAGAAGATTATACGAATGTGTTGTATGGGGCGGTGCAGCAGGTGTTATCGTAGGTATTGTAAGCATGGTGGCAGTTTTGCTTTCCAGATCCGGAATATCCTATGGTATAAACAGAATGGTATTATCCGGGGATAACACGGCGCTTTTCCCGGGACATGATGTATTGCCGTATATAATTCCATCAGATATGGGAATTCGTGTAATCTGTGTGTATTCAGGAGTGATATTTGCGGGACTCGTTGCGACTATAGTTGTCAGGGTTATCAGCTATAAAAAGTCGCGTCCACACAAATTCAGATAATAAAGTTAAGTTACTTTTATGGGAGGTAGTCATGAGGAAAAGAATTGAAGAGTGGATAAACTGGGTGCTCTATGATGAGTTGATAGCCAGCAAGATAAACGCACCAAAACATCTGCTTGGCATTCACGATTATGGGGAAGGACAGATAATCGTGGTTTACAAACCGAACGCTATAAGAGTTGAGGTTACATCGCCTTCAGGCAAGAAAGTTCATACAATGGAGAAGATGACGAACGAAGGTCTGTTTGCGATATACTTCAGTGGCAAGGAATACGACAAAAACAAGTACAGGGTTGTTACAACTTATCCTGATGGAACTGTTGTGAATGGGGCTGATCCGTATGCATTTCAGTCACTTATCACATCATTTGATACTTATCTGTTTGCAGAGGGAAGACATTACAATATTTATGAAAAGCTCGGAGCTCATCCGATGACTATCGATGGTGTGAAGGGAACTTATTTTGCAGTTTGGGCTCCACATGCAAGACGTGTGAGTGTCGTGGGAGATTTCAATCTCTGGGATGGCAATGTAAACCCTATGCAGATAACTGAAAATGGCGGAATATATGAGCTGTTCCTTCCGGATGTTCTTCCTGGAGCAGTGTACAAATATCAGATAATGACCAGATATGGAGAGATATTATATAAGTCAGATCCATACGGTAACCAGTGTCAGATGAGGCCGGAAAATGCATCGGTAGTTGCAGATATAGGCAGCTACAAATGGAAGGATACCTCCTGGATGAATGAAAGGAAAAAGGTAAGCCGTACAGACAGAATGCGTATGCCAATGTCTATTTACGAGATGCATCTTGGCTCATGGAAGAAGAAGGTAGAGGACGACGATGCAGGATTCTATTCATACAGAGAACTTGCACCTATGGTCGCTGACTATGTTAAGGACATGGGCTATACCCATATCGAGCTTATGGGAATCTCTGAGTATCCATTTGATGGTTCCTGGGGATATCAGGTTACGAATTATTATGCTCCAACCAGCAGATACGGTGATGCAGTAGACTTTATGTATTTTGTAGATTATATGCACAGCAAGGGAATTAGTGTCATTCTTGACTGGGTACCTGCACATTTTCCTAGAGACGCCCATGGCCTTGGAAGATTTGACGGCATGCCGCTCTATGAGCATCCGGATCCAAGACGTGGAGAGCATCCTGACTGGGGAACTTATATATTTGATTATGGCCGCAATGAGGTTGCCAATTTCCTCACTGCAAATGCACTGTTCTGGGTAGAAAAGTTCCATATTGACGGACTGAGAGTCGATGCAGTGGCATCCATGTTATACCTTGACTATGGTAAGCAGGATGGACAGTGGCTTCCAAACGAGCATGGGGGAAATGAGAATCTTGAGGCGATAGCGCTCATGCAGAAGATAAACCAGGTGATGGAGGAACGCAATCCGGGAGCATATCTTATAGCAGAGGAATCTACAGCCTGGGCTGGGGTTACTGCACCTGTATCTATGGACGGCCTTGGTTTCCTGTTTAAGTGGAATATGGGCTGGATGAACGATTTTCTTGAGTATATGAAGATGGATCCATACTTCAGACAGAACAACCAGAATATGCTGACATTCAGTCTTTCGTATGCATATGCAGAGAATTATGTTCTTGTGATTTCGCATGATGAGGTTGTGCATCTCAAGTGTTCCATGATAGGCAAGATGCCTGGGTCAGAGAAGGACAAGTTCGCAAATCTCAGAACCGCCTATGGATTTATGTATGGACATCCGGGCAAGAAGCTCCTTTTCATGGGACAGGAATTTGCCCAGCCTAGGGAGTGGAGCGAAGCAAGAAGCCTTGACTGGTTTGTGCTGGATAACCCACTCAATCAGGGGATGGAGAGATATGTCAAGGCGCTGAATAAGCTTTACAATACAAATGACGCACTGTATGCGAATGACACAGATCCTATGGGATTTGAATGGACGGACTGTGATCATCCGGATATGAGCATTCTTTCATTTGTAAGACGTGGTTCAACACCGAAAAAGCAGCTGCTGTTCGTATGTAATTTCACTCCGGTTGAGAGAGATAACTACAGTATACCTGTTCCTTGTTACACGACATACAAGGAGATACTGAACTCGGATGATGTACAGTTCGGCGGAAATGGAAGACTGAACAGCAAGATCGTCAAAGCTGTAGAGAGAAAGAACAATAGAACTCCGTACTGTATAGATATAACGGTACCGCCTCTTTCAACAGTCGTATTTGAATATGATTATACTGATATGACACCGGAACTTGAAAAGAAGGAAGCTGAGGCAAAGGCTGCTGCAAAGAAGCATGCGGATGCAGCAGCAAAGAAGGTTGCAGCAGCTCAGAAAAAGGCTGAAGAGATAAAGAAAGAAGCTGAGAAGAAAGCGTCAGAGATGAAAAAAGATGCTGAAGAAAAGACTAAAGAGATAAAGAAGGATGTCGAAAAAGTATCAGCAGAATTGAAAAAAGATGTAAAAAAGGCGGAGACTCGTCTTAAGAAAAAATAAATCTTGCAATATGTCATAACAGGACATATAATGACATAGTAAGTGCAAAGGGGCACAGAACGATATCGTTCTGTGTCCTTTTTTATATGTCACAAACGCAGTTTGATGACCTGCGCACGCATCAGCGTGCTACCGCTTATATTTATCAGGCGGGTGCATATTGCCGCAGGATTATAAGGATCCATGTAGTTTAAGGAGGAAGTAATATGAAGACAGGAAAAGTAAAATGGTTCAATGCAAAAAAAGGTTACGGTTTTATCTGTGACGAGGATGGTGTAGATGTATTTGTACATTTTTCCGCACTGAATATGGAAGGTTTCAAGGTGCTTGAAGAGGGCGACACAGTTGAGTATGAGGTTGTGGAAGGAGAGAAAGGTCCACAGGCTGCAAACGTGACAAAGCTTTAGCAGCCAGACATATTTTCATTATAAATAGCATATATATCATCAGTAAGAGCATCAACAGCTGCTGTGTCGGGACAGTTGTTGATGTTCTTTTTGTTATAAATACAACAATATTATAGATATAGCCATATGAAAATATTGTATAGTTGATAAAATAAAAACAACAGATATAAAAATAAATCTTGACGTATTGTGGTGATAAAATGTAGAATACCCATATAGCGTGAAACATGTTTCATAGAGCGCTGGTAGTTTGTTGAGAAACATATCATATACACGGCGCATTAAACGTCAAAGAAGAGGATTTTAGATATTATTACAGTAAGGGGGATATGGACTATGAAGAGATTTGATGTTGTGGCACTTGGAGAGCTGCTCATAGACTTTACACAGAACGGGCTCAGCGGTCAGGGCAATATGATGATGGAGGCCAATCCGGGCGGAGCACCATGTAATGTTCTCGCTATGCTGCAGAAGCTTGGCAAGAAGACTGCATTTGTTGGAAAAGTAGGGGATGATTTCCTTGGAAAAATGCTTGCCGGTGTTGTGGCTGATGCCGGGATCAATACTGACAATCTGAAGTTTGATAGGGATGTACATACAACCCTTGCGTTTGTGCATACCTACGAGGACGGAGACAGAGACTTTTCATTTTACAGGAATCCGGGAGCGGATATCATGTTAAGCGCAGATGAGGTGGATGAGAGTATCATAAAGGATGCCAGGATGTTCCATTTCGGATCACTCTCACTGACATATGAAGTGTCACGTGTTGCAACACAGAAGGCTGTGGCTGCTGCAAATGAGGCTGGATGCATCGTCACATTTGACCCGAACCTCAGGGAGCCTCTGTGGAAGACGCTGGACGAGGCCCATGATCAGATCGACTGGGGTATGAGACAGTGCGATGTGCTCAAGATATCGGACAATGAGATACAGTGGTTCACAGGAAGAGAGGATTTTGACGAGGGTATAAAGATACTTCAGGACACATACAATATACCTTTGATACTTCTCTCCATGGGAAGAGATGGAAGCCGTGCATACTACGGGGATGTAGTCGCTGAGGCAAAGCCGTTTATCCAGGAGAACACTATAGAGACCACGGGTGCCGGGGACACTTTCTGTGCATGCGTGCTGAATTATGTACTTGATAATGGACTTGAAGATCTTGACACTGATAAGCTGACAGAGATGCTTGTATTCGCAAATGCTGCTGCATCGATCATTACAACACGCAAGGGAGCACTCAAGGTTATGCCGGAGAGATCCGAGGTTGAGAAGCTCATTGCCGAGAGACAGTAATAGATAAAAAGACGGCAACAGTTTTAAACTGGTTATGTACGGTAATGATACAGATTATGTAAATAAAATGAGAATGATAAGTTAATTGACTATAGTCAGAAAAAGGAGAAGATAAATGGCAGGTTCAAAGACAGTGAAAAAGACTGCAGAATATACTAAGAGATTTGATGAGAGATATGACGAGCTCAAGTGGCTCTACTGCGAGCTCTATAACAACAATATGGAGGCATTTGACTGGCTGTGTGATTCTCTGTATGGTTATTATCAGGAGAGGAATGCTGATCTCAAGAAGCTGGACAGAAGCCGTGTCAAGAATCCGGACTGGTACAAGCAGAATGATCTGCTGGGTATGATGATGTACACAAATGCATTCGCGGGAACGCTGAAGGGTGTAAAAGAAAAGCTTCCATATGTGAAGTCATGTGGTGTGAATTATCTTCATTTTATGCCGTTGCTGGAAAGCCCTAAGGGCAGAGATGACGGCGGATATGCTGTTGCGGATTTCAGAAAGGTAAAGCCTGAGCTTGGAACCATGGAGGATCTGGAGAAACTCACTGCAGAGTGTCACAGACAGGGTATAAGCTGCTGTCTGGATTTCGTAATGAACCATACAAGTGAGGATCATGAGTGGGCAAGGGCAGCGAGAAATGGAGATCCTGTTGCGAGATCCAGATATTTCTTCTATGATGACTGGTTTGTTCCAAATATTTACGAGGAGACTGTGCCTGAGGTATTCCCAACTACGGCGCCTGGTAACTTCACATGGATAAATGACTGCAATCAGGTGGTCATGACTACATTTTATCCATACCAGTGGGATCTGAACTATGCAAATCCTATGGTGTTCAACGACATGGTCGGCAACATGCTCTATATGGCAAACCGAGGTATAGATGTCATCAGACTCGACGCTGTTCCGTATATATGGAAGCAGATAGGCACAAACTGCCGTAACCTTCCACAGGTTCACACGCTGGTGCGTATGATGAGGATAATCAGTGAGATAGTATGTCCGGGAGTTCTTCTTCTCGGAGAGGTCGTTATGGAGCCTTCCAAGGTAGTTCCATACTTTGGAACAGTTGACAAGCCAGAGTGCCATATGCTCTACAACGTGACAACCATGGCATCCACATGGAACACGATAGCCACAAAGAATGTGGGACTCTTAAAGCGCCAGATGGATCAGGTGTGTGCACTTCCAAAGGATTATGTGTTCCTGAATTACCTCAGATGCCACGATGATATCGGATGGGGACTGGACTATGACTGGCTGGCACAGTTCGGTATAGATGAGGTGGCACACAAGAAGTTCCTGAATGATTACTTCACAGGAAAGGGATATAACAGTGATTCCAGAGGCGAGCTCTATAACGATGATCCTAGACTCGGAGATGCCCGTCTGTGTGGAACGACAGCGTCCCTGTCAGGACTTGAGGCCGGCCAGTACGAGGCAAATGCAGACAAGATCGACCAGGCTATTGCCTGTGATCTCATGCTTCATGGATACCTGCTGGCACAGAGTGGAATTCCGGTTCTGTACAGCGGTGATGAGATAGGACAGACAAACGATTATACTTACAAGAATGATCCAGATAAATGTGCGGACAGCAGATATCTGCACAGAGGAAACTTCCCGTGGGACAAGGTTGAAAAGAAAGATTCTGTCGCCATGAAGATATTTGACGCGCTGCGCCACATGGAGGATATCAGGGCATCGCATGATGTATTTTCATGTAATGCAAATGTCTACACCATAGAGACAGGATGTGCAAGCGTTCTCGGATTAGTGAGGGAATATGTAGGACATGAGCTGAGGGCATTTTTCAACTTCAGCAACATGGATCAGCTCATCTGGACCGTGCCTGAGGATCAGGCTGACATATATACCGATCTCATATCAGGCAAGACCCTCCGCGAGCTTGGAGCAGTCATGCCTAGATATGGATGCTGGTGGTTCTACAGATAGTTATTCGGAATCTTTTTTATAGAACATAAGAAGAGTATTTTTGATAGAAGGCTTAAAGACTGTGTTATGGTCATAGCCTTCTATTTTTTTGCGGGTAATAAGAGGGAAAAATATCTTTGATAAATTTTATAATGGACATATGAAAGTCATATCGGTTTGTTAATATGCAGGTCAAGGAGGTGATGATGTGGAGCGAAATGACATAGAGGCGTCAATATATCCTGGAGGGGATATTACTACAGAGGCAGAACTGTGACTGTTGGTGGAAACGATTATTATGTTGCAGCTGCGATGTACGAGGATCCATTTACAATATCTGATATGAGGCTGCTTCGTATCATTATATATATGACGCCATTAGTTCTTCTGTGTTATGTGATAATGGCGGTGATATCCTACAGGAAAAAGAAGAGAGAGATCATTGAGGATGAGACCCGCAGAAATATCATTGCAGCCATAGCTCACGACGTGAGAGGTCCGGTTACCGCTATATCAGGATATGCGGAGAACCTGCAGCAGATAGCGTATGATGCTGAATCAAGGCATTACACAGCCTCTATACTGGATAATGTATCATATATCAATGAGATGATAACCGGTATGCTCTCATACATCAGGCTGGAAAACACACTGAGTATTAAGAATGACAATGTGGATATGGCGGCGCTTGCCAGACAGGTTACAGACAGGTATACATGTGAACTGGAAAACAGGAATATAGAGTGCGAAATTGCCGGTCATGCTGAGATACGCGCCGATGCAAGACTCATGGATATCATGCTGGATAATCTGATCATGAATACAGTGAAGTATGCACATGACAACAGCATTGTAAACGTGACTATAGATAGTGGAAGGCTTGTGATTTCAAATGATATGGATGGAGAGATAGACAGTGATCCATCTGAGTTATGGGAGCCGATGAAGAAAGGCAATTCCGCCAGAACCGGACATACAGGAAATGGTCTGGGATTGTCCATAGTGAAGAAGATATTGGACCTGTCAGGATTCACCGGAGAGATAGCCGTGGAAGATGGAAAGTTTGTGGTTACGATCATCTGGAGTAAATAAGCAGTGGGTAGTATTACATCCATCAGTTGTATTATGGTTTAGACATTGTACGTATTGTTCCAGTATTATTAAGTTGTAACTGCGGACTTATTAAAACAATAAGAGGTGGCGATCCATCGGTTATTAGGTGTAGTTGTACATGCATAATAAATCAAAAGTGCATAAAATTATCACTTTATAGTTAGAAACAGTCAAAAAGATACAAGAAATTAAATATTTGTATAAAAACAAATGATTATTTCAAAAAAGATAAAATTTTGTAGCTAAATCAAAAATAATTTGAAAAAAGTGCAGGTAGAAGGAATGGCAGAATCAGAAAAGAAGCCCACCCGGGGTATATATATACCCCGGGTGGGCTTTTTTTCGTCCGTCATACAACTTAATTCTTAGAACATCTATACAGCAGATCCTCCCAACGTCGGTCAACCTCCTGCTGATACTGAACGAGAAGGTGCTCGTTCTCAGGCTTGAACAGGTGCTTGAACCTGCCCTGCGTTCTCAGGAAGTCCTCGATAGGAAGCTTCTTCTTAGGGGAGTAGGAGAGGATCCATTTGCCCTCGATAACCTCGAACAGAGGCCAGTAACATGTCTCAACTGCCAGCTTGCAGATGTCCATGATCTTCTCTGTAGGATATCTCCATCCTCTAGGACATGGTGACATGACATTGAGGAAAGCTGCGCCAGGTGTGTAGATAGCCTTCTCAGCCTTCTCGTAGAGATCACGCATGTTGCCGAGAAGAGTAGACTGTCCGACATATGGGATGTCGTGGGCAGCCATGACCTGGGCGAGATCCTTTCTGTTCTGCATCTTACCATTTGACTGTGAGCCTACTGGTGTGGTTGTTGTGTCAGCATACATAGGAGTAGCTGATGAACGCTGGATACCGGTGTTCATGTATGCTCCGTTGTCGTAGCACACATATACCATGTCATGTCCACGCTCCATGGCACCTGACAGTGACTGAAGTCCGATGTCATAAGTTCCACCATCACCGCCAAATGTGATGAATTTGTATGTATCATCGATCTTGCCTTTTTTCTTCAGAACGTTGTAGGCTGTCTCAACACCTGAGAGTGTTGCGCCTGCGTTCTCAAATGCGTTGTGTATGTAGCTGTCCTCGTAAGCTGTGTAAGGATACATGAAGGTTGAAACCTCAAGACATCCTGTGGCGTTTCCAATGACCGCCTTGTCGCCCTCGTGAAGGGCGCGGAGTACAGTTCTGACAGTGATAGTACCACCGCAGCCTGCACACATTCTATGACCTGGAGCAAGACGCTCAGGCTTGTTCATTACTTCTTTAAAATTATATGCCATTTCATCTTACCTCCTACTGTCTAAGTCCTATGTACTGATACTGAGGGATCTCAGCACCGTTCTCGATCATGTCCTCAAGCTGTGCAAATACGCCTCTTGCGCTTTCCACAGTGTAGTCACGTCCGCCGAGACCGTAGATGTAGCTGATAGCCTTTGTGGTTGCCTGAATGTCATACAGGTGCTCCTTGACCTCTGCTGAGAGAGGACCGCCGCCTGCTCTGAATCCCTCCGATCTGTCAAGGATTGCCACAGCCTTGGTGTGGGCGAGAGCCTTTGCGATCTCCTCACCAGGGAATGGCCTGAACACTCTGATTTTGAGAAGTCCGACTTTCTTGCCTTCGTTTCTCAGCTCATCTATAGCTTCCTTTGTTGTTCCGGCAGCAGAGCCGATCATAACGATGGCGTAGTCGGCATCGTCAAGTCTGTACTCCTCAAAGAAACCGTAGTGACGGCCTGTCATTTCCTCGAATTCCTTTGCAACGTCCAGAATAACCTGCTTTGCATTCTTCATGGCAGTGTTCTGAGCCATCTTGGTCTCCATATAATAAGGAGATGTGGCATAAGGACCGACAGCCATAGGCATCTCAGGATTTAACAGATACTGCTCAGGGGTGTACTCACCTACAAACTTCTTTACAAGGTCATCCTCGATGAGGGTGATGTTCTCAACGGCATGGCTTGTGATGAAACCATCCTGACATATCATGATAGGAAGTCTGACATCCTTGTGCTCAGATATTCTGTATGCCTGAACAAAGTTGTCATATGCCTCCTGGTTGTTCTCTGCGTATATCTGCAGCCAGCCAGTATCACGTGCGCCCATGCTGTCTGAGTGGTCACAGTTAATGTTGATAGGGCCGGAGAGTGCTCTGTTTACAAGTGCGAGGGCAAGTGGAAGACGATTGGACGCTGCCACATAGAGCTCCTCCCACATGAGAGCCATACCACATGATGATGTGGCTGTGAGTGTACGGCAGCCGGCAGCCTCTGCACCGATCGCTGCACTCATGGCACTGTGCTCACTCTCTACCGGGATAAATTCTGTATCGATCTCTCCATTGGAGATAAATGTTGAAACGAACTGAGGTATCTCAGTTGAAGGTGTTATAGGGAATGCAGGCATAACATCCGGATTGATCTGCTTTATAGCATGTGCCACAGCCTCATTTCCTGAAAGACGTTCTCTTATAGCCATTTATTTACCCTCCTTCATAGTGATTGCTCCGAATTTGCACTGGTATGCGCATATACCGCAGCCCTTGCAGTGATCCAGGTCAAATGCGAGACGCTTGCCTGATACTACCGGAATGCATGAATCCGGGCAGACTGGCGCGCACAGAAGACAGTGTACGCATTTGCTCTCGTCAAGGACAGGGGTTGAAGTTCTCCACTCACCTGTATTAAAAGCCTTGGATGTGCCGCCGCCGTATACGTGGTTTCCAGGTGTGAGCTCTGTCCACTTGCAGTTGTCATGTATTTTACTTATATCTGTTCTCATTACTTCATTACCTCCCTGAAGGCGAGCTTCAAAGCTTCCATGTTGCCCTCGATAACCTCTGGTTTCTTGGCGAATTTGTGCTGATATGACTGTCTCATATCCTCGAGAAAAGGTCCCTCCTCCATGATTCCGCTGACAGCAACGATGGCTGCAAGCATAGGAGAGTTAGGGAAATTCTTGCCGAGAGTCTTCATGGAGATCTCCTTGGCATCAAGTGTGTATACCCTACCCTTGTAACCCTTGAGCAGTGGACGGACCTCGTCCGGAGTCTTAGGAGTATTTATAATGATGGCGCCATCCTCGGCGAGACCTGCAGTCACATGTACAGGTTCGATCAGAGATTCGTCAACTACAACCACATACTGCGGCTCGTAAATGTTGGAATGTACTCTGATAGGTTCACTGCTGATCCTGTTGTAAGCAGTGATAGGTGCGCCCATTCTCTCTGGACCATACTCAGGGAATCCCTGAACATATTTACCTGTTTTGAATGCCACATCTGCGAGCAGCAGGGCAGCAGTCTTGGCACCCTGACCACCACGTCCGTGCCATCTGATTTCGATAGTATCTTTCACTTTTACATCTCCTGTCAAAAAATTCTCATTAAGTTCCATTTGTTAGGAAAAATAATCCTTTTGATTATACCATTTATGAATAATAAGTAAAGAATAAAATTAAGGACATATGGCAAATAACAGAAAAAATTAACGCATATTGCTGAAATGCCTTAAAATGTTTTAAAGACTTACGTTGAAATGAATACAGTTCTGACCGTCTATTACCTGGTTGTCCAGAAGAATGTTGCCGTGATACTTTGTAACCAGCTGTTTTAATTTGAAAAGACCGATTCCTCTGGAATACACGCCATCCTTAAGAGGCTTAGTTGTATATCCCTTGGCAAAATAGTTTTTGCGCATATCTGCAGTCAGTTTTGGTCCTGCATTTAATGTTTCTATAGTGGTGGCAGATCCATCGGAATTAATGATGACCTTTATCCATCCACCATCCTCAGTTGCGTCAAATGCATTGTCCACTAATATGCTCATGACATCCAGAAGCTCAAATTCCTCGGCTTTGGATGTCAGCGTGGAATTTTTGACGTCTATCTGGATGTCTATATTCCGCTCATTTGCGAGATTCATTTTGCTGAATAAAAAGCCTGCTATCAGCTTCATGTTGATTTTCAGAAGATATGAGTTCTTTATGACATGATCATTGCATGACATATCAAGCTTCTTGGAGAGTGCTGCGGTGAGAGAATCATAATCGGTATAACTTATTGGCAGCATACTGATCGCCTGAAGCTCGTTGTTGTAGTCGTGCTGTCTCATACGTACCTGATCTATCAGATCCTCTATAATAGGAAGATACTGTTCATAGGATTGGAGCTGCTTCTGTGATTCTCTGAGACTCATGTAGTTCTTGTACATTCCAGCGTATAAAATCAGAATAAGTATAATAGAGATTGTGAATGTCGCAAAAACGTTCATGAAATCCTTTACGGATATACGCTGGTATATGACCATGACCATCATGAGAACAAATATTCCAAGTATAATATTTCTTGAAACCTGATTTTTTACTACTAGAGCCTCATACAGCTTGTCAATATGCGAAAATTTATACAGCAATATAACTATAATTAAAGCCATGGCTTCAGTTATATATGTTGTTGCATTGGTGAAAGGGGTGTCTGTAAACTGCATGATGACGATAAGCTGTACAATGTTCAGCAGATTTATAATTATAAGCGACATCGCGTAGCCCGTTATGATCTTCATAGGTGGATAACGGAAGGCCAGAGAGTAGAACACAAAGCAGTATATGTAGGTTACAATAGTAGCTACAAGCATAGAATTGGTTATTATAGCTATGAAAGAAATCGGTAAAGTTAGCAGAAGCAAAGCAGGGAGACGCCTTGCTATCTGGGAAAGCTTTACATTATATATTGCCATCAAAAAAAATAAAAAGACTATTGTATCAAGAAGTATTTTTGCAAGAAAATTAAAATAAGCTGCCATTTATCTATTCTCCATATATGTTTCAACCAATGATTTGTATTTGCGTCCAACAGGTATGACTTCCTGCGCCTGATTCAGCCTTAGAACTGAGTTGGTGCGGTCATAGCTGTGAATAAATGATGGATTAAAATAATAACTTTTGTGACATCTGACAAGTGGTATGTCAATGCCTTCAAACAATGTGTCAAATGCCTGACCGGTTACGATAAAATCCCCGTTTGTGGTGAAAATGTGTTTGTGATGTCCTGCTGATTGAGTATATACGATGTCGGATGGGAGAACATTGAATAAAATGCCCTGAATGTCTTTTAATTGCAGCTTACAGTCAGGAGACTTGTCTGTGTCACAGACACTTTTAAGTGCGGAGATGACATCGTCCCTGTTGTATGGCTTTGAAAAATAATAGTTGCAGTGATATTTATTTATGACATCAAGACTTGGATTTGTAATGTCTGTGATAAAAATAACCGGTGTAAATTCATGACCTGATGTCGATCTTATGTATGAACATATATCGAGACCTGTCTTATCATCCCCAAGATTTATGTCCAGCATAAAAATGTCAATAGAGCAGGAATTTATAACAGATACAGCATCATTGTAATTTGAAGCGGTATAGATAACAGAGTCAGGATATCCATATTCAATTATATGTTTTAACCCTGCAAGCTGGATAGTATCGTCTTCAACAATGAGTAATTTCATAAAATGTAACACCTCTATATTTATAGTCATCTTATTGAGAAAAAATATTAAAAATGACATTGTTATATTATCATAAAAAGGTGTGTTTATACAATAGGTACAACTCTTGTTATGACGCTTATACATAAAAATATATGTCATTCATGTCGTTTCACACGTCGTTCATGTCGATTTCTGTCTAACGTGTTGGCAAATGTGCATAAGTAGTATATAAATTTACTTATGTACGGTAATTGATTTCGAGGGGAGATTGATTATACAGTATCAATCGGCATTGCGGCGTATAGGATTTGCCGTCTACGCGGTTGTCTATACAGTGTTTGTTGTTTGGTATGTGCTGCCATGGATATTTTTGTCCATGGCAGTTTTTTGTTTGGATTTGTTTGAGGTACAAAACTATTTAAAAAAGCAATATGATATGGTATGATGTAGAGAAACGTGGGGTGTTTTCAATCCCTAATGATAAAAGCTATTACCAGGAGGAAGAGTATGATTAAATTATTTGACAACGGTGCTTATCTGTTACATGGCACAGAACTTGTTGAGGACAATGCCGATGCATCAGCAGTGCTTGCATCAAAGCTCGGAAGTGTCCCATCAAAGGAAGAGGCATCAAAGAACACACTTGCCTATGGAATTTTGGCGAAGCATAACACATCTGACAATATGGAGAATCTTAAGATTAAATTCGACAAGATGACTTCGCATGATATAACATTTGTAGGAATTATTCAGACAGCCAGAGCATCAGGATTAAAGGAGTTTCCTATTCCTTATGTACTTACAAACTGTCATAATTCACTGTGTGCAGTAGGCGGTACCATCAATGAGGATGATCATATGTTTGGTCTTTCATGTGCGAAGAAATTTGGTGGTGTGTATGTGCCACCTCATCAGGCTGTTATACATCAGTTTGCCCGTGAGATGCTTGCTGAGTGTGGAGCAATGATCCTCGGATCTGATTCTCATACACGTTACGGTGCTCTTGGTACCATGGCTATAGGAGAGGGCGGCGGTGAGCTTGCAAAGCAGCTTCTGTGCAAGACATATGATGTTGCAAAGCCAGGTGTTATAGCCATCTATCTTGACGGAGAGGTACAGAAGGGTGTTGGTCCTCAGGATGTGGCACTTGCAATCATCGGAGCAACATTTGGATGCGGATATGTCAAGAATAAGGTTATGGAGTTTGTTGGTCCTGGAGTTGATAAGCTTTCAGCAGATTTCCGTATCGGTATCGATGTAATGACAACAGAGACGACCTGTCTGTCATCCATATGGAAGACAGATGACAAGATAAAGGATTGGTATGATATCCACGGCAGAAGTGAGGCATACAAGGAGATGAATCCTGGAGATGTGGCTTACTATGACGGGGTTGTGTATGTTGACCTGTCAACAGTTAAGCCGATGATAGCTATGCCATTCCACCCAAGCAACACGTACACCATCGATGAGCTGAATGCCAACCTCATGGATATACTTGATGATGTTGAGAAGCGCGCACTTGTAAGTCTTGACGGTAAGGTCGACTTCACACTCAAGGATAAGGTAAGAGATGGTAAGTTGTATGTAGAGCAGGGAATCATCGCCGGATGCGCAGGTGGTGGATATGAGAATATCTGTGATGCAGCAGATATTCTTAGAGGCAAGAGTATAGGTGCAGATGAGTTCACACTTTCAGTATATCCTGCAAGTACACCTATATATATGCAGCTCGCAAAGAACGGTGTTCTGGCTGATCTCATTGAGACAGGATCCATCGTCAAGACAGCGTTCTGTGGACCTTGCTTTGGTGCTGGTGACACACCTGCAAACAACGCATTCTCAATCAGACATTCAACAAGAAACTTCCCTAACAGAGAGGGTTCAAAGATACAGAATGGTCAGATATCATCTGTGGCACTTATGGATGCCCGTTCTATCGCGGCAACAGCAGCCAACAAGGGATACCTGACATCAGCGACAGACCTTGCGGATATAGAGTACACACATCCAAAGTATTTCTTCGACAAGGCTATATATGACAGAAGAGTATACAATGGTGTCGGCAAGGCTGATCCATCAGTTGAGATCAAGTTTGGTCCTAACATCAAGGACTGGCCGGAGATGGTTTCTCTTACAGATAACCTTCTCCTTAAAGTGGCATCAGTTATACATGATCCTGTAACAACCACAGATGAGCTTATCCCATCGGGAGAGACTTCATCATACAGATCAAATCCTCTTGGCCTTGCAGAGTTCACTCTGTCAAGAAAGGATCCTGAGTACGTTGGAAGAGCAAAGGCTATCCAGGCTGTAGAGAAGGTTCGTGAGGCAGGAGAATGTATGGGCAAGGCATTCCCTGAGGTCAAGGAAGTTATGCATGCGATCAAGGAGAAGTTTGAGGATGTATGCGGAAGCAATACCGGTGTTGGAAGCACTATATATGCTGTTAAGCCAGGCGACGGTTCAGCCCGTGAGCAGGCTGCATCATGCCAGAAGGTTCTTGGCGGATGGGCAAACATTGCAAAGGAATATGCGACTAAGAGATACAGATCAAACCTTATCAACTGGGGTATGCTTCCATTTGTCATCGACAAGGATTTCGACTTTGACAATGACGATTATGTATTCATTCCAGGAATCAAGGATGCAGTGAAGAACAAGACAGAGGTCATCAAGGCATATGTTGTGAACAAGGATTTTGCTGAGATAGAGCTGAGACTTGGAGAACTTACAGATGACGAGAGACAGATCATCACAGACGGATGTCTCATCAATTACTACAAGTACAACTAAATGATATATATGGTGCCGTGTGCGCCATGTATGTACATCTATAATGTATATACGACGATATAACAGGCATCATCATGGACGCTTTAGTGCGGTCTGATGGTGCCTGTTGCCGTTCAATATAGCCGGTGTGATCCTGAGACGATGTGCACGATGTAAATACGAAAGAAATTATTCTGACGTGATGATGCACTATGGCAAAAACGAAAGAATTTGCACCGTGTCGGGGTTATCAAGACAAAAATATAATGCAGGAGGTATTTATAATGAGTAAATCAGAAATGGAAAAGATGCACACATGTGAACTTTATCTTCCAGGCGATGAGGACATCGCAAGGGAGCAGATAAAATGTCTGGACAGATTGTACGACTTCAATATGACCAGACCAACAGAGATGGTCAAGCGTCAGCAGATGCTCAAGGAGATGTTCGAGGAGATAGGAGACAACTGTTATATAGAGCCACCACTTCACGCAAACTGGGGCGGCAAATTCGTTCACTGGGGCAGCAATATATATGCGAATTTCAACCTTACAATGGTGGATGACACATATATTTACGTGGGTGACTACACCATGTTCGGACCAAACGTAACTCTGGCAACAGCGGGACATCCGATAGACGCGGAACTAAGAAAACAGGGTTATCAGTACAATGCACCTATAACAATAGGCAAGAACTGCTGGATAGGTGCAGGAGTTACGATACTTCCGGGGGTTACTATAGGTGATAACACAGTCATAGGAGCTGGAAGTATGGTTGCAACGGATATTCCATCAAATGTGGTTGCTGTCGGCAATCCTTGCAAGGTACTCCGCGAGGTAAATGAGAGGGATGCAAAATACTATTTCAAGGATCACAGGATTGATTTCTTCCAATATAACAATGTGAGCAAGAATGACTGATGAGGTGGATAATTGAAGGTTACATGCAAAAGCTGTGGTAAAAAATGCGATCCTGATAAAACCAGCGCAATGTGCTCAAAGTGCGGTTCATGGTATGCGACGCCAAATCATTATGATGGAGCAGATATGTCGCAGGACACTATATGTGACTGAGATGATTGTAAAAAAGAAATTACAGGAAAATACAGATAGTAAAAAAAGACGTGCACGAAAGATTCTTCAAAGAACTTTCATACACGCCTTTTTTTTATTTGCCTTATTTATTTGTGATAATCTAGTGCGTTACTTCTTTGATATGGCAGCAGCTTCAGTGCTCTTTGCAACCTCTACGATAGAAGAGGTAAGACCTGCGATTCCCTGTATCTCTGAAGGAATGATAATCTTGGTAGCTTTGCCGTCTGCAGCCTTTGTGAATGCTTCCAGGCTCTTAAGTGTGATAACCTGGTTTGTAGGCATTGACTCGTTCAGTGCTCTGATACCATCTGCATTTGCCTGCTGTACAGCAAGTATAGCCTGTGCCTGACCTTCGGCCTCCTTGATGGTTGCTTCCTTCTTGGCCTCAGCACGAAGGATCTGTGAAGCTTTCTCAGCCTCAGCCTCAAGGATTACTGACTGCTTATTACCTTCTGCGATGAGGATGGCTGACTTCTTCTCACCTTCAGCACGAAGAATCTGCTCACGTCTCTCACGCTCTGCCTTCATCTGCTTCTCCATGGCATCCTGGATAGCAGCAGGAGGAATGATATTCTTGAGCTCTACTCTGTTTACTTTGATTCCCCAAGGATCAGTAGCCTCGTCAAGTGTGGCTCTCATCTTGGTGTTGATCGTCTCTCTTGATGTAAGAGTCTGGTCAAGTTCAAGATCACCGATGATGTTACGAAGAGTTGTGGCTGTCAGGTTCTCGATAGCCATGATAGGGTTTTCAACGCCGTAACTGAAAAGCTTTGGATCTGTAATCTGGAAGAATACGACTGTGTCGATTCTCATTGTAACGTTATCCTTGGTGATAACAGGCTGTGGTGCGAAGTCTACAACCTGTTCCTTGAGGGTAACTCTTTTGGCTACTTTGTCAATTACAGGCATCTTCATGTGAAGTCCTACTGACCATGTTGCCTGGTATGTTCCAAGTCGCTCAATTACATAAGCGTGTGCCTGTGGCACAATCTTGATCGTACTGCATATGATGACAATAACGACAAGACATAAAATAACAATTAGTGCAAATCCTGCTCCGTCCATAATTTTACTCCTTTACCTATTGTATGAATTCTGTTACATAATATCTGCGGTTAAGCTCGTGTGACAATAGCCTTGACACCAGATATCTCATCTATCACGACTTCTGTGCCGGATTCGATAGTGTCTCCGTTCTTGGATCTTGCTGTCCACTCGACACCACCTATCATGACCTGCCCCTGTGACTTAAGATTGTCAATATCAGCAGAGACGATGACATGCTTGCCTATGAGACTTTCCACATTGGTTTTCTCCAGTTTGTTGTCCATATGTTTTTTTGCGAGTGGCCTTGTTGTGAAAAACAGTATAGTTGTCACGATAAGGAATGCGACTACCTGCAATGCCAGTGATCCGCTGAAGAAAGCTATGATCATGGCGATGAGTGCGCCGCCACAGGCCCATATGGTTGTAAGACCGAGTGTGATGATCTCAATAACGAGACATGCAGCAAAAATAATAAGCCAGGTTGCAATTTCCCAATTCATATAGAACACCTCCCTTTATGATGCCGGCTGTAAGGCTGCATCTGATTTTGCCCTTGGCTAAGTTATATTTTACTAGAAAACAAAAGTGTAAACAACATAATTTTTATGAAGATATATACTGCTAAAGTGCATTGTATGCACGAATTATATAACCAATTACTTAATATGATAAAACTATGGTTAAATTTGCTTAAGTTGTCTTGAACACATAAAAAAAAAACAATATAATTAAAAAGTCACCGGCAATTCATATGGTGGCAATGAAAAAGATGGGAGAGACAAGGTGGCACAGAGTAATAAGAAGAAAAGAATTTTAAATGTAAGTCTTGCTGTTATAGGAATAATAATAGTAGGATTGTTATTCAATAAGATTTTGGAGGAGTGGGCAGGATTCAGATCTGTAATTGATAAGATTTCAGGTGCATTTGCGCCGATAATAGTTGGTGCGGTGATTGCGTTTTTGATGAATCCGGTTCTCATTTTCTTTGACAGATTATTCCATACGTTGTTTCAGGACAGGGCCATAACAGATAAGAAGAAACTGTTTAAAGTATCTAGAACTTTATCAGTTATATTGACTACCATCATATTTTTGGGAATCATCACAGGTATAGTTTGGCTTGTGGTTCCTCAGTTATATGACAGCCTTAAGCAGTTGGTTGGCAATATGGACAGCTATTTTGACAACATGCAGAATCTTGTCGAGAATATAAATGAGAAGTTTAAAAAGCTGAATATTCCTGAGGACGATATCAGGAATTATATGAATACAGCTTATGACAAGATGCAGGAGTTTTTGAACAACAGGATCATGCCGAATATGGACAAGATCGTGGTGAACATAGGAAGTGGAGTGTTCTCAGGACTCAAGTTCCTGTACAATTTCCTTATAGGAATAGTTGCTTCTATATATGTTATGGCGAATAAGGAGTATCTGGAGTCCAGAGGAAAGAAGATAGTGTACGCCATGTTCAGTGTCAAGAGGGCAAATGCTGTTCTGGACGGACTTTCAGAGATGTATAGGGTATTTGGTCAGTTTATAAATGGTAAGATACTTGATTCACTTATAATAGGACTTATCATGTTCATAGTGTCAACTATAATCAAATTCCCATATGCGATATTGATAAGTGTAATAGTCGGCGTGACAAATGTAATTCCATTCTTTGGACCAATCATTGGAGCTGTGCCTTGTTTCTTTATTGTACTTATAGCGGATCCTTTTATGAGTCTGATCCTGCTTGTAGTTATACTTATTCTTCAGCAGTTTGATGGTAATATACTTGGTCCGAAGATCATAGGAGATACTACAGGACTCTCAAGCTTCTGGGTTCTCACAGCGGTTATCGTTGGCGGAGGACTTTTTGGATTCTTTGGAATGCTTCTCGGTGTACCGGTATTTGCATGTTGTTATATGTATATCAACAGAACCTGTACAGCAAAACTCAAAGAGAAAAACCTTGCGTTTAAGACATCGGAATATGATAGGATAAAGCGAATCGACGAAGAGACAGGAGAACCTATATATATCACTGCTGAGGAAGAGGATATAAGGTTCAAGAAAAAAACTGCAAAGCAGAAACAGGCGGAGAAGGAAGCAAAGAAAAAACTAAAACAAAAACAGCATATGTTACAGTACCCTTCAGATGTCACTGATGATGATCGAAATATTGACAGGACTTCGGGCGGCACTGATGCTTTAGATGAGAACGATGATGGTGATGACGAGGATCCAATAGGAATGATCTCGAAGTTCATGAATATCATGAAGCATATTGTCAATAAAGTGGATGAGGACAAGATAGCCCAGAAGATTTATGAGGAGAATAAAACAGAACCACAGAGTGGTGATCCTGCTGCAGATGATGATAAACCACAGAATTAGAATAATACAGGCCGGTTCATGAAAGTATAATAGCATGGACTGGCCTGGCATTATATATGATATAGGGGCAAGAAAAGAACAGGTCTATATGAATCTGTTCTTTTCTTCGTTGTAGACATAGTCAATGGCAGCTAGTTTTTTTACTATACTGTCTTTGTCCACGCACAATGAACTGCAGAGTTCGTCAAGACTTGGGTAGTTATCTCTGAGTTTGGTGTTTATGAAGCTGAGTAATACTGCTGGGTCATTCGGAAGAGAAGAATATTCCACTTAGTGTACCTCCTTTGTATGTGTGTGCTTTGTGTCGCACAGTGTGAAAGTTTATAATATTGTTATTGTATTATAATGAAAAAATTGGTATATATATAATTTGTGAGTAATGTTCGGTGAATTTCATAAACATATTTAACAGCAGAATAAATTTTACAACAGTGGTTTGAAATTGGCAATAAGGAGTTAAGATGAGTACAAAAACGAAATCTGGCAGTACAAAAAGGAGTTCCGGTAAAGCGGGAAATGTCGCGCTGCAGGCTGGAATACTTGCGGGCGCAGGTATAATATCGAGAATTATTGGACTTCTGTATAGATCTCCTCTCTACCAGATCCTGGGTGATGAGGGAAATGGTTATTATGGATCTGCATATGCGATATATGCCATGGTTATCATGATAGCTACATACAGTATACCGACTGCGGTGTCAAAGCTGGTGGCTGGAAAGATTGCAACAGGGCAGTATAAGAGTGCCAGAAGAATATATTATTGTACATTCATATATGTGGTTGTGGCAGGAGCTGTGGCCGCACTTATAACATATTTTGGTGCATCCTGGTTCGTGAGTGAACAGCCAAATGCTATACTCAGCCTTAAGATTCTGGCTCCTACGATATTTATCTCGGGATTCCTTGCTATATTCAGAGGCTATCTGCAGGCGTATAACAATATGGTATCAACATCCATCTCGCAGATAATAGAACAGCTTGCAAATGCTGTAGTGAGTATAGTTGCAGCGTATATGCTTGCTAAACCATTTGCAGCCGGAACTACTGAGCATGCAAAGTATGGCTCTGCGGGAAGTGCCATGGGTACAGGTGCAGGTGTGCTTGGCGGTTTGATATTTATTCTGTTTGCATATGGCAGACGAAGAAAAGGTATCATGGAATCGGTTAAGAATGATACGAGCGAAGATGCAGAATCATATTCCAAGCTGTTCAGGATAATTATAGCGACGGTGACACCTATCGTTATAGCTGCTGTGGTATATAACGTGCTCACCCCTATTGACATGAAGGTTTTCTATATTGTTATGAAGATAAAGGGCATGGATTCCCTTGAGATGGCGAAACTGTATGGAATATATTCACAGCAGTATACTGTGCTCACGAATCTTCCGCTTGCCATTGCAGCGTCAGTTGGAATTGCATATATTCCTGGAATATCTGGTGCGTATGCTCAGAATGATATGAAGAAGACAAACAAACTGCTGAATCAGGCACTCAGTATGTCGATGCTTGTAACCATACCATGTGCTGTTGGAATGGGTGTTCTTGCAAAGCCTATCATACAGCTTCTGTTTGCAGGGGCAGATCCTATGGCTGCAAAATGTATGTATCTTGGATTTATATCGATAGTATTTTTTGCACAGTCAACCGTCACGAACAGTGTGCTTCAGGCTATGGGCAAAGTGATGGCACCGGTCATAAATGCTACACTTGCTCTGGTGATACATGTGGTAGTTCTTGTTGTAATGTTGTTTGCAACGGATTGGGCTCTGTATGCACTTGTTATTGGTTCAATAGTGAATTCACTGCTCATATGCATATTTAACCAGAGATCTCTGACAAAGTACAAGACCGGCAAGATGGACAACAGAAGGATATATGTTGCACCTGCTATAGCCTCTATATTTATGGGTGTTGTAACTATCATTGTGTATGAGGGATGCAGGAAGCTTCTTGGCAACTGGGTAATCGCAATGTTTGTTGCAGTGTTTGTGGCGATCGTATTCTATGCATTTGCAATACTTAAAACCGGAGGATATACGGAGGAAGAGCTTCTCAATATGCCTAAGGGAAGGCTTATCGTTAGATTTGCAAAGAAGTTCAGGCTGATAAAATGATGCTGGTGGGGACGTTCCTTTTGTACCGGAGAGTGTCCCCCTGTCATGCAAAACGTGAAAACTCGATATGGGGCAATAAAAGGAGTAAAGTTGGCAATATGGCTTGAGCGAACATACGTGCAATGGCTGCGACAGAAGATGATATAAAAAGTATGATGCAGAAGATGTCAGATGTTAGTTGTAACAATATTTAGACTTGATAGTAATGTGGGACAGAGGGACGCTCCTCGTGACAAAAGGAACGTCCCCTAGGAATAATAATAATGGAAAAAGAAAAAAGAAAGGGCAGGACCCTTTTAAAGATATTCATAACAACATTATATCTGAGCACCTTTACCTTCGGGGGTGGATACGTCATCGTGTCTCTTATGAAGAAAAAGTTTGTGGATGAAAACCATTGGATAGAGCAGGACGAGATGCTCGATCTTGTGGCTATAGCCCAGTCGTCGCCGGGACCTATCGCAGTAAATGGAGCGATAGCGGTGGGATATAAATTGTGTGGTATAGCAGGGGCATTGGTGGCGATAGTCGGAACGATCATTCCGCCATTTGTTATCATATCCATCATATCTTACTGTTACACCGCGTTCAGGAGCAATTGGGTGATTAGTGAGATGCTGGAGGGAATGCAGGCCGGAGTTGCTGCGGTCATAGCATCGGTTACATATGATATGGGAGCAGACATAGTAAAGCAGAAGGATGATCTGGGGATATTGATCATGATAGCTGCATTTGTTGCATCCTACATATTGGAGATAAATGTTGTGTTCATAGTAATTGTCTGTGGACTTGTCGGCGTTTGTAGAGGACAGCTTGAGAAAAGAAGAGGGCGTGGGCATAAAAAGACAGAGGATATTTCTGCCGGAAATCCTGAAAAACATCCCGACAAAGGGGGGATGGAATAATGATCTATTTGCAATTGTTCCTAAGTTTCTTCCAGATAGGACTCTTCAGTTTCGGCGGAGGTTATGCCGCCATGCCGCTTATACAGGGACAGATAGTGAAGATACATGGGTGGATGACCATGTCAGAGTTCACGGACCTGATCACTATATCCCAGATGACTCCGGGACCTATAGCTGTCAATTCGGCGACATTTGTGGGGCTACGGGTGGCCGGATATGCCGGTGCGGCGATTGCCACGCTCGGATGTGTACTCCCTTCATGTATCATTGTAACGGTCATAGTCAGGCTGTATCTGAAATATCGCAAGCAGGATGTTCTTCAGGAGTTTCTCGGCGGTATAAGACCGGCTGTTGTGGCTATGATCGCGTCAGCGGGAGTTTCGATATTCGTGACGGCGGTCTGGACTGGTATCGATATGATAAGTCTCGCAGGAACTAAGTGGAATCTTGTGGTGATATTTGCAGTGAGTGTTGTTCTGCTCAGAAAATTCAAACTGAATCCGGTGTGGGTGATGCTGCTTTCCGGTGCGATGCAGGTGCTGTGTGAAGTGGGGACGTTTCTTTTGTCATGAAGAGCGTCCCCTGTCACGGGTAAGGTTATCTATTATGAGGCATGTGCCCTGTTATTGCTCTCTGGAACGTGAAACTATTCAGCTTTTATAATTTTGGATAATTTGTGGTGAAATGTAGTAAATGCCTCCGAATCATCAATTAGATACCTTATCATTCATTTAAGAAAATCAAAGCAAATGTATTTTTTAAATATATCTTTAAAGAAGAAAAGGGCTTTGTAGAAGTATTTTGAGGGACACGGGGACACTCTTCGTGACAAAAGGAACGTCCCCAAAGGAGGCCTAGATGAAGAAGAAAATATTGATATGTCTTATAGTGCAGATAATATGCTGGAGCATTATGACGCTGTCTGATTACATGGAAGAAATATATAATGATAGTTACAATCTGGTCGTTGTATTTGCTGTACCCCTGATATGCGTAATTCTGTATATTATATTCAGAAAATGGATATACGATAATCAGATTGTGCGGCTGAAAGATGTCGCCATAATCTGTGCGGCGTGGATGATCTGTGGATTGATACTGGGATTCCTGATCGGCGCTCTGGTTATCAATGAAATGTGGATAGTGCCGCAGGCTACAGGAGGATGGGAGCATCTGCTGAATGGGATCGAATACATGATGTTCGTCATAACACTTGCAGGAATACCATTTGCGGCAGTGGTATTGATCGAATCGGTTATAGGGATAGTAAAGGCAGTTAGGAAAAGGGCTTGACGAGAGCTATGGTAAAGTTGCCAGACGTAAGAAATAAGTTTTATAATTAAATGCTTCATCTGTGAGAGAATCAGGTGGAGCATTTTTTATGCATGGTGGCTAATGGCTTACGCAGGCATATGAATAGTTTATATATCCTATCCCTTGACAAAAAGAGAAAATATGAATATACTTACCGATGATAATTACCTAAAGTAATTATACGAAATAACAATAAAATATTATTTGATAAATTTACAGGAAGGAGAACCATGACAAAGGAAAAGATAAAACAGGTTATGGATGCCTGCTATCAGGCGAAAAGGGTTAGGGATATGATGCCCAAACTGCCAAATGGAGTGACGCCTATCCACATACATTATCTGGATGTGATAACGAGACTTGAGAGGTCTGAGACTGAGGTTAAGGTCAGTGATATAAGTGATGAACTGGGACTTCCAAGACCGGGAGTGACAAAGACGATAAAGGATATGGAACGCCTCGGATTTGTGGAAAAGAAGTCTTCAGAGACGGATGGACGTATTGTGTATATAAGGAGCACTCAGGCTGGCAGAGATCTGGTTTGCAAATATGTTGATGAGTATTTCACAGGACTGAGGGAGTCTCTTACCGATATCACAGATGAGGATGCCGATACTATGATAGCGACAGTTGAAAAACTTTATGAAGTTATGAGTAAAAGGAGTCAGAACATAAGATGAGTGTACAGGATAAAACAGATTTTACACAGGGAAGTATCATTAGAAAAATGCTCCCATTCATGGGGCCGATTCTTGGAGCACTGATACTTCAGGCTGCATATGGAGCGGTTGACCTGCTTGTGGTTGGAAGATTCGGTTCGACGGCGGGGCTTTCAGCCGTATCAACAGGCAGCCAGGTGCTCAATCTGGTTACATTTGTGATAACAGCACTTGCTATGGGAGTCACAGTGCTTATTGCCAGATATATAGGCGAAAAGAACACGGATCAGATAGGAGAGCTTCTTGGAGGCGCCACGACTATATTTGCAATACTTGCGGTGGTGCTGGCAGTTGTCATGGTGACGTTTGCAAGACCTTTGTCTGTGTTGATGCAGGCACCGGATGAGGCGGTCACTCTTACATCATCGTACGTGAGGATATGCGGAGGCGGAATATTTTTCATTATGGCCTACAATGTGCTCACCGCGATATTCAGAGGTTTTGGAGACAGCAAATCACCTCTTATATTTGTGTTTGTGGCATGTATAGTAAATGTTATCGGTGATCTTATCCTGGTTGCGGGATGTCATCTTGACGCTGCGGGTGCAGCCATAGCAACAGTGGTTGCCCAGGCGGTCAGTGTTGTCCTTGCGCTTGTGCTGCTGAAGAAGAGGGAGCTTCCATTTAAGATATCAAGAAAAGATTTCAGATTAAACAGACAGTGCAGAAGATTGCTCTCGGTTGGACTTCCGCTTGCAATGCAGGAATTTCTCACGCAGATGTCATTTCTAGCGCTGTGCGCATTTATCAACAGACTTGGCCTGGAGGCATCATCCGGATATGGCGTTGCCTGCAAGATAGTCAGCTTTGCCATGCTGGTACCAAGTTCGCTTATGCAGTCTATGGCTTCATTTGTATCGCAGAATGTTGGAGCTGGAAAAGAGGACAGAGCGAGAAAAGCGATGCTTACCGGTATGGGCATAGGACTCTCTGTAGGCGTGGTGGTATTCATTTGCGTGTGGTTCTTTGGTGACAAACTGACATCGATCTTTACCACTGACGCGGCTGTTATCCAGAGGGGATTCGAGTACCTGAGGGGCTTTGCACTTGAGACTATACTCACCGCGGTGTTGTTCAGCATGATAGGCTATTTCAATGGACATGAGAAGTCACTGTGGGTCATGATACAGGGACTTATCCAGACATTGCTTGTGAGATTGCCTCTGGCGTACTATATGAGTATACAGCCGGATGCAAGCCTTACAAATATAGGACTTGCAGCGCCGATAGCAACATGCGCAGGTATCGTGCTGAATGTCATATTCTATATGGCTATGTCAGGAAATAAGAAAAAAGCGAAAGAACAGTAAGCAAGGCTGAAAGTATGCTATTCGTGGCGAATAAGCTCAGAGTGGATTAGTGGATATTTGTTGTATTGACAAATATCCTTATGCACTATACAATATCGTTATATGATATCAATAAACGATATTAGGAAAGAGATGTGATAATATGCCAAAGAAAGCTATGGATATTCTGACTGAATCTATGTTCTACGTGTTGATGGCATTTTCAAAAGGCCCGATGTGTGGGATAGATGTGGCAGACTATATAGAGAAGAGAACCGGTGGAAGGGTAAAGATCGGGCCGGCGACTCTGTACACCATATTGGGAAAGTTTGAGAAGGAAAAGTGGATAAGGGAAATTGAGGTGGAAGGCCGTAAGCGAACATACAGCATCACAGATAAGGGCGTATCTGCATATGAGCAGGAGGTGGAAAGACTTAGAATGTGTGTGCGGGATGCTGAAGATGCAGCAGATGAAATGTAGAGATTCATTTGCAGCGGAGTGCGGACTATTCACAAAAAATTTATATGGAGGATTCAAAGATGGTGGAGAAAAAAGATACAAAAAGTGTGCACCGCATCATACCATGTCCGGATTATGATGTGACCGGAGTTGAGAGCTGGCTCTCATATATGGCGGAGCAGGGGTATATATTGCGGGATGGTGGAGTGTTCCGTGGAATAGCTGAATTTGACAGATGCGAACCTGAAAAGGTGAGGTATAGGTTGCAGCCGGCTCAGAAAGGATTCGTGCTATATGACAACGACGGACCAGATGATGATGAGGTGGAGTTGAACGGCGCTTTTGGATGGAAGTACGTGGCAAAGTATGGAGTATTTCATATATACAGAGCAGATGATATAGATGCCAGGGAGATGGACACAGACCCTGAGGTCCAGGCGATGGCGATGAATTCGCTGCATAGAAGTCAGAGGTTTAACATAATATGGATGTCCATCTGGATAATAGTATATCTTGCACTTGTCTTTACAAGTCAGCCGTTCCTATCGATGGTAAACAGAGGAAGCCTGATAAGCATTGCCCTCGTATTGTGTGTGATCATATTTATAGTGACCGGCCTGGTTAAGGCTGTGAGTCTGTACAGGCTCCGCAAAAAAATACTTGATGGGGATAGTCTGGGTTCAGGCACAAACTGGAGAAAAGGTGCCAGAATATACACAGTAAAGGCCGTTGTTGGAATAATTGCATATGTGGCAATGATAGTGTTTGGATGTATGTTTATACTGAGTGATGGCACAGATAGAAATCAGATGCCGCTTTCCGAATATCAGGGAGAAGTTCCGTTTCGGACAATAACTGATCTGGCTTCCTGCGATGATATCCAGAAGGTAGATAATGTCGATGATGACGTGAATACGATAAGTGAATGGTCTGATATTCTGTGGCCTGAAAATTATAAGGTTTATGAGTATGGCGATATAGTTTACACAGATGGAAATATATGTCATGGTGGATTGGTGATAACCTATCACGAGGCTAAAAATGAGTGGCTGGCAGATAAACTTTATCAGGCTTATGTGCAGAGGGCAAAGCATCAGTCTGACTATGAGAAAATTGATATGAAGATAGCTGGGCTGGATGATGTAGATGCTTATTGGGATGGCTCAGAGAGTGCAATCATGAGAAAAGGAAAGAAACTTATAGTAGCCAGTTTCTACATGAGCGGCGAGAACAGAAGAGCTGATGATCTGGAAGAGTGGGCCGGATGTATTGCAGAGGGTCTGGAATAAAGGGGATTTTGTTTCAGCTGTGTTTATATTGAGGTAAAGAAAACAAAGAAATAAACAGTTAGTTGATATCGACATGAACTAGAAGACAGTAGACACTCCTCGTGACAGAAGGAACGTCCCCATTAAACATTTACAATTTAGCCACGTTATAGTATATTAGAGTTTGTATGCGTGGCTATTTTATTTTGTGGCTGCACTATATAAGAAGAAATAATACAGAGGGACACTCTTCGTTACAAAAGGAACGTCCCCAAGGAGGTATACATGAAATTAGGAATCGTAATTTCAGTACCAATTTCATGTATCTTCACATATCACCATAAAAACCTATAAAGCCTTATATTATCAGTGTTTGAGTAATTTGAAAGTAACATATATCTCTATGCAAATTTATGTATCTTAATGGCGAAATTGTGTAGTGATTGTGTAGTAACTGTGTAAGTAAGTTTGGTACAAAAATAGAATATTTAGACATTAAAATAAGTCTATATACTTTAGTATTCATATTAGAGTGTATGGGCTTATTTTAGTGCCTAAAAATACCATACATATAAATTAACCAAGTAAGGTACTAAAATCAAAAATTGAGCCAAATACACGCTCATAACCCTAATGATATAGGGTAATAAGAAATACTGATTTCATGAGGAGGATTAACGATGGATTGGAAAGAACAGAGACAAACAATTACAAAGAAAATGATAGCGTCAAGAGTATTCCAGCGTGAAGACAATATATATAAAATGTCGGTCATTCAGGAGATATTCAATATGTGCTTGGAAGAGATGGAACTTGCCTTGGAGAATGGAGAAAAGGTTAGTATAGGAGAAATAGGTTCTCTTTCGCCTAGTGTTCATACACCACGTACATATAACATAGGTGAAATGAATCACGAAGATGGTAATAAGCCATATACAACAATTAAATTTGGCAGAAAGAAAGGTAACAAACAGAGAATGAATAATAAGTATCTGCAAAATATTGAAGATGGAAAATATGGTCTTGGATATGGTTGTATGTGTACACCACAGCAGATAGCAATATTAGAGGATAAAGGATATATAAAGGAGAATGACTAATGCCAGAGATAAAAAGTATGAAGGATTTACAAAATGCTCTGCTGCCTGTAATGAAAGATATGACAGACAAGTTGGCAGATCAAGTATATAAAACTTTGAACTATTTTCTTCAGAGTTATTACGATTCGTATGATCCTATTTATTATCGCAGACAGTATGACTTTTTGAGGTCAGCGATTAAAGTTGGGGCAAGACGAAGCGGAAAGACAGTAACAGCTTATGTATATATAGATACAGATTCTATGGATAACTACTATAGTGCGACTGGTAATCAGGTCGCAACATGGGCAAATCAGGGATTACATGGTGGCAAAGAGCTTGGCACAAACACACCTCACGTATGGGATGACACTATGGCAAATACTGTTGAGAATGGTGAGTTGGTTAGAGATGCATTGGATTATTTGAGAAAACAAGGATTTGACGTGGAGGTTAGATGATGAACAAGAGAATCATTAACTACAATGAGAAAAAGGTTATTGTAGCAAGACAGATTATGATACTAAATATGGAATCAGCACCAGAAAATGTAATTACAGAATGGGAGAAGATGTACCCAAAAGATATTGATAGAGTACGAGATAATACAGAGTTGTTTGACTGGATGGCAAAGTTTATACGCAACAATAATGTTAAATCTTGCAATGCTTTACTTGCAAGGGTACGCAACAAACAGGAGAAGATATTGAGAACTAAATGTAAGTATATAGGATATGGGGCAAAGCTGGTTGATTGTCCAAAGAATGAGCTGGCTAAATACATTATATTTACACGAGGCAAGAAGTATTCAGGTAATTATAACAGTATGTGCTGTATGATTGGCAGGATAAGAGAAGATTTAAGATTAAAAGAGAAGGAGCAATAAGATTATGGATATAAAACAACTCAAGAAAGCCATGAAAAATCCTGAGATTCACAAAAAAATACAGGATATGGTATTAGAATTTTTTATGAAAAAGAGTAATCAGTATAAATACACAGAATAACAACAAATGTATGAATATTCCAAAACAGACAGGAAGTAAAAGAAAGTCTGTATCAGAGTTCAAGAAATATGTTAAAATATCATTTTTCCCTTTGTTCTGAAGGGTGTCTATTGTGCGGTTCAGCACATATTCCCAGTATATAAATATAAATCAACTGCTGCCTGAAGGTAGTAACAGTATATCAAGGTACGTCTAGTTTGGACGTGCCTTTTCTTGTCCTCTGATATAGCAAAATGGAGGACAGTAAATATGAGTAAAGAAGAAACACAAGTATGTAAATGGTGTGGGAGAGAATTTTCCATATTTGAATATGGAATTAGCAGCTACAATCAGAAAAGAAGGACAGTTTGTAAAGCGTGTTACAGTGAACGTAGAAGAGAAAAACAATTACAATTAAAACTTGCAGATGGATTAGAAAAATACAATAATGGTGAATTGGTAAAGATACGGAGAAAATACAAGAAGCCATATCATTTTCAAATATTATATAGGTCAGAATCAAGTATTGATTCTATTGCAAAAGATGAAGTATTTGTACGATTATTGGATTATAAATCCGCATGGATCTCAAATTATGGTAGATTGATTCAACAGTTGGATGACGGCACATATCAACTTGTAAAAGGGGTGCGTTCAAGAACGACAAAGGAATTAACTTATACACTTAACAGGAATGTTTATTTTAAATCCAAGGATAGGTGGGGATATAAGAAAGAGAGAGTTAATGCTTGTGATCTTGTAATTCAGATGTTCGTTGTCAATTATGATATGAAACATAATACGATGGTGTGGCATAAAAACAATGATACAAATGATAATTACTACAAGCATTTGTTCCCAGTAACAGATAAACAATACAGAGAGAGTTTGAGAGTACATGAACAGGATGGAGCAGTAACGAGTAAGCAGATTATAAATATTGTAAATGCTGTGGAGTTTAAGCCTGATGACTGGAAACCTTGGCACAATAAAAGAACCTATGAGGGTGTTGGTTATGTCGGTGCAGAGTCTTCAGATATAGATAGTGAATCATGTTCATTTATCAAGTGGAAGAATATGATTCAGAGGTGCTATAACAAAAAGGTTCACAAATTAAAGCCGTATTATATGGATAAAAATGTATGCGTGGAATGGCAGAACTACCAGAATTTCAAGATATGGTTTGATGCACATTACATTCCTGGAACTAAGGTTGATCTTGATAAAGATCTGCTCTGTAAGGAAAGTAATATGTACAGTCCAGAAACTTGTTCTTTTTTGACACATTATATAAATACTGTGTTTGAGGAGAGAGGGATAAAAAGTAGTATTACCCCAAATGGTAATAACATATATTCGGTGTCTATCTCAATATTGGATAAGAAGATAGATTTAGGAATATATGATACAGAAGAATCAGCAAAACAGGGATTGATTGACGGTAAAATCAAGTATATTAAGGAATTAGCAGAGAGTTGTAAGGGCAAAGTACAGGATTATGTATATGAGGCTATGCTAAGATACGAGATATAGTGATGTAATAGGGTATATTAGGTAGAAAACAATTTAATATACCCTATTTTTTGACCCTTCACAAGTCTTATATGGTAAAATAGAGAAAGAATACTATAGACATGTGCAATACAGTATTGGAGGAACGAAGATGAAATTAAATGAGGAACAGCGAAAAATCGGTATTAAATATAACATTATGCAGTTGCTGATGACAGATATTCACAACAAACGATATGATGAGTTGCAAAAAATATATGAGGCTTTGAATTTGCGAAGCAATAATCAACTTGTGAATAAGTTATTAGAAGAAAGAAATGTTGGTGAATTATTTACACATACTGTTTATGTTGATGCGTTACTTGTAATTGCGGATTATTTAGATAACAGATTAGAAGTAATAGATTTAGTCGATTTGCTGTATTCTAAGAGGTGTCCACGGATTAAGAATATGTTTACTGACTGGGAACATCAATACAAAAGTACCGGTACAATAAAAAACGCAAAGAAATTTGAAATGTCATATACTGAAAATTATTATTTGCATTTTTTATTTTATAAATCAGATGTATTTGAAGAACCAGATAAGGTTTTAAAAGGATTTGATTTTGAACAAGATAGATATATGCTGAATTATTGTTTTTATATGACAGATAAAAACCAGTTTGATAATGCCTTTATTTTCTGTGTTGATGAAGCAGAAGCAAGGGAGTATTTATCTAATGGTGGTAAAGATAGAACAGAGAAAGAGTTTGTTTTACGGTCAAAATTTTTTGAAAGATACCTTGAAAAGCGTAGATGTGAATTAGCTGATTTTTTGAGTATAGAAGAAAATAAATTGGATGAATATATCCATGATGAAATGAAATCGCATAGTAAGAATGGTGAAATGCCAGCAAGATCTGGAATTGTTGGACAAACAGAAATATTTACACGAGATATTATTGCAGATCAAAATGGTGGCACTTCTTGGTATAATGCTATGACAACTGTAGATAATGAAAAGTGGTATGGACGATCAATTAAGTATGTTCCAGATGTTAATAGGTTGATAAGAAATTACTTCAAGTCATTTGTCACTGCAAAATATATTGAAATGGTTGTGGAGAAAAAACAAGGATTTACAAAACTTACATTATCGAGAGAATGTATTCCAGATAGTTATGAAATTGTATATCGTACAATTCTTTGTATGTATGAAATGGATGTATTATACAAGATGTTTGCACTTATGCAGAAACAGTATTATACAGATTTTTCATGGGAAAAAATTACTAACCAAAATTTAGCTGCACGGTATGAGGATATTATATCTAATCTGGAACAGACCATTACAGATAAGGAAAACAAAATAAATTGTTTGCTGCAAAAGAACAGTACATTATCATTACAAATTATAGCAGATAATTCTAAGCAGACGGCACCATTAGTAGCTGAAAATAACAAACTGATAAAGGTTATTGAAAATAAAGATTCTGAAATTGCCGATTTAAAGAGACAATTAGAATATCAAGAACAGTTTATTTCAGAATTAAATAAAACAGACAATGAAGATACAAGCAATACATATGATTTAGAACTGCTGCAAAATAAGAGATTTTTATTTGTGGGGCATATAAGTGATGTATTACCAGAGATAAAGCATAAATTCCCTAATAGCATATTTATGGAATCGGAGACAAATAATATATCTGGAATAGAAGTTGATGCAGTTGTAATGCTTATAAAGTGGATGTCACACAGTATGTTTTATAAGGTTAAAGCGACAAGTGCATTATCACAGAAAAAAATAGTAATGTGTAATACGAAGAATATAGATACTATACTTCAAAAGGTGTATGAAGAAGTAATTTAGTTGTAGTCATAGTTTAACATACCCCCACCTGCTGCCTTATCGTACATAATATCGTGGCAGTGAAAAAACGTTGATTTTGTGTTGGTTTACATAATATTAAATCTGTATTGTGACGAAAAACTGAGTATTGTGCTATATCGTAAAAACGTAAGAAAATAAGGAATATCTGGGAATTGTATACATTTTTTTGAAAAATAGACACAATTTTAATTTGGGTGGTGAAACAAGGACAAAATTTATATTGGTTTTGGGAGATGTAGATAATAGATGTTATCGTGAATATTACTAGCCAGAAAACTAAAACAGAATATTTTCTCAAATATAATTAGAGCAGGAGATCAGTTCTCTTGCTCTTTTATAACTAATTAATTTTTTCAATTAAAACACAAGTGCCGTTTACAGATACAGAAATCATATTCCCCGCTAGTGTTGAAATTGAATAAGAGATACCTATTATTGCATTGCCGTTCATACGATTAGATTCTTCAAGCATCTCTTGTAATGCGACTTTTTTAGCCTTTTTTAATTTCGCAGAGTATGCAAGGGATTGGGTGCCAAAAAAATCTGATATGCCAGCTTTTATATCTGCAAAATAACTCGTTCCCAGTACAACTTCGCCAGAAACTAAGCCGTTATATTTTGAAATTGTATATCCATCAAAATTAAATCCAGTAGTTAACATTTGAGTTTTAGTATTGCTGTGAACAATCTCATTAGTGGATATATTACTTTCGTTAAAATTCTCATTATCTTCATCATATAATAATGACTCATCTAATATTTTCCCACATTCCCAACAAAGATTTGCATCTATCATTTCTTGTGTAAGTTCAGTTCCACATTCAGGACATTTCATAAAAGATGTACTCCCTCTTAATATATTGAAACATTATTCTAACATATTTAACGTTTATTAGACAAGGATTATAATATCTGGTCGTCATCTGATTTGACGTATTTTACTATATCGCAAATATCACAGCCGAGAATACGGCACAAATCATTGAGTGTTTTGGTTGATACATCCATATTATGTTTTAGTCTATGCAGCGTGCTATGTGACATATGATATTTATTTGTGAGAGTATACCAGTTCTCACTTGACTTCTCAAGAGTATTCCAGAAAGGGGAATAATCAATCATCATAGCACCTCCATTCATAGCTTATGAATAAAGGATAAAAGATATTCTTATAATTGAATATCTTCGTTAAAACGAATATAATAGAAACATAATATTATTTATACAGAGGAGGAGAGATGTTGATATGGACAGATTAAAAACAGTTATTAAAAATGATGTTTATTCAACAATTAAGATCATTGAACAAGTAATATAGGAAAGAGAGGAGAATTAATTATGAGCAAAATGAAAAAGGTGCTAAAGAAAATAGCTATTATGCTGGTGGTCGCAATTTGTATGTCAACATTCACAATTCCTAATAATATTGGAATTGGAGTACAAACAGTAGAAGCTGCGAGTCTTTTGAAAATTAACAAGTCATCTGCGACATTGATTCCTGGACAAAAAATTCAATTAAAGGTAAGTGGGACAAAATCTAAAATAAAATGGTCATCAACAAAAAAGTCAGTAGCAACAGTAACATCAAAAGGACAGGTCATCGCAAAGAAAAAGGGATCTTGTTATATTATTGCCGCTATAGGGAAAAGACAGTATAAATGCAAAGTTACTGTTACAGAATTGACATCATTTGCACTTAATAAGAAAGCATTATCTATTTATGCTGGAAAAAGCTATCAATTAAAAATAGCGTATAAACCACAGAAAGTTAAATTATCATATACTGATGTAAAGTGGAGTTCTTCAAATAAGAGTATAGCCAGTGTTAATAATAAAGGGTATATTCGTGCTTATAAAAAAGGCACAGTATACATTTATGCAAAGGCAGGTAAAAAGATAGTTAAGTGTAAGGTTACTGTTAAATCTGCAATAGTGAAAGTTAAAAGTGTAAAATTATCAAAAACCACATTAAGTTTATATGCTGGCGATTGTGGATATTTAAAAGCAAACATAATTCCAGGAAATGCAACGAACAAAAAGGTGATATGGAGTTCTTCTAATAAAAATGTAGCATTGGTAGATGAGTATGGAAATGTAGAAGGAATATCTGCAGGAACAGCGTACATTACAGCTAAAGCGGATGGAATATCTGCAAAATGCAAAGTTATTGTAAAGAAGAAATCCATTGTTAATTATATAAATAATCGTTTTGTAGAATACTATGATGATGAAAAAGTTGAAAGGCTTTTTTGGGGATTTTTAGATCAGGACGAAGATGTAACTTCAGGTCAAGGAAAAGTTAATATACGAATTGAAAATAATGGAGAAAATGTATATAAAAAGACCTTCACATATTCTAAATCTGATTTTGATTATTGGACAAGTAGAGTATATGGTACACGGTATTTATGCAGTGTAGATATTCCTATAGATGATATTAAGCCAGGAAAGTATGATGAGGGAATTCTTTATTATCAGGTATTTGATAAAGATGGAACATTTGCTGAATATTCATTAAATGTTTATAGTATACCACAAAAAACAATTTCAGTAACACTTCCAGAGTTGCCAACAAGTGTATTGGATGAGGTTTCTTTATATAATAGTGTTACAGGTAAATATAGTACGGGATTATGTAACATAAATATCCAAGATGTAAAAATAAGCAAGGATAGTACAAGCTTAAAAGTAAATATTACAGGAGATGTTACACCTTTTATAGATACAGTAACATGGACATCTTCACTTAATTACGAATTTAATGTAGTATTGATGAAAGGGGATATCGTAGTGGATAGTTATCATGTGTATACTCCAAAGATATATTTGAATCAAAAGTTTGAATGTTCAGCAAATTTTTATGGACTTGATAATAGTGAAGATTATTCTTTACATATTACTTCATATTAAATTTGAAAACATATAATATCGCATACATTATTTTTATGGTCAGTGTATAGATGTACCAGATACACCCCATAGCAGAAAATAAAACATGTTTTTTAGTTTATGCCACCCCCTGGTTCGTTGCTTGGTTTCTGGGCTGTATCGTGTGAATGGTACAGATACACCCACGGATGGACAGACGACAATATTATAAAATGTATACATACCCCTATGGGTATAATAAAAGGCTAGAGATTAAACACCTCTAGCCTATTTTTTACGTTATTTTATTGATTATATTCTATTGAGAATTTGCATTTTCTCCATCTCATAGAGCCATGAAATAAAGGTTGTGCCGTTTGCCTTCTGTTCATCATCAACGGCGGTTGTGTATAGTCTGTATACTTTTCTAGCTGATAGGGTTTCTACTTTCCCATTTTCATAATAATTGAACATGATAACCACCTCTTATTATTCAGGGTATAACCACTTAGTATTAGTGGCTATACCCTTTTATATTAAGCCATTTTGAGCCGTTTCTTTTCGTCTGTCTTTACCTCTGTACTTCCATATAAATTTCTTATATCGTCCATAGATAACGTTTTATGACTTCTTTTTCTGAATGCTTCAGTGTGAAAATACCACTTCTTTTTTTCTCTTGCCCATCTGAAACCGAGACCTTTTAAAATGTCCTTGTGTGCGTATGTGTCACCATCAACCCAAATCCAACAACCTACAATTTCAATATTTATATTGTCCAGTGTGATAATGTTCTGTATAACCTCTCTGAGTCTTATATCTTCTGTATAGTCATATTTCATATTGTTATATGATGCTTTATCCTCTGAATCGGTTGTTGCTCTGTTTTCGTGTCTGTTCTTTAATATATTGAACAGGCTTTCATATTCTGCATTGATTGCCTGTGTGGCTTCTGTTGATCCGTTGGGATTGTCTGGATGAAACCTCTTTAATAATTCCTTATACTGTTTTCTTAATTCCTCTAATGATTCAACATTCTTGAAATATGTCATAACGTCCACCTCTTTTCTAATCTGTAACAAGTTCAACTCTTATATCGTCACAGTTGTTAATCTCTCTTACTTCCTCTGTACTGAATGTTTCAATACCTATTAACTGACCTTCAAAATAAACTTTGTACATTTTCATTACTGAAAACCTCCTTGATTGAATTGATTTGATTGATTTGTTATCTATAATATACACAAATATGCGTGCATAGTCAATAAAAATATGCACATAAAAGCGTGTACATAATATACAAAGATATTCACATATATTTGTGCGTGTTGCGAATAGATTATACACATAAAAATGTGTATCATATAGGCATAGTCAACCGAATGACTTACAACAAATCAATCAAGTATCATTCAAGGAGGTAATCATTATGATGACAAAAGCAGAACTTCAGAAAAAGGTGGACGAACTCAGAGAGTTAAAAGCAATGAAGGAGGAGCTAGACAACGAGGTAAAGGAGACAGAGCGACAGATAATTTCATACATGACAGAGCACGAAGTTACAGAGGAGATAACAGACACGGCAAAGATAACATACAAGGAGCAGAGCCGAGAGTCTTTAGACAAGAAGAAACTAGAGGAGCGATTCGGTAGTCTGGCAGAGTTCACAAAGCGGACTACATATTCAGTATTAAGAATCAAGTAATATATAGAACCTTGGCAGAGAGAACCTTGGCAGAGGGTGAGACGATCACCCAAAGCCGAGGTGATAAATAAATATATCGGAGGTTTAAACATGGATAAACAGACAACAGAGTTTTATATAAAGAAGTGCAACAATGAAGTTGTAAGAGTTGGCAAAGGTGTTATAAACAAGCCAAAAATTGAATACAACGGCAAGGTTACAAAGTGGGCAGATGATAAGTACATAAAAAAGTGATAATTCAGGCGGTGACGGTTCAGCCGTGGGAGATTCAGTTCTCCGCTTGCCTATTCGGTAATATACCATAATCCAGTATGAAAGAAGGTGAGACAATGACAGGCGCACAACTAGAGGTAGAAGTATTAGAGCCATATTGTAAAAATAATATGCAGTTACTGAAGAAAATTTCAAGATCAATTTTTCTGAAACTGGGTGAGACATTATCAGAATCAGACTATGATGACTTTTACAGTATTGCAAATATGACATTATGGGAATGTTACAACTCGTATAATTCCTGTATGAATGCTAGTTTTAACACTTTTCTTTGTAATTGCATAAGAAATAAGTTCAAGTCAGAGATAAGAGACAGACACAGAGCAAAAAGGGTTATCAATCAATTTGCCACATCATTAGATGATTCTGATGATAACGGTAATGATATATATAACCTTATACCATCCGACTTTGACACATTCGAGGAAGCAACAAACAACAATCAATTTCAGGACAAAGCACAACAGTATATTTCAAAATTATCTAGTCAACAGGTGAATATACTCAACCTTTTAATGGATGGGTACGAACCCAAAGACATACGGCAGATTTTAGAAATTTCATCAAAAGAATATGCCGAAAATATGAAGATTATGAGAAGTTTTGAAAATGTAAAGATTTTATTCTAGGAGGTAATCACCATGAAGAACATCAGAAAGCAGACGTACACATTAGAGCAGTATTTAAAGGACATGAAAGCGGAGAAAATTAGAACAGATCAGGAATGTCAGAGAAGATCAGGACAGTGGAATCCAAACATGGTAAATGAGCTTATAGCTTCAGTATTATCAGATGATTATATACCGCCTATTATTTTAGGCGAGGAAACCACAGCAAACGGAATCACAAGACAGTGGATAATTGATGGATTACAGCGAAGCAGTACATTGTCATTATTCAGATATGGAAACGCAAAAATAACAAAGAACCTTGATGAATATATGGTCACTTATCAGCGAAAAGTAACAGATGAAAATGGAAATATAAAGCGAGACGAACATGGCGAGGCTATTTGGGAAAATATAGAGTGTGATATTCGTAATAAAACCTATAAGCAGTTACCAGAGGAATTAAAAGAGAGATTCAATGGGTATCAGTTGGAGGTTGTAATTCATCAGAATTGTGATACTACGCAAATATCAAAACTGGTACGCAAATTGAATAACTGTAAGCCTATGAACCAGGCTCAGAAAGCATTTACATATATTGATACATTCGCAAGTGAAATAAGGGAAATTGCAGAAAACAGATTCTTTAAGGATATGTACTCTTGCAATAACAGAGACAGAATCAACGGCACATTCGAGAGAACCATTGGAGATATGGCAATATTGTGTAACTATCCAGAGCAGTACAGGAAAGATACAAAGGTAGGCTTCAAGTGGTTAAATGAGAACGCAACAATATTTGATTTTAACAGCTTGGATAATTTACTAACTAGGCTGATTGATTCAACGGAAATAACAAGCGAGATCAGGAAGTTATTCAATAGGAAGAATGGATATATATTTGTTGCAACATTCAAGGCATTTACAGAACTTGGAAGAAACGACAAAGATTTTGGAGAGTTCCTTCACTGGCTAATAGCTGATGGAAAATATACAGAGATAAATGGAAAAACATGGATAGATCTGGATATAGACAGATCAACAAGGGATAGTGGAACAGTACACGGAAAACTTGATTACCTTACAGCACTTGTTAAACAGTATTTTACAGTAATCAAGAATGTTGCATAAAGGAAAACAGGGGGAGTAAAATCCTCCTCCTGGTATAAGAGAAATCGAGGTGATACAGATGTACACAATATCAGATATTCTAACAGATATTAACAGAGGATGCCTTGCTAACAATATGATAGAGGATTGTTTCATATATAGGATTATATATTTTGTGAATGATGGAAATAACGGCAGAAAATTTTATATAGATTGCTCATACAGAGATCTGAGAAAGTCACTGGAAAATATTATAAGAGGCAAGTTGACATTGACTAATAATATCGTCATAGCAGAGACAACAGTTATAAAAAATGGAAAATGTACTTGCTTACAGAGCAGATCATATTCATTCAGTTTGGAAGAGTATTTCAGAAGAGTAAAGGGAGAATGTAACAGCAGGAATAATCAGTATTGCAGGAATGCAGGATAGATGGAAAGGATGAAAAACATGGTAACATCAAAATTTTTCGATATGGGACAGGTAGTTGTAACAAAGGGAATCAACGATATAATGGCAGCCAATAAAAAGTTTGCTACAGAGATTATGGTGTCATTGCAGAGATATGCAGTTAAAGATTGGGGTTGTCTTGATAATGAGGATAAAAAGACAAATGATGAAGCCCTGGACTACCCAGAAGATTTATATATTCTGGGTGCATATAAAACATCCAAAGGGAAAATATGGATCATAACCAACAGAATTTCAGAGGATTCGGAAATAAATGCAACAACAGTATGTTTCCCTGATGAACGATAGAGAAATAAGGAAATACATAGTGAAAGGACAGGGGAAAATATCTCTGTCCTTATTAAAACTATAAAGGAAATTTTATAAAATTTTGCAAAAAAATGAAGATTACTTGAAATGAAAAAAATCATAAAATATAATATATGGAAAGGTCTAAAATAAAAATAATGGAGATTAAGATGATAAATTACAACAAGTTAATGGAAAAATTAAAAGAGAAAAAAATAACGACATATACAATACGTCAAAAATCATTGATTCCACAGGGAACACTAACAAAAATTAAAATGTGTACAGGGGATTCGATGGAAGAGATAGAGCAAAAACTTCAGGAATACAAAGACAAACATAATGGAAAAGAGTTTGTGTGCGATGTATCAACAAAAACGATTGAGGATTTATGCCAGCTTCTACAATGCCAGCCACGAGATATAATTGATTGGGAAATAGACTTGAAGCCTGAATTATCATATGAAAATAGGTTTAAACAGGAATAAATGAAAATGTGGTATTAAAAAGGGCACTTGAAAAAACAAATGCCCTAGTATATAATCTAATTAGAAAGGTAATCGGATGTAACTCCGATTTGCCCTCAGTAAAATGTAAACGTAAAGAATAGCATCTACTTTTGGACGAGTGGGATGCTATTTCTTTTTATTATTTATGATGATCTATGTAAGACAGAGCCGCAAAAATTACCAGCACCAAAGTTAAAACTTCAAGTGTGTTCATAGGGCATTCCCTCCTTTGTAAACTAGAGGGCATCTAATAATCGGAAATTACATCCTGCTTTCTATTAAATTATACTATATCAGTATATCATATTGAGAACATATGTTCAATGAATAAGAGCGAAATTTGTAAGATAATAGAATAAATAAAAGCAGTAAATCACCTATGGAAATAATTCTATAGGTGATTATTTTTTTGCTTAATGGAATCAACGGCATTGTTGAGATTTGCAGATCTCCATTTGTTCTGAATTATCTGATGTTGCAATTCTGAAATACGTTTATTCGTGTATCTATTGAGCCAGCTAATCAATATAGATGGCAGCAGTTTATCAGGCAACCTCTGAATAATGGAAAATATAAAATCTTCGAGTTTTGAAAAAATCTTCTTGAATATGTCTTTAAAGTGGTTTGGCTTCTGTATCTCTATATTTATATGTATCAACTCCCTTCATATTTAGTATATCGGTTAATTGGCGATGGAACAAGCGGTTTGGAAAACTGTCTATAAAGGTGTCATTTTACGGAGAATAGTTATTCTGTAAGGGAATGTATTTGTAAAGGTGTCAATTATATTTACAGATATATCCATAAAGTGGCAGGTGTTTTACAGACAGAAAGGACAGAAAAATATGGAAAACAATGAAGTATGGGGATATGCAAGAGTATCAACGACAGAACAGAATCTTGCCAGACAGCTTGAGCAGTTAAAAGAGTTTGGTATTCCAGACAGGAATATAAGGTGTGATAAGGTGAGTGGGAAAACATTCAATAGAAGAGAGTATAACGCATTGGTTGGAACGGCTGAGACGGCACCATTATTAAGAAAGGGAGATTTACTGGTCATAGTCAGTCTTGATAGGCTGGGCAGAAATTACACAGAAATCAGAGAGCAGTGGAATTATATTATCAATGACATTGGGGCAGATATTGTTGTGTTGGATATGCCTTTACTTGACACTAGGCAATCTGATGATAATTTGGACAAGAAATTTATTGCAGACCTGGTATTGCAGATCCTTTCTTATGTTGCACAAAAAGAACTTGAAAACACAAGACGAAGGCAAAAACAGGGAATGGATGTTATGCCAGTTATCAATGGAAAGAAAACATCATTAAAGACAGGTAAGCCAGTAGGCAGACCTAACGCACAATTTCCTGATAACTGGAAAGAATATTATGAAAAATGGAGATGTGGAGAAGTCACAGCAGTTAAGTGCATGGATAGATTGGATTTAAAACGTTCAACATTTTACAAACTGGTGAAGATCTATGAAAAAGATATGGACAAAAGGGAGAATTAATATACACAACTAAAACTAATGGAGGTGGAAATTTTGTACAGTGAACAGGAAGTCAATACTTTTTGTTTAGGTGTGATAGTTGGAATCAATTTATATCAGCAAAAAGTTATTGCAGCACAGAAACATAATAAAGCACTCAGAATAAATGGAGAATTATATTATGTGCAGGACGCAAGAGAAAGATTACAGGATATGATGGATAAAATTTGTAGGTAGAAAGAGAGGTACAACCAAATGACGCAGCCACAGTATAAATTGGAAGAATTGAAAATATTCCATGATAAGAAAGAGACAACTGATACATATTCTGATATATATGATGGTGGAACTGTAGGGATATTTCTGGATAACGTTTCAACAATGCCAGCATGTATCAAGGAAATATGCGAAAATAGTATAAATAATTCGCTCATGGAAAATTACAAGGCAACAGGTAAGGTATATACAAAGGATAACTTTGAAATATCAATGACCATAGATTTGAATTTAAACAATGGTATACTAACAATCTGTACGTATGTAGGTTACTGGGATTTGGATTTATCAGATACTATAAGTATTATAGATAATAATTGCTATGAAGAAATAAAAGAGTATTTCTTCTCTGAACTGAACAGGATTACAACAGAGCGATTAAAAGAGATAAAAAGCAAGATGGCATAGAGAATTATAATACAGGTATTACATAGATACTCAATTTAATTCTGATAGATAAAATGGTTTGGGTATGTTATAATAATTGATGTTGAGGGCGTGATGAACCCTTAATATACAGTTTCAAGTTTGTAGGCTGATTACCTATAGATTGGAATTGATTGATTTGTTGCGAGAAAGTCATGGCTGCAATGGTCATGGCTTTTTTGTTTGGTATTGACAACAAATAACAATATGTGATATTAATAGAGCGTAAACAACAGGAAAATTTATAATATCCTTTTTGTTTGCGTTATATTACACAAGAGAAATTTAAAAACTACTTATTTTACCAAAGACAAACAGCTTATGAAAAAGCGTATTTGAATATGTGGTAAAATAGGTAGTTTTTTTATTGAAAAATATTAGGAGGTGCTTTATGACTTACGATATTTATGGTGCAACACAAAACGAAAAAATTAAACTTATTTGCATATGTAATGAAATTGAATCTATGGTGAGATTTAAAATGACAACAGATATAAATATTACTATTGTAAATACTTTATCAGGTGGTGCTAGTGCAAGATGTGATTTAAAAAATGAAAGAATATTGGTAGCGCAAAAAAACTGCTTAGAAGATATTGATACAAATTCACAATATGTAAAGGGGATAATATATCATGAATTGTGGCATTATTGCACGAATGAAAAATATAAGGAGTTATATCATAAAATGATGAATCCAGACGAGGATATTGCTTTAGCATATGCATGTCAATATTGGATAGAATACATTGCACATATAGAAACAGTGTTTATGGAAGATAAAAATATAATAGAAAAATTTTGTATAGGATTTGCTGAGAATAGTGAAATACGTTCTGAAATTGGATTTTCATATCTAATAAAAAGAATGCCATATTTTTTGGTTAGAGCAGGGTATATTGGAAAGTATCAAGAATATTGCAATAAAATTAAAGATCCTGAAGTCAAATTGATAATTCAAAAATTTAATAATCTGTCAAAGCAGTTATTAACTGATAATAATAAATCAGATTATGAAAAAGCAGAAAGTATGAAGGAATTGATATGTTCTATTTGATTTAGAATATATCTTAGTTCGGTAAAGTGAGTATTTACTTGATATTGTTTGATATAACACTGTATATATATCAGTTCGTGAATAGTTTCGTTATGTTGAGAATTTTGTGACGTTATGTAAACTAAAACGAAGGTGATTTAACACTTTAACATAATAAAGTAAAATCTGCCGAATATAGGACATAATAAGCCTTATATATCCTGCAAAACATGAGATTGTTAGGTGGTAATATGCTCTATGTTCGGACGTTTGAAAAATAGCTGGTGTGTGAAGAGATGATAATATATTATATTCTGAGATTATGGATCACAATCATCTGAGTAAGTTTTGGGTATAGTATTATGGGATAAGCATCCAGAGGTGACTATGAGTATTTGTAGGTTGATAATAAGATAGCCGAATAGTATAATAGTCTTACATTTTCAGAGGAGGAGATCTGTTATGAAAAAGAGATTATTTATAGGGATGGTAGTTGGAGCTATGTGTGTTGGACTTACTGGTTGTGGCGGCAATAATAGCGGTTCGAATAGTAATATTGGTGGTAGCGAGAGCATCAGCACGGAGGATGGTAGTGAAAGCAAGATAGATACGGAAACTGAGGAAGCAAGTAGTGAGGAGAATGCTGAGAAAAAAGGACTGCCTGCTGTTGATACACCAGTTCTGACCGAGAAGTTACCAGATATGGTGAGTGCGTTTCCAGATAGAGAGATAAAAGGTATGGTGATCGAAGACTCGTATGTTAGGTATGGTGTTGATGATGTTGAAAGTGATGAATTCGATGCATATGTAAAGTCGTGCCAAGATGCAGGATACGTGTTAAAGGCAGACCAAGGGTCTAGTGATACCGGTGGTTCTTATTCTGCATATACAGAAGATGGTCAGTATTATATTACTATCATATATTCAATAAGTTACAAACATGTAACGATTTGCTTAACCGATGAGTCAAAATAGTAAAAAATTTCTGCCATTTTTGCAAAAATATCTGGGCTTCTGCCTGGTTTTTGGACGATTGGTAATCCTAATCCTGTAAAACTTGGCAGATGTATTAAGAAACTTGAAAGGATTTATGGAGTCAGAGAAGGATCTGCTGGCAAATCCGAGCCGAAACTTTCGGATGGGAATATATTTAATCAGTCAGATATTGCAGAAATGATTGGAGTTTCAGTAGATACTCTTAATAACTACAAAAAACTCACAGAACTTATTCCTGAATTAGAGGATTTGGTTGATACGGGTATTCTTGCACCTACTACTGCTCTTGCATTAGTAAAATTATAATAGGAAGAAACTCATTCAAAAAGCCATCGGAGAGTTAATCTCTGGTGGCTTTAATAGTTACTCAATATTTGTTACAGGAATTGGTATATCCCCATAATTATTTAGGAAATCATATATTTTCTCTAATTGAGATGAGTCAACAACATTGAAAATATAGGGAAGTTCATATTCATTGCCAAAACCCTTAAACCAGTTAACGCAATCTTTAATATGAGTAGCAAATTCTTTTCCAGTGTATACCTGCCATGATTTCAAATAATGTTTAAGGACATTTGGCTGTCCACGTTCAATCATAAATGAAACATCTGTAGTGAAATTCCGCATTATAGAGTAGATGTCAGGATTTTCATTATGGATTTCAGAATATAGTTTTGAGATAAGTTTTTTAAAATTATCAAGGGCAGTAGCAATCCAGTCTTTGGCAAGAGAATGAAAATAATAATCATGTTCTTGCATATTATGAATTGTTTCAATACTGTTATTTTTTATGACTAAATCATTGAATTTAGCATACAGGGAGAGTAAATCATTTACTGCAATAGTATTTTCTGCTTCATTCATAATGTTGACTCCATATACAGGGATGCCAAGTAGTGCAAAAGATAAATCTGGATTTTTGTATACTGAATAATAAAGATGTTGTAATGACGTTAGGGCAGCCTGCATTTGATTTATTGACATTCCATATATCGCATCACGTATTTCTGGGATAAGTTGATCGTCAATTAATTCATTCAGTTTATCCATTAAACTATCTTCATCGTAAATTTCAGAAAATTCATCCGCAATATCTATTAGTTCATACCAATTACGTTGTTTTTTACCAATAGATTGTTTTAGAAGCTGTTCAATCGTATCAATTACATCTTCTAGATCATCTGTTTTTTCTAAAATCATATATATTTTGATTAGATCATCTTTTGAAATTTTTTTTGTTTTACCACTTTCGATATTTTGTAACCAAAATTTAGAATGACCATTACCAATTTTTTCTGATAATTCATAACTGGAAATTCCCATATTCTTTCTGCGCTCAATTATATTGAGACGAAGATCATCTGTTACGATTATTTTCTCAGTTGCCATTTTTATTCCTCGTTCATTATTTTAATTACTTATTATTATAGGGGTTACTAAAAACAATGTCAATTAGTATAAAAAATACTAAAAAGTACAAAAAATACTTGACGTATAATTAGACCAGTGATAACATAAAACATGTCACAAGGAGATTTAACTTCATATGTAAGTTTTTTCAAGAATGTATAGACAAAAGAAAAGAGTCGATGTTTGGCGACATCAACTCTTGAAAGTCTATATCACATATGACATTGGCGAGTCATAGTGAAATAGGAATTGTACAGACTTCAATCTGCACTTATGTAATTAAGCAATACATATTATAGCAGAAATATTTGATAATTTCAATTCAAATAAAGAGTCTATGAGTATATCACTCAACAATTCCAATAAATTTTAATAGTGGAGAGATCCATCCAAACTTATTACGGTGAAGTATAAGACAACAGTTTGCACATTGAAAACTACATAGTTTATCAAATGAAAAAGAGAGAATGTATAAACGAAGGCTGAAATGCCCAAATTTTTTTACCCATAATATCAAAGTTTAGAGATGTATAGGTAAGAAAATGGCAGATTATACATAAAACAGAAAGAGTAGGTGATAGTTTATGGATTTAAACAGGTGTGCGTATACAATTCTCGGAATACTACGCACAAAGAAAGCAACTGACAAAGTGCATGGTGTAACAGTTAAAGAGGTCACAGTTTTGGAACGTATAAGTAGACCAAATACCATACATAAAAGAATTAAGGAAATGCAGTTATCTGGATATGTTGCCGAAGGGGTAAAAGCTGGACGAGCAAAAACATACTTTATAACAGAGTTAGGACTTGCATTATTACCTATAAAAAAGGAGGGCAATGAAGATGCATAGAAAAGAGTACATATCATTTTATGGGTTCCTTGGTCTTGGACAAGCTGGTGGTAATTTGACCAAGAATTTTGAGGATGAAGGGTTTCCATGTGTAGTAGCAAACAGTTCAATAGAGGATTTAGCGACTAGGAATGCAAAGAATAAGCTCCATTTTAGAAATGGAACAGGATGCCATAAAAATAGGAAAATGTCAAAGCAGCTTTTGAAGGAAAACTTGGAAATGCTGATAGATGAGGTTAGGGCAAAAATGCCAGCAATTACAACATTATTCATATGTGCTTCATCATCTGGCGGTACAGGATCAGGGATGTTGGCAGCAGTTGCAAAGATTCTATCAAATCAGTTAGGGATAAATATTTGTCTTGTAACAATTCTACCAGACGCATCTGAAAATTTTCAGTCATATGCAAATACGGTAGAGTTATTTCAAGAAATTGAGCAACTTGACTGTATAGGGGCTACATTTATCTTAGATAATTCAAAACACAATGACAAAATGAAGATAAATGAAATATTCTACACTCATTTGAGTGCGTTTCTTTCAAATGAGAATGGTGGTAGTTATGGATGCTTAGATAGAAGTGAGATTGATAAACTCTTGGGTACACCTGGTATGGCTATCATCTCAAAACTTGGAAAAGACAACTCAGATAAAATGGTTTCTTCTATTATAAGTAACAATATCTATGCACCAATAGAACCGAATAAGGTTGTTCGGTATGTGGGAATTATGAGCTGTAATAATAGTGTAGATACAAGTGAGCTTTATTCACAGATAGGAACTCCAATTGATACATATATAGGTACAAATGCTTCTGCAAATGTTTGTATGGTCAGTGGATTAACTCTGCCAAAGACACGATTAAACCAGATAAAGGAAGCAGCACAGACCAATATGGAGATTATCAAAAAAGGAATTGCGGCATCAAAAAATAGCCTGTTTGATGATTCGTTAGACTTTTTGGGTGCATTTGATGACGAAAAAACAGTACAGAAAAATAAGGAGCAGTCTGGAATAGATATTCTGAATGAGTTTTTATAAAAGAAAATCAAAGAATGGAGAATTATATACTAGGTAAAAATGGATGTAGCAAACAAACGAAGAAGTTTATACAAAGAAAGATAATGAGTAATGGACACAGAAATGTTGTAACAATCGGTTTTATTAAACAAAAAAAGGGAAATAAACGATATGATGAGAAGAACGACTACAGCAAAAGACCTTCAGAAGTTATTTAATGAGTATCAGGTCATAGTAACAAGTGTAACAGTGACAAACAAGGACACCAATCAGAAAAATGAGGTAACACCTGAACAGTTTATGAATGATTTTGAATGGTACATGGAATCTGGAATTTTTGCGGATTCGTTGGATTTTAAGTATGAGTTGGCTGGCAATAACAGTATCAAGTTATTTATTGGATATGTAAGTGGGTATTGTGACAACTGTATTGATGTTGTGCTGCAATTTGTAAATGGGGCGACATTAGATCAGGTTGTAGATGGATTGAATGCGACATATACAGCATTTTTAGCATCTTTATCAGCATAAAGAGAGAATGTATATATAGGTCGATTAGTCTAATCGGTAAAGAAAATTATAAGGATATACTTTGTTTCTACCTATTACAAAATATTTTTAGGAGGAAAGAACAAATGGCAAAAGAAATCAAGAAAGAATGGCAGAAGTATTTATTGAATGAAAACAAGGAGTACACAACAGAAGAGTTGATTGAGGATTTTAAGGAAGCAGTGGATTATCTATTCTCAAAGCATGTTAGGCTTAGCTCAGATATGTTGGTGAATCCTCAGAGAGCAAGTGAGCAGTATCATTTGTCAGAACAGGATCAGGCGGTTTATTTGGGAAAATTTCATCATGCGGGGTATGCAGTGAACGACAGTGAAAAGATGGTGGAGGTTATGGATGTATTGTACCATGTACTGAATATATCAAAGGATGAAGCAGGTGAATTTACTTTATATATTACTGAAAATCACATGACATTAACAGATGCTATCGAGAAGAGATATGGAGTTTCGATGGATGATGTTTCTCAGTATATTGAGATGATTTTAACACCATATGCTGATTATGCTATGAAAATGGCAATTAAAACAGGTAAAGAGTTATTAAATATCTTATCAGAAGTATTTTCTGGAAGCGAGGTATAAGACAATGCACGCTGGCGGTGGAATGGCATTTCGAGTAAATTTGCCTACATAAAGGAGAATGATATATTACAGAGATATTTGTTATAGAATTATTTAGATTGATGTTTGTCTTTTGTGACCATGCGAGTAATGTATTGAACTTTTTTAGATAGTTTAGGATGTTTACAAATTAGTATGCAGTGAGAAGACGCAACCGACTGTTGAAGCGAACAGTTATTTTCAGAACGGATAGACATTTCCCCTTTTCAATGTAATTTTCATATATTTATCAGTGGAGTTGCTGATTACATATAGTACGGAATAACAAGGCACATTACCTAGCTTTATTGGTAGTGTGCCTAAAATAATAATATTTGGAGGTAAATGATATGAATGTATTAAGAATCACAAAGAAAAAATTCAAGCAGATAGTTGATTTAAAGGCACATCTTGTAAATGCCGACAAAGCCGTATTGTGTATGTGTGACAGTTGTAATGGAGTAGGTTTTGCTTATGATGTAGGTCAAATTGACGATGCTGGTTATGTTAAAGGCGGCATGAATTGTCCTTGCGGTGGACGCAACATGAAGGTTGACAAGGTAGAGCTTATAGCTGAGTAGAACAGGAGGAATGAATTATTAGTACAGAGCAGCAAGGAGATATTATAATTTTCAGTCAAAGAATGGCTGGATATTTAATGCAAAGAGGGTATGTCCTTATGGATATGCGACCAGATATGAAGAGTTCAAGTAGAAAGAATATCTTTGTTTTTAGAGATACACCACAGATTAGACAGTCAATGAGCGACTATCTCAACCAATAGTCGGAGGTGTACCAATGAAGAAAAGAATTACGGATGTAATAAGTAAAGAAGAGGCTAGGACTTGGACAGCAGGAAGTAATGTATTAATATCAGCACCGATGGGGGCAGGTAAAAGTTATTTTTGTAAGAATACATTATATGATTTGGCAAAAGAAGTAGATGGGAAAATCCTGATGTTAATTCATAGATCTAATTGTGTTGAGCAGTTTAAATATGAGATTGAGGCTGATGGTAAAGCTGATGTGATAGATGTTATAACATATCAATCCTTGGAGTATGGCAAGCTCCATAATACAAGTAAACAAATCGACTTATCAAAATACAAGTATGTTGTATCTGATGAATTCCATTATTTTTTCAATGATAGTAGTTTTAACAATAAGACGGCAGTGTCATTTCAGATGATAATGAACAGCGACAGTTCTATTCATGTGTTTATGTCGGCAACTGGTGAACATATGGCTAGGTATATGAGAAAGTATATCAAGGATAATGGTCTGGAACCTGCCATAGAGTACGAAGTACCTTTTGATTTTTCTTTTATAAAAAAACTGACATTTTTCCATAAGGATGCAACGATGGAAGAATTTATAAAAGAGGGGATAGAGAAGGGACACAAGGGTATATTTTTCATCCAATCAGCAGAAAAAGCTTATAAGCTTTATTCAAAATATAAGAACTATTGTGTATTTAACTGTAGTGCCAACAATGGGAAGTATTATGAGCATGTGGATAAAGATAAGATAAAAAATATATTGATTAATCAGAGATTTGAAGAGCAATTCCTTATAACTACGTCTTGCTTTGATGCTGGCATAAATATTATAGACAGGGATGTAAAGCATATTGTGATTGATATTGTGGATATAGGATCTTTAATTCAGTGCATGGGGCGAAAACGAATACAAGACGAAAACGACCAAATATATGTATACATCAAAGTAATCAACAATCAGAAACTAGCTGGATTAAAAAGAAGTATGGAACAAAAAGTAGAGATGGCAGATTACTATATGCAGAATGGTTATTCTGTTGAAAAACTGATAGAGAAATATCCAATGCAAAATGATGTGAACAACATCTTATATGATGACCTTATATATGATGAACAGGGGCGGTTAATTCCAAATTCATATACCAAGACAATAAATGAGCCTATGTATTTTAAGAAAAAAGAGGACATAGCCGATTACTCTATTATGTTAGAGAAATATGACAAATTTGGATATTGCAAATATTTAGCTGCAACATTTGGGTTTATAGATAAAGACACAGGAGAGTACACGTACAGAATGATAAATGAAGAACAAGGATTAGAAGACTATTTAGAAAAAATGGTTATTGATAGTGTGGTATTACTACAGCTGAGAGACAGGACTGAATTGATAAAGAAGATCAATGCTAAACAGGATGGAAAATTATTGAGAAAAAAAGATACATTGAACCAAGTATTAGAGGAAAGAGGAGTCGATTATAGAATCAAGGAATTTGAGACCACACGATATATAGATGATGGTAATGGCAACCAAAAGAAGAAAAAATATAAAAATGCGTGGAAGATAATTAGATTCTGAGTCACTTTTTTGAGGGCGGTTAATTTAACTGATGATGTTTGAAAAATAGTTTTGACCCCCCTATTTGGGCGTGAAGCTTATAATAGAAACTTCGCTCAAAAAAGGGGGTCAAGAGTGATACTAGATAAAATAGAACCAGATAATAATTGCTCTCTATATATAACAGTAAAAAATATAAGAGATATGATTTTCGATGATTGGACTGGCATATTGCGTAAGCAATGTGACAGGACATATCAACGAAAAAGGCTGACAGATTAGATTGACACCCCTCAAAGGGTGGCAAGCTAAGATGGCAGACTAACAGGGGGTGGGATGTTCCCACTAATATATACGGGGGCTTACCATAGTATAAATCCACAAAGTCTTACATACGCATCTACTGCGATTTTCCTTTGGGGAAAATCGCAGTAGATGCTAGTGCGACTAGATGTGTCTTTAAACTATGTCCAATGCCCGCCCCCGAACCCCTGACATACAATAAACAGAAGGAGAGTATAAATTATGATGACTATTGATAAAGCGTATGAGAAGTTTTACAACCTATTAGAAAAGATCGAAGCAGATATTCCACCAACTGAACAGTATGAACTATATCAAGATATGGAATCTTAAATAGCATATAAAAAACAAAGGGCGTATGCAGATATGCATGAATGGTAAGAGGTGAGAATTATAGCAGAGAACATAACAGATATATCGTACTTAATGATACTAGACAAGATTTATACAGTAACAAGTATATCATTTGCAGATATGACTATTACAGCAGAAGATGAGGGAATAAATAAAAAGGATATTTCTGAATGTGAAGTATTTGGAATAGAGGATGTTGAGGAATTTAGTATTAAGCTGGTGAATAGGATTATCCCGGCTGAGATTATCGACTTTTTAGCATGGAAAAGAAAAAATAATGTCCAATGAAATTGACATTTCCTACTTGCCTAAAAGTGGTGTATACAAAGGCTTTAAATGCACAAAAACAGACCTATTTTGAACGATAGATATTAGACGATAATTTATACCTATGATGGGATAGAATTGAATTTAATATCAAGAATCGAATTGTAGGTACAACAAATAACATATAAACAAACATAGGATGGAGGTTGTTTTTTATAAAATATACAGATTCAAAGATTATAAAAGTAAGAAGTGTTCAGGCAGCAAGTGTCTATAGAGTGGCACAAGGATATAAGTTTTTAGTAAAAGATAAGAGCAGCAGATCAGAGAAGTACGTTGATTCATATGTAGACTATAAATCAGCAGTTATCAATAGGAGTATGTTCTCTGCCTACTTGCTGAAGCATGGTGTTACTCTGAATAAGAAAGGCAATAGTTTAGATCTTATATTGATGAAGTTTGAGTATGGTGTCAATGCGGATGGTTCAACTGGTGACGGTTCAAGACCATCTGTATCAGCAAATGAATTAAGAAAGTATTTCTATGAGAATAATGCAACTATTACATGGGTAACATTTGATAAGAATAAGAAGGAAGTTCCAGAACTGTCGAAAACTATCACGTATAAAATGCTGTGTAGGAATCCTGGTAAGGCTAAAAAAGGTGAGTGTTTCTTCATTAGAGAGGAATTGTATACTAACGTCATAAGGTATATCACCATGGGACTTATTGATAAAATTCCTGATGGCAAAGGAGCCAAGATTGTTGAGCTATCAGCTTATGCACCATTAATAACTGCTACGGCGATGGATTTTATTCATATACCACTTGATAACATATTGGTTATAAAGGATGAGAAGGTTTCATGCAGAAAAAAGGCTTGTGTTGTTGGTGTAGAGGAGCAGAAAAAGCAGGTACGAGACTTCAAGGAATTTGAAAAAATAATAAATCCTATGGGGTATACAACGTATAAAACAGTATTAGAAGATCATCCTGAATATCAGTTGATAGGTAGAACAAAAAAAGAACTGTTAGAACATGGTATAGATATAAGTGATTGTCCAATTAAAGAAACTGAGTTTTCTGATGGTAAGATTCATAACAAGTGTGTTGTAAAAAGAGACGAGAGAGAAATATCTAATATTCTATGGGATGGTATGGGTTTGATAGATTCATCAATATTCCCATCTGATATGAATGGATTCATATACTGTAGAAGTCATTTTTTCAAGAGTTGCTTATTTAAGGGCAATATTCAACAGTATTTTAAAGATTATTACAAAGATGACTATGATAGTGCTTACATTGCCAGTGGGGTTGATATGTTTGGTCGTAAGATGAAGGTATCAGACATAAAGGTTATAGTCACTGATAATTCACTGAAGTGGCTGAAGTTTACAGATTACATGAGTGAATCAGGTACACCAAAAGCAGCTTTTAAGGCATATAAAAAGATTATGAAAAATGATGGCTATACGTTTCAGATAGTGAAGACGGCACACAGCAGTAAGTATGGTGACTTGCAGAGATCGTCATTTCAGATGAATAATACCTTGCCAACAACTGATAAACCTGTTTTGGGAAAGATTGCATCTACTAGTATTGATTTTTGTAATAATTTGAAACTTAATGATGGTGCATTTATAGATTATCTACAGGCTACATCAACAGAGAAGTACAGTATAAACAAGGTGATTGTGGCTTTGTACAATTGGAACAGGGATATTATCAATGCTGAGTATTTCAAGAAGAAAAGGCGAGAGATGATTAGCAGTTTGAAGAGAGAAAGGTTACTGCTGGGTAAACTGTTCCAAAATGGTGATAACCTAACCATATGTGGAAACCCTATTGCCATGCTAATGAAGGTAACTGGACAGGATTTTTTACATGAAGGGAATTTCTGTACACATGATGACAGGATAGAGTGTTACACAAAGAGATTTGCTGAAGGTGAGATGTTGGCTGGTTTCAGGAATCCACACAATTCACCCAACAATATAGTATGTCTTGAAAATGTTTACCCTGAAGAGTTGATAAAGTATTTTCCTGATCTCGGCAAGGAAATAATAGTTATCAATGGTATAGGTACAGATGTACAGGACAGACTTAATTCACAAGATCTCGACAGTGATACAATATATGCGACCAATCAGCCTGAAATGGCAGAACTGGCTCATAAAGCATATATTGAATATCCTACGATAGTGAACGACATACCAAAGAGTACAAACAGCGATTATGATAAAAGCATGGAGTCATTTGCCGTCATGGACAACAAGATTGCAAATGCTCAGTCAGATACAGGTGTATCAAGTAACATTGCACAGTTGGCATTAAGCTACTGGTTTGATGGTGGCTGTGAGAGTGCAGAACTAGAAGATATATTTATAATCTGCTCAGTGCTTGCACAGTGTTCGATTGATAGTGCGAAAAGAATTTTTGATATTGCGGTTGGAAAAGAGCTATCTAGGATTCAAAACATGGGATGTATGAATCCACCCAAAAAATATCCGAAGTTCTATGCTGATGTACAGGAATTAAAGAACAGGAAGAAGAAAAGCAAAAAGAAAGAGATTGACCTTAAAGAAGTAAAGTTATTCAATTGTCCAATGGATATATTGTATCAGATTATAGATGAGGGCATAATTGATCTCAGAGAGAACAAGTATAAAGTATTTAGAAGTAAGGGAATAAATTTGAGAAGTTTTTTGACACCATTGAGTAAGGAAGATAGAAACAAGGCTAATAGGAAACAGCAGCACAGTATAATTGAGATAGTTGAGACTTATGATAAAGAAGTTAGAAGACTGGAAAAGGATTCAGAGCATTACAGTAGTGACAAACAGGATGCTTACGATGAATGTATGAAAAAGCTATCAGGAAGAAAGATCAACGAGTATACCATGCGTGCGTTGATTGGAAAAGCATTTGATAATCCTAAGATTAAGGATAGTTTATTTGTGACGTTGTATGACAGTAATCCAGAATTGTTTTTAAAAATGTTCAAAAATGAGCAAAATTGTCACACAGAAGTAGGAAAAACACCTAGAAAATAATGCAAATTGTTTATTTGCCTATGAAGAGGTGAAAGAACCGTAGGTCTAGTAGTCTCTTCATAATTGCTTTTTGCTGATTCAAACTAGGTGAAAAGTAATAGTATCGAGTGCGATATTCAAAACAATGATGATGTAGGTGGACAGGCTGCATCAAACACGGTCTGTCCATTTATGTCAAAAATCTTTAGCGGTAATCTCCACATTTTCCATATTATTTTTGTAAGAAATATTGTTATTTCAATAAATATTAAGCAAAAAAGGAGGGCATATATGACACAGCAGGAATTAAGAGAGGTTTACATTGATAGGCTTGCGAGAGAAAAACAGGTATATATATCTAAGACCACAGGGATAAGCACATCTATATTATCAAATTTCAAGAATGGTAAAATTGAGTTATATCCGCATCTTTTCGTTAAGCTGGAAAAGTATCTAACAAATTCATAATACTTTCTATTTTTTATTCTAGGCTCAATGCCGTAGGTTGTTATTCAACATGAAAAATCCATAAAAAAGAAGTGATTACATGAAATTAAACATGGGAGATCTCATCAAATATGATGGGGCAATTTATGAAGTGGTGGCTGTAGTATGGTCAACACTTTATTTGCGTGCTGTCAATTCAGACAGATACGATTACAAAATTGATAATTTAGGTAAGTTGTACAGGGACATTGAGTTCCTGGGAAAGGAAAAAGGTTTATGACATTTAATTATACGTTAGAAGATTTGGCTAGGGCAATAGCTGGTCTTGAAGAACATGAACAGAGTGCCATTATAGGCAATAATTTAATTAATATGCAATATTTGTTGAAAATGATGAATGACGATGACACTTGTAAAGATACAATTGAAAAATTGGATGAGGGTATAGAGCAGTTGAATAATACTATAGAGCAGTATGAAAGGCTTGCTGATGCAATACTGAGTTTGAAAGTGTCTATAAGTGAAAAGTCAGCTACACCTGATTCTGTTGTAGAAGATTATGCAGAACTAGACGAGGAAGAACAGAGAAAGGCTGTTGTTGACCTTATTAACACAGATGGATTCCAGCAGAAATGTTCTGAGGTACTAGTTGATGACTTGAAGAGAATTGTTGCTGATGATCCAACATTGCAACTCATTGATAAGGTATTTAATGTCACAAATATACTAGGAGACATGATAACTCAGGGTATTGGTTGCGACCACCATTATATAGGGTAGGTGATGTGTGATGGGTTCAATGAATGAGTTTTGGGTAAAAGTCCAAGCGCAACTTGAAGATTCTAAATTCAAGAAGCAGATGGAACAGCTATCCAAAAAGAAGTATAAGGTTGATGTAGATGTTTCAAATTCTGGCTCAAAGAAAGCAACTAGAGATTTGGAGCAGTTAGCTTACGAAGCCACTCATACACAGACAGTGTTTGGTAAGTTGAAGAAGTCTGTAGGCGAGACATTTTCAGGTAATAAGATGGCAGTAACGGCATATCTTGCCACATTGAAAGCTATTAAGAGTGCTGCAAGTGATGCAAAAACTGCTATTGTCGATATGGATAAGGCGGTCACTAATTTGTCAGTTGCACAAGGACAGGGAAGAGATACAGCAGCTAATTATTTGAAACAGTTGAATCTTCAAGCTCAGAGTATAGGGGCAACAACAAAAGAAGTTGCTCAGTCTGCTGATTCATGGCTCAGACAGGGCAAGTCAGTAAAAGAGACTGGTGATCTTGTATATGATTCAATGATACTGTCTAAACTTGGACAGATAGAGAGTGCAAAAGCCAGCGAATATTTAACATCTGCTCTTAATGGCTATAAGAAGAGTGCTTCTGAGGCTATTGATATAGTCGATAAATTAACAGCGGTTGACATGGAATCCGCTTCAGATGCTGGTGGTCTGGCTGAGTCAATGTCAAGAACTGCGTCTGCTGCCTCAATGACAGGAGTGAGCATGGACAAGCTCATTGGTATGATAAGTACAGTTAAAGAAGTAACACAGGCAAGTGATGAGTCTGTCGGAAATATGTTTAAATCTGTCTTTTCTCGTATGAACCAGATTAAAGCTGGTAAATTCGTTGACGAGGAAACAGGAGAAAGTCTAAATGATACCGAAAAAGTCTTAAACGCAATCGGTATATCTATGAGAGATACAAATGGTCAATTTCTAAGTAGTGAGAAAATCCTTGATGAAGTTGGTAGCAAGTGGAAGTCGTTTGATGGAGTAACACAAAGGGCTGTGGCTACTGCAATGGGAGGTATATATCAGTACAACAAATTGATTTCTCTTTTCGATAATTATTCCAAAGCATTACAGTATACAGAGGTTTCAGCAAATAGCGCAGGAACTGCAATAGATAAGTTCAACAATTCATACAAGGAAAGTCTTGAAGCAAAAACAAATACTCTTCAAGCTTCGTTTGAGTCGATGGTGCTTGATTCAGACATGAGCAAAGTGTACGGCAGCATCATTGAAGCAACAACAGCACTTGTTAAATTCATAGACAAGACAGGAGCGTTAAAAGGTACGCTATCTGGTCTTGTGGCTGTTATGGGTATAAAAGCCTTTGTGACTTTTAAGACAGGTATACATGAGGCGTATGTTGAACTGAACAAGTTCAAGAACGCTATGGATATTGTGGGAAAAAGCAGAGTATCAGTCAAGAATTTTGACAAGCTGTTACTTCTCACAAATGGACTATCCAAGAGTCAACTGAAAATGATCGTGTCGTCCAAAGCGTTGACTCAGGCACAGAGACAGATGTTGTTGATGTCAAGTGGACTTTCGCAAAAAGAAGCCGAATTGCAGTTGAAGACGTGGGGACTTGCAAGGTCTACAACTGGTCTTACAGCATCAACAACATCTGCAAAGAATGCGTTAGGTGGTCTATGGACAATTATTAAATCTAATCCTATAGGAATGATAGGGACTGCTGTATCTGCTGGTATGATGATATGGCAGAAATACAAGTCATCCGTGGAAGAACATGAGCAGAAGATGAAAGAGGCTTCTGAAGAATTAAATCAAACATGGAATGATGAAAAAACAGCTATTGATGATGCTATATCAAAATACGATGAATACAACAAAAAGTTACAGGATAATACATTATCAATATCTGAGGTTAATGATGTTAAATCTCAATTAAAAGATATTCAGGATAAGTTAATAGAGACATTTGGCAATGAAGCTGAAGGTATTGATCTTGTTAATGGCAAGTACGATGAACAGATTTCAAAGCTTGAAACAATCTCTAAGCGTAAGGCTGAAGAGTACGTTGCTAAACAAGCAAATAATGTTGAATCAGATAAGGATTATCTTAATGAGAAATTAACAGACTATGTGAGTTTTGGCGCAACACATAAGCCGTGGGGAACTGGAAAAGCTGATTTGAATGATGGCGATATAACCAACTCTAAGATTCCTGAATTATTGAAGAAATATGATAAATTGAATCTGATAGATGGTGATACGTTTGGTATTCAATTTAATCAGGGAACGAGAGAGGAGATATATAATCAGCTTGTAGATTTTTATACAGACCTTTCAAAAATAAAAGATGATCCAGCAGTCGAAAAATTCAAAGATGGTATTACAGAAACTATAAATTCTGATGATTTATTTGACCAGGATAAAATAGACAAAGCGAAAGAGAGTATAAAGAACTATGCAGAGGCAGAAATGCTCAAAGATGATAACACCAGAAAAGCGTACAGTGATCTTACTGATGCGGTAGACAAGTATAAACAAGCAGTGGAAGATGATACTGGTGTTGAGGATGCGAAAAATAATCTTTTGACTGCAAAAAAAGCAGCAGAGGATGCAGCAAAAGGAATATCAAATGCTGGTGACGTATTACATGATGTATATAGCCAAATAAACAGTTTTGCTCCTACAGAGTTAAAAATAAAGCTTGGTACGATTTCTGATGAGGAGTTACAACAGTATCAAGAAGATACAAAATCCTTGAAGGAGCGATTAGGATATAGGGCTAATCCTTCAGGGGCAGAAGATACAAATAACAATTCTAAAGTGGATTCATTTGTCAATGAATTAAGTGACGATGATAGAACACTTCTAATTAACGCTAAACTTCCTGATAATGTGAAGACATATACAAAGGAACAGTTAGCAGATCTATTAACTCAGCTACAAAATCAAGCTGATGAAAATTCCATAGACATAACTCCAACTACCCTATCATCTGCATGGGAACAGCTCAAAGCGTCAACAGACGATGCAACAAAGGGTGTAGCAGATGATCTTCAAGATTTTGCTGATAAGGGCGAACTGACCATAGATACATTCAGAGATACAGATGGAGCAGAAAACTATTTCAATAATCTGGGTTATTCTGCCGAAGAAGCAGTGAAGTACATCAATAGCCTATCCGATAAAAACTCTCAGCTTGGTGCAATGTCCAAAAACATCAAATCCATAACTGATGCACTTGGTACAAAGGCTTCTGATGGATTAGTAAGTGTAGACGACCTATCAGGTTTCGATGCAACAATCAAGGGATTAAGTACATGGGAAAAATTTTCTACTATTCTTGGTGATGCGTCATCTTCAATGGAAGACTGTCAGAAAGTTGCTAATGAATTAGCCACGGAATACGTCAATAGTGAATCCGTGCTGTCTAATCTCAATGAGACAAATAGAGCATATTATGAGTCACAGCTTGATAACATGGGAGTAACCAATTCTGCCGCCGTTGTTGAAGCTGCTCTTGCAAAGAATTTGGGCGAAGAAAAGATAGCTACAGAGGAAGCTATTAAGGCTGGTCTTAGTTTACATGGCTCAAAGATTGATACTACCAATGCTACAGAATTATTCTCAAATGCGACTGCTGGTGAGATAATTCAGCTTGCAAACGAAGCAAGTCAGTCAGGTGTAAGTTCACAGGCTCTTGCTTTACTTGCAGTGAAGAAATTAAATAACCCTACTCTTACAACTGATGGTGATATTAAGAACTTAATGGATTTGTGTAAAGGACTTGATCTTGCTACAGAGGCTATTAAGAGTTTCCAAAGCATTAAGAATAATGTAATGAATCCTGATGGTTCAATCAAATCAACAAGTTCTTCTGATAAAATTGCGAAAGAAAATGCTCTTAATAGTGCCTATAACCGAATGAAGGATATCATTAAAACTTCTGTTAGCGGTGCATCTGTTAATTCGCATGGTACTTCAGGTGGTGGAACTTCAAGTGGTGGAGGTGGAGGATCGTCAACAGCAAAGACACCATTTGATTATCTTGCAGATTATGCTGGAACATTCTTCGATTGGATTGAAGTTCGCCTGGATAGACTTCAGAAGAAGATCGACTCCAATATATCCAAAGCTGAATCAAAACTGAACGATAAACGTTACTCTTCTGCTACGGCTAATTATATGTCAGCCATTAATGTCACTTATGATAAAATCAATGACACCAAGGCTGGTAGAGACGAGTATATTAAATATGCCAACAATTATATTAATAAGGCTATTTCGTTAAAAGCAATTAATAAAAATTTAGCTGAGGAAATTAAATCCCGTGTTGCTGATGGTTCGATCAATATATCAGAGTATAGCTCAGATATTCAGACAGTCATATCTACCTATAAGGATTGGATAGATAAAGCAAAAGACTGCACAACTGCTATGCAGACACTTCATGATTCTCTCAGAACATATGCTGAAGATCTTAAAAAAGTATCTGATGCTCAGAGAGATGCTACAGTGTCTATGGCTGAGACAAAGCAGACCATAGCTACAGGCGGTGTACAAAATACATCTACGGCTAAGAACTCTGCATTGAACTACAACAATCTGGTTTTAGATGCAAAGAATAAGGCTTACTCTACAGCTACAAGATCAGCTACTAAGAATGTTAATAAGCTTGCTGGAAGTGCTAATTATGGTATAAATACAGCTAAAAAAGGCAGTAAGAAATATAATACAACCTTAAGCAACATCAAGGGTTACATTAAAAAGCGTGTTGCAATACCTGATTCATTACTTGCTATCGTAGCAAAGAAAAACGTCACTCTATACAATAGACTGTACATGTACAATCTTGGTATAGAGAACCTTAAGACTGCTAGAGAAGAATATACTACAGCTTATGCTGCAAATAACGCTGAAAAGTATAATAATATTGCTGAGAAATATAAGAACCTTGATGATACAACAAATGATGACATGGACTATAATAGTTCTATTTCTGACAACTCTGTATATGCAAAGAATAAGAATAAATATCTCAACAAAAAGTCATCAGGCTATACACAGATGTATTATCGTGATGTTTCAGAAGCTAACGTATATGGGGCACTAACAAGAAAAGCAAAAGCACAGATTAAAAATCCTAGCAGAAAGAGTTTAGGTACATCATATAGCTCTCTCTCAACTAAAATGATGAAAGCTGTGCGTAGCTGTATTAGTTCAGCCAGAAAATCGGCTTCGCATAATAAAGTCATTTCTTCGTCTATTATTGCAAGGCTTACTGAGTATGTGAAAAAGGGATATGTGAGTCAGAGTTTCTTAGACTCTTGTATCTCATATAACAATGCACTTGAATCATATAATCAGGCTAAGACTCAAGCAGCAATAGATAAGCAGACTCAGATTGCACAACGTGCAGAAATCGCATCGCAGAAGTTTAGTAATATTTCCACTGAATATGACAATAAACGTCATAAGTATGACCAGGCTAGTACAGAGCTTAATAATAAAATGTCAACCCTTGAAGCAAAGGGCAATGGAGCATCTGCTAACTGGTATAAGAGACTCAAAGGAAATGAAACACTTAATAACACTTCTCTAATACAGAAACGTCAGTCACTTATTACATCATTGAATAATTCTGTCAAAACAGGTGCAATTAAGAAATATAGTACAGAGTGGTATGATCTTCGCTCTCAGATTGACGATGTAACTAATGCGATTGACGAATCAAAAAAGGCTCTTGCTGAGTATGACAATCAGATCAATCAGGTGCATTGGGACAGAATTGATGAACTCGTACAGAAGAGACAGAATCTTATAGACGAGAGTGATTTCATGATTAATGAGTTATCTCGTAGAGATTTAACATCTGATGACACGGGTGGATTAACTGCTGAAGGTAACGCTGTTGCTGGACTGCATGTTGCTAATTACAAGGCGTATAAAGCCAGTGCTACAACATATGCTAATGAAATAGCAAGCATTAATAAGGAACTTGCAAAAGACCCATATAATCAAACTTTAATTGAACAGAAGGAGAAATTAGTTAAGTCCTATCAGGATTGCGTAAAGGGAGCACAAGATGAAAAGTTTGCAACGATTGATTTAATCAAGTCTGGTTACGATGCCCTTTCAAATAAGATTAAAAATCTTATCAGCGATTACGAAGATTTACTCGATAAGCAATCTGATGCGTACAATTATTCAGAATCTATCAATGAGAAGACAAAAGCTCTTTCAGACCTCCGTAAGCAGTTAGTTGCAATCTCAGGTGACACATCAGAGGAAACTAGAGCAAAGAAACAGGAACTTAATCAATCTCTTAAGGATGCAGAAAAGGATCTCAAGGATACTCAATATGATAAGCTCATCTCTTCAACAAAAGATATGTTATCAGATTTCCAAACAGATCTCGATGATAGTATTCAGGATATTATAAAGAGTCTTGATGATAACTTCACGAACCTTGTTAGTGAAATTGATTCAAAATGGGACGACAGTAATGATGCGATTACAAAGCTTATGGAATCAATTCAGTATGAATCAAGTAAACAGTTTGAGATGGTGACATCTGATGGAAAGGTTTCACAGAATACATATAATGCTATTAGCAACATTTATACATTTATGCAGAAAGCTTGGACAAAATATGATACTGATGCAAAAGAAGCTCAAAGATATACTGTTCCAGACGCTAATCCTTCAGAATCGAAAACTAATCCACAAATTAAAGGTCTTAATACGAAAACAGGATTAGGAGAATTCAAGCATGGTAAGGTATCTCCACCAGAAACTTTAGGCTCTTTTGGGAAAGGTAAAATTCTATCATCATCGACTAAGAAAGAAATTGAAGCATTTTTGGCTAAAAACTTGGTCAAAGCCAAGAATAAATATGAAAACTATGGCGTTCTCAATAAGAAAATGTATAAGGCATATAATGGTAAAGTTCTTCCGATATCCAAGTGGACTGAACTTGCCAAGATGATAGGATTTGATAATTATTCACCAAATACAAATTCTGCATTCTATCAAACTCTCCGTATGTCTGGTATTAAGGGATTCAAAAAGGGTTCTGATAGTATTCCTTATGACATGATCGCTAACTTGGGTGAAAATGGTACAGAGTTACAGTATGATGTGTCTAAGGGTGTTCTGAAGTCTGTTGGACAAGGTGATATGATATTCACTGCTGAAGAGGCTAAAACTCTGATGGAATTTGCCAAAAATCCTATGGCATATAAGAATATGTATACTGGTACAGCGTTTAGTATGCCGAGTGTACCTGTAAATAATAAGGTGGATAATGATGTTAATATCTCTATTGGCGACATTAAGCTTGAGGGTGTTCAAGATCCAAAACAGCTTGCTAATGGAATAAAAGATGTCATTAAAAACAATACAGGTGGAGTTCGTAGTATGATTAAGGAAGATACTATTGGTAGTCTCAGTAAGGGATATAACTCTCAGAGCGTGAAGAGATGGTGATTGGATAAATAATACATAGTAAAGATCAGGAAGATTTTATATCTGCCTGATCTTTTCTTATGTTTCAAATAAATATAGGGGTAAAAAAATATATGACAAATGAAAAAAATTTAAAAATGCCATTTTGGCTAAAACTTAATATGACAATTAAAGAGGCAGCAGCATATTCAAATATAGGAATTAACAGAATTGAAGAGTTATTAAAACAACCAAAGTGCAATTTTGTACTTTATGTAGGAAATAAAAAATTGGTAAAGAGAAAAGAGTTTGAGCAGTATATATCAAAGAGCATTGAATTATAAAAATTTTGGTGGTTTTAAAATTGCAGAACTTATGATATAATAATAGGCTGTATCAAACTCTTTATGCTTACACAGCAGAAAGGAGTTGATTTTACGGGCAAAGATCTAAAAGGAAGAGAGCTTGGTGTAGGAATATGCCAGCGAAAAGACGGATTATATACAGCTAGATTTGTCAGCAAGCGTACAGGAAAATCCGTTCAGAGATATTTTCCGAAGTTACAAGAATGCCGTAATTGGTACGCAGACGCTAGGTTCGAGGATGAACATGGTGGAATCAATGCTTGTGGTGATATGACAGTCACAGCTTGGTTTGAGTATTGGCTTGAAAATATAAAAGGTGATAGTATCAGACCTAACACGATCAGGAATTACAGGGAAAGGTTTGAACACAACATTAAAGACTGTATAGGAAGTATGATTTTATCAGATGTAAAACCGATGCACTGTCAAAATGTTCTGAATCAGATGAAGGATAATTATAGGACTTCAACAATCTATCAGACAAGAATTGCTTTGTATTGTATGTTTTCAGATGCAGTTGAGAACGATGTTATACTAAAGAACCCAGTAACAAAAGCAGTCAAGTACAATATTGGTAAAGAACCAAAGAAAGTAAGGGCGTTGACAGTAGAAGAACAGAAGAAGTTCTTGGAAGTAGCGAAAGACTGTAGCAATTACAATCAGTTTGCATTTGTATTACAGACTGGATTAAGAACAGGAGAAATGATTGGTCTTAAATGGTCAGACATTGATTTTGAGAAGAAAGTAGTACATATTCAACGATCAATGGAGTATCGGCATCCTGTAGGTGAATGGAGAATAGGTGAGCCAAAGAGCAAGTCTGGGTATAGAGATGTGCCTTTGACAGAAGAAGCAATTCAGCTATTGAAAGCACAGAAAGAAAAAGTGAAAAGTCTTAAAGTTATCAATATGGATTTTTCAGAGTTTGTGTTTTTGAATCGTAAGGGCGAACCTACAAAAAATTCCGCATATGATACCACACTATTTAAGCTATGTGATAAAGCTGGTATTCCTCGTTTCTCAATGCACGTATTAAGGCACACAATGGCTACAAGGTGTATCGAAGCGAATATGCGTCCTAAAACCTTGCAAGTTATATTAGGGCATTCTAATGTAGGAATTACCATGAATTTATATGTCCATGTGACAGAAGATGAAAAGGTAAAGGAAGTTGAAAAGATAGAAAAAGCCTTAAAAATTGTGTAGTAAATTGTGTAGTAAAATAACATAGAAAGGTGAAAACCCTTGAAAACAAAGGATTTTCAGACAGGTATATTAAGATATGAAATTAGGAATCGTAGGACTCCCAAACGTGGGAAAGAGTACACTTTTCAATTCACTTACAAAGGCAGGAGCGGAATCAGCTAACTATCCGTTCTGTACAATAGATCCAAACGTAGGTATCGTTGCGGTACCGGACGAGAGACTGGACAAGCTCACAGAGATGTACAACTCAGCAAAGACAACACCTGCTGTTATAGAATTTGTAGATATCGCGGGTCTTGTAAAGGGCGCGTCAAAGGGTGAAGGACTTGGAAACCAGTTCCTTGCAAATATCAGAGAGGTTGATGCCATCGTTCATGTTGTAAGATGCTTTGAGGATACGAATGTCATCCACGTTGACGGTTCCGTAGATCCGATCAGAGATATCGAGACAATCAATCTGGAGCTGATATTCTCAGATATCGAGGTGCTTGACAGAAGGATTGCCAAGACCATCAGAGGTGCAAGAAATGACAAGATGCTTGCGAAGGAGCTTGACTTCCAGCAGAGGATCAAGGCTCACCTTGAGGATGGCAAGCTTGCCAAGACCATAGAGGTCGCAGATGAGGACGAGCAGGCGTGGATAGAGGAATATAACCTTCTCACATGGAAGCCTGTAATATTTGCCGCAAATGTAGGCGAGGAAGACATTGCGGACGATGGCGCTTCAAATGAGAACGTGCAGAAGGTAAAGGAATACGCAAAGGACTTCGATGCAGAGGTATTTGTTGTATGTGCACAGATAGAGCAGGAGCTTGCAGAGCTTGACGACGAGGAGAAGAAGATGTTCCTCGAGGATCTTGGAGTTAAAGAGTCTGGTCTTGACAAGCTTATCAAGGCAAGCTACTCACTTCTTGGTCTTATCAGTTATCTGACAGCAGGTGAGACAGAGTCAAGAGCCTGGACCATCAAGAAGGGAACAAAGGCACCTGGGGCAGCCGGAAAGATACATTCTGATTTTGAGAGAGGCTTTATCAAGGCGGAGGTTGTCAGCTACAAGGATCTCATGGACTGCGGAAGTATGCTTGCAGCTAAGGAGAAGGGCCTTGTAAGACAGGAAGGCAAGGAATATGTGGTTGAGGATGGAGATGTTATCCTCTTCAAGTTTAATGTATAGAAATTTACATGGTAAATTTCGCTGAATCAAGTATTAGAGAAGTAGCAGCTGTCTTTCTGCAATATGGAGAGTTGGCTGCTACAAGTATATTTTATAAGGTGGAATAATATGGCTCAGATAGCAGAATATTTTAGAAGTATATTTTTCCCGAATCTGGGAATAACACTCAGAAACGTGGGAGACCACATAAGTATAGGAAATTTTGAGATAAGATTTTACGGTATAGTCATCATGATAGGATTCCTGCTCGCATATGTGCTTGTGACAAATGAGGCAAAGAGAACAAAGCAGAATCCGGAGATGTATCTGGATTTCATACTCATACTTATCATACCTGCCATACTCGGAGCGAGACTTTACTATATCCTGTTCAGACTTGATCAATATGTGGTGAAAGGTGATATAGGAGCAACAATCAAGGCCATGCTGAACATCAGGGGCGGAGGCCTTGCCATATATGGCGGCATCATTGCAGGAATCATCACAGCGATAATATTCTGCAAAGTCAGGAAGGTCAATTTTGTACTCATGGCTGACACCGCAGCGTTTGGAATACTGATAGGACAGATACTTGGAAGATTTGGCAATTTCTTCAACAGGGAAGCATTTGGCGCATATACAAATTGCAGGATGGCCATGGCTATCCCGCTTGATTATTACAGGGCTGATGGCAATCTAGACTATCTTGAGAGAACGGGAGTAATCACTCAGAAGATGCTTGACAATGTGGTGACTATAGATGGAATGGACTGTATCACTGTTCATCCAACGTTCCTGTATGAGTCTCTGTGGAATCTGCTGCTGCTTGTTTTCTTATTTATATATAGAAAGCACAAGAAGTTCAACGGAGAATTTGCACTCATATATCTGGCAGGATATGGCCTTGGAAGATTTGTTATCGAGGGACTTAGGAGCGATTCTCTAATGGTTGGAAATACCGGCGTCAAAGTGTCACAGGCGCTTGCCCTTGCATGCTTTGTTGTGGCAGGCGTGGTACTTGTCATAAACTATGTAAGATGTGCCAAGCGTGGCTGGCCTGCAGTGGTGATGGGAGATGCTGCTGGCACAGAATTGGAGATCAGTGGTGAATCAGACGCTGCGGATACAAAATTGGAGACCATTGGTGAAGCAGACGCTGCCGGTACAGAAGTGGAGGCCGGTGGTGAAGCTGACACTACTGGTACAGAAGTGGAGGCCGGTGGTGAAAATGGTTCAGATGTATCCAAAGTGGAGACCAGTGGTGGATCAGGTGACACAGAAAAAAAGAAGAATGATAAAGATGCCACAAAATAAGATCTCAGCGCAGAGAAAGTGGCATTAAAAACAATATAACAGGAAGACAATACAGATAAATACCCACAGAGTGGAGATATCCCCCATGAAATGGGAAAAAACTGGGATTTGTCCCCACCGTAAAAAAGCCTGTAGGTCTGACAGCGAAAAACTGTTGGATCTACAGGCTTTTTGCGTATGTAAGGCATTATTTGGTCACAGTTTTTTCATATAACGGGGTTGCAATTTGGGGGGCTATAGTATAGAATAGTGGGTACAAGTGGCATTACTGTGCATACATGTGGTGGAAAGTGGTGATTATACGAAGGGAGGAGATCTGAATGTCCAGATGCTTATCAGGTGAATATGAACATAAACTTGATGCAAAAGGCAGACTGATCATGCCTCTGAAAATTCGTTCTGAACTTGGTGAATCATTTATGGTCACAAAGGGAATCGACTGCTGTCTCTATGTGTATGGCATGACAGAGTGGGAAGAGTTCGTTGAGAAGCTCAACAAGCTTCCTATGACAAACAGAACAGCAAGAGCATTCAAGAGAGGCTTCCTTGCCGGTGCAGTGAAGTGTGAACCGGATGCGCAGGGAAGAATCCTGCTCACTCCGAAACAGAGAGAGTATGCCCACATCGACAAAGAAGTGTATGTTATCGGTAACGGTGAGAAAGCGGAGATATGGAGCAAGGAAGAGTGGGATGGACCTGAGAATATTAGTGATAATCAGGCCAGCATGGACGAGCTTGCGGACGAACTTGATGCACTTGATTTTAGCTTTTAGGAAAAGAATGGTAGATGGTTATGGAATTTGCACATAAGTCAGTCCTGCTTCAGGAGACGATAGATAATCTGAATATCAAGCCAGATGGAATCTATGTGGATGGCACATTAGGGGGAGCCGGACACTCAGAGCAGATCGCAAAGAGGCTGGGAGATGGCGGCAGGCTTATAGGTATTGATCAGGATGAGGATGCCATAGCTGCAGCAAGCAAGAGACTTGAGCCGTATGGGGATAAGGTGACGATAGTCAGGGACAACTACCAGAATTTTAGAAGAATATTGGACGAGCTAGAGATACAGAAGGTGGACGGGATACTCCTTGATCTTGGGGTATCTTCATATCAACTCGATAATGCGGATAGAGGATTCACATATCGAGTTGATGCTCCACTGGATATGAGGATGGACAACCGGCAGACAAAGACTGCAAAAGATATAGTTAATGATTATTCCGAGGCTGAGCTGTTCCGTATACTTAAGGATTACGGAGAGGAGAGATATGCAAAGAGTATTGCATATCATATATGCAAGTACCGTGAGAACAAGGTGATAGAGACGACCGAAGAGCTCAACGATATAATCCGCGGTTCCATACCGGCAAAGGCGAGGAATGGACAGGGACATCCGTCCAAGCAGACATTTCAGGCGATCAGGATTGAACTTAACAGAGAGCTTGATGTATTGAGAGATTCGATAGATGGAATGATATCAAGCTTGAATCCAGGAGGACGGCTTGCGATTATCACATTCCATTCACTGGAGGATAGGATAGTCAAGCTTGCATTCAGGAAGAATGAGAATCCATGTATATGCCCGCCTAATTTTCCGGTGTGTACATGTGGAAGAAAACCTTTGGGCAAGGTTATCACGAGAAAACCGATAGTCCCAGGGGAAAGGGAGATTTTAGAGAATTCAAGGTCAAAGAGTTCGAAACTCAGGGTGTTCGAAGCTTTTTGATAAAAAAGCCGGATACGGCATAGATGAGAGAGGCGATAGTTATGGCAGACAGGAGATATTATACTGAGGGCAGTTCTGCAAGAAAACTGAATCAGAGAAATAGAACAGGAAACAGGGCATCCAGACAGGAATATGTCGGCGGTTCTGCGGTTCCGGCAAGAGCACCACAGCCTGCAAGAAGAAGCAGACCAGTGACCCAGCCTCAGCCGGCCAGAAAAAAGAAGCAGGGATCACATCTCACAGACAGAGAACGGAGAGAACTTGCAGCCAGAAGAGCCGAGAGTAAGGCGGTTACAAATGCTCAGATCAGATACACAGCGGGAATGGTCGTGGCAATCGTGATAGCAGTTGCACTTTGCTGTTATCTGCTCAAGCTCACATCGGAAGTCAAGTCAGAGAAGGAGTCTGTTGCAACACTTAAGTCACAGGTTGCAGCACAGCTCGACGAGAATACGGGCTACAGTGCAGGACTTGATTCGATGACGGATCTGGATGAAATTTATAATATTGCAACTACTAAGCTCGGCATGGTATACTCACAGCCGGGACAGACTTTATACTATTCACAGAATAGTGATGATTATGTAGTACAATACAAAGATGTCCCTGAGACCAAATAAGGCTCAGGGATAATTTTTTTAAGGTGGAAATATACGATGTCTAAGAGATCAAAAATGTTTTTAAAAGGAATGAGAAAGAAGACCAGATGCACATATCTTATAGTGGTGCTGACACTTGTTGCACTTGCGATAAGAGTAGTATATATAAATGTGGTCAACGGCAAGGAGTATTCTGAGGCGGTTGTGATGCAGATGGATTACAACTCGACAGATATCCCTTATGAGCGTGGAGAGATACTGGACAGGAACGGCAACGTGCTGGCAAACAGTGAGAAGACATACAGCCTGATACTTGAACCGGGAAATATTCTTCTGACAGACAAAGGGGAAGCAGCAACAAAGAAGGCTGTCACAAAGTTTTTTGACGTGACTGATGAAGAGTTTGATGAGCATATATCCGATGAGAACTCTTACTATGAGGTTGTACTTAAAGGATTAGCCTATACAGATGTGAAGGCGTTTGAGGATTACTGCAAGACAGATGAGGGATCTGACGTAATTGGTGTAAGGTTTGAGACAGTATACAAGAGAAACTATCCAAACGGATCTCTTGCATGTCATCTGCTTGGATATACGGCTAGTGGAAATGTTGGACAGGGTGGAATAGAGGGCTACTACAATGATTACCTGAACGGTGTTGACGGAAAGACATACAAGTATATGTCGGGTTCAGGCGGCGTGGATTCAGAGACTGTGGCTGCCCAGAACGGTGAGACCGTTGTATCAACCATTGATATGAATATTCAGAAAATAATAGAGGATAATATTTCTGAGTATATGCAGAACACAGGTGCCAAGCAGATTGGTATCATAGCCATGGATCCAAACAACGGAGAGGTCCTTGGTATGGCGAGTTCAAGAACTTATGATCCCAATAATCCGATGGATATACAGGCGCTCAGGAACATGACTGTCACCGTCACACAGGAAGTGGAGCTTGATGGTGCGGATGAAGATGCTGACAGTCTTATAAGCGTTGAAAGTGCAAACAAAAAGAACAGTGGTACAACCAGCACATCTGAGGAAGCATCCACGGATGAGGCTGATGCAGCGGATGAGAGCAGTTCGACGGAAGAGTCTGCTACTGAGGCTGCGACCGAGAAGAAGAATGTCAGGACAGAAGAGGTAGAGTATGATTTTTCTGAGATGTCGGATGCGGAATTTCAGAGCACAATAGATGGTTTCACATCAGACCAGCTTTACGAGGCCCTGAACTATGTATGGCAGAATTACTGCATAAGTGATGTATTTGAGCCTGGTTCAACTTACAAGGCTTTTACCGTAGCAGGAGCAATGGAGGATGGCGTCATATCAGATGGAGATGAATTTCTCTGCGATGGATCACAGGTAGTTGTAGAAGGCGAGAACCCTATCTATTGTAGTTACAGAGCCGGACACGGAATGGTCGATGTCAAAAGAGCGCTGGCTGTATCATGTAATGATGCACTGATGCAGATCGCTGCTGCTGAGGGACCGGAGATATTTGACAAATATCAGGTCATATTCAATATAGGTTCCAAGACTGGAATAGACCTTGACGGTGAGACAACCGGTATAAAGTATGATGTGGAGAATCTGAATCCTACAGAGCTTGCGACATCATCATTTGGACAGGGTGTTACTACTTCTATGATACAGATGGCGGCGGGATTCTGCTCAGTCATAAACGGTGGAAATTATTATGCGCCTCATGTCGTAAAGAGGCTTCTTGATTCCGATGGAAATGTTGTTGAGGACATCGATCCGGTACTTGTGAGAAAGACCATCTCGAAAGAGGTATCTGATTATATGAGAACATACCTTCAGGCAGTTGTCGAGGAAGGTACAGGATATGCTGCGGGAATAGATGGATATACGATAGGTGGTAAGACAGGTACAGCCGAGAAGCTGCCTAGAGGAAATGGAAAATACGTATTGTCGTTCATAGGATTTACTCCTGTTGAGAATCCTCAGGTCATGCTTTACGTTGTAGTTGATGAGCCACACCTTGAGGATCAGGAGGGATCGGGCGCCGGTGCAAAGCTGTTCAATCAGGTGATGCAGGACCTTCTTCCATATCTCAATGTATACGCTACTAACGCGGATGACGTTCAGTATGATGGAACCGATGAAACACTCTCATCAGCATTTGGAGAGGATGATGCATCAGCAGATGATGTGGCTGGTGGTGAAGATACAGTTTCCGATGACAGTGATGTGACAGACGAATCCATAGCAGATGAGAGCAGCGTGGATGATGCGTCGGAGGCAGATGACGGATATACCGATGAGCCGGATTATACGGATGACAGTGGTGAGTCTGGTGATTATACGGATGATACCGGAACAGGCGATGACTATACCGATGACAGCGGATATTATGATGATACCGGAACAGCGGATGATTATACATCTGATGAAGATGCGTCAGGTGATTATTCCTATGTTGATGATGGGACAGAGTGATGCACATGTGAATGTACAAATATGATAAAGCGGGGATTGGACATGTATGTTCGATCCCCGTTTTGTATGGGGATTTAACGTAGTTTTAAGAATAGATAAGGCGGAGCTGTAATAGTATAGTAAAAAAATGAAGGATGAGCCGTGAGAGTTTATAGCTACAACAGACAACGGATAAAATGCATACTGATCATAGTGTGCCTTGCGGTTATGGTCGTTGCGGGGAGACTTACATACATAATGATATTCAGGGGAGAGTATTATAGTGAAAGGGCGACATCACTTCATGAAAGAGAGCGGAGTATAAAAGCTCCGAGGGGCAGGATATATGACAGAAATGGCAACGTGCTTGCCGACAACAAGGCGGTCTGTTCGGTGTCGGTCATCCACAGCCAGATAGAGGACGAAGAAGAAGTGATAGATCTGCTGATGGGATATATAGACAAAGATTCCGCAGAGATAGAGAAGAAGGTACGCAAGAATTCTTCAAGGGAACTGATCGCATCAAATGTTGACAAGGAGACCGGACAGAAGATCAAGGCGGCGGGACTTCCAGGTGTGAAGGTTGACGAGGACTACAAGAGAAATTATCCGTATGATACACTGGCATCTAAGGTGCTTGGATTTACCGGCGGCGACAATCAGGGAATACTTGGCCTTGAGGTGAAGTATGATGATTATCTAACAGGAAAAAATGGAAGTGTAAATGCGGTCACGGATGCAAAAGGTATAGAACTTGCCAGCTATCCGGAGACCAGGACTGATCCGGTCCCTGGAAAAGATCTCGTGACAACGCTGGATATAAATATACAGAGATATGTGACGCAGGCGGCATATAAGGTTCTAGAGGAGAAGAAGGCGAACAGAGTGTGTGCCATAACCATGAATCCTAAAACTGGTGAGATATATGCAATGGCTGATGTGCCGGAGTATAACCTGAACGATCCATTTACGCTCGTCAGCGGATACGACTCATCTTCAAATGATGATACTGAAGATGAGGGAAATGCTGCTGACGGCCAGACGGACAGTCCGGGTGAAGCAAATGAAACCTCAGCGCTTCCGGCCATGAGCCAGATGGATGAACTGAATAATATGTGGAGAAATTATCTTATAAGTGATACCTATGAACCGGGCTCCACAGCGAAGATTATAACACTGACCGCGGCACTTGAAAAAGGGGCTGTTAACAGCAGTGACAGTTTTTACTGCCCGGGGTACAGGCTTGTTGAGGATAGAAGGATAAGGTGCAGTAAGACAACAGGACATGGAAGCCAGACACTCGAGCAGGCACTCATGAACTCGTGCAATCCGGCGTTCATGGATATAGGTGAGAGAACTGGAGTTGACGCTATGTATGAATACTATGGCAGGCTGGGACTTTTTTCACAGAGTGGTATAGATCTGCCCGGAGAAGCAAATTCCATAATGCATGCAAAGGAAAATGTTGGACCGGTGGAACTGGCTACCATGTCATTTGGACAGTCATTCCAGGTTACGCCGATTCAGTTTGTGTCGGCCATAGCTGCGGTCATTAACGGCGGTTATCGGATAACTCCACATATTGGCATGGAGATTGTTGACAGCAAAAATGGATATATACAGGCTCTGGAATTTCAAAGCGGAGAACAGGCGATAACCTCTGAGACATCAAAACAGATGCGGAGCATGCTGGAGTCTGTGGTTGCAGACGGGTCAGGAAAAAATGGCGGCATAGCTGGATATAGGATAGGTGGTAAGACTGCCACAAGTGAGAAACTTCCAAGAGGAAATGGCAGGTATATTTCTTCTTATGTGGGATTTGCACCTGCGGACGATCCTGTTGTCATGACACTGCTTCTCATAGATGAACCGGAGGGAACTTATTATGGTGGAATGGTTGCAGCTCCGGTTGTGAGAGATATTTTTTTGAACATTCTTCCCTATTTGGGAATTGACAAAGATACGAATGCGTATTAAATTTATCTCAGTCTGAAAACAGTTAAAGAAATACATAGTCTGTGTGCGCAGACAGGTAAGGAGTACAAAATGAATTTAGATTTAAAAATTGTGTTGCCAATAGTGATAGCATTCTGTATCAGCGTGGTGCTGTGTCCTATCGTTATTCCGTTTCTGAAGAAACTGAAGTTTGGACAGTTTGTAAGAGATGACGGTCCTCAGGCTCACCTCAAGAAGGCGGGAACACCTACTATGGGAGGACTTATCATCCTGCTGTCGTTCACCATCACTACACTGCTATATATGAAGAAGTATCCGGATGTCCTTCCGGTGTTGTTTGTTACCCTTGGATTTGGACTTATCGGATTTATAGATGATTATATCAAGGTTGTTATGAAGAGATCCATGGGTCTTCATGCATGGCAGAAGATGCTGGGACAGATAGTTGTAACCGGTGTGTTTGCATATTATATTGAGAAATATTCAGATATCAATAATGAACTCATAATTCCATTTGTTGGCAGGACAGTCCAGCTTAACAGCGTATTATATGTGATCCTTTTGTTTTTCATAGTTCTTGGAACAGTAAATGGAGCAAACTTTACAGATGGACTTGATGGTCTTGCATCATCTGTCACTGTTCTGATCGCCACATTTTTTGTAGTGGTATCAGTTGGAATAGGTTCAGGTGTGGCACCTGTCACATGTGCAGCGGTTGGAAGTCTTCTCGGTTTCCTTGTATATAATGTATATCCTGCAAAGGTGTTCATGGGGGATACGGGTTCCCTGGCCCTTGGAGGATTTGTGGCATCCACGGCTTATATGCTCAAGATGCCGATATTCATAGTGATAATTGCGTTTATATATTTCCTTGAGGTTTTATCTGTAATAATACAGGTAGTATCATTCAAACTTACAGGAAAGAGAGTTTTCAGAATGGCACCTATACATCACCATTTTGAGCTCGGCGGATGGCCGGAGTCAAAGGTAGTGGCAATCTTTTCTATTGTCACAGCAGTTCTCTGTGTAGTGGGACTTCTGGCAATATAATTAAAAAAAGCTAGTGATCAGCCATAGAAAGGAGAAAGTGGTGTTGAGTGCATCACGGTGAAGATTATGGAGATAAATACAGCAATAGTTGCAGGAACAGGAAAAAGTGGGATCAGTGCGACAAACCTTCTGGTAAAGCACGGTGTTAAAGTATATTTGTTTGATGAGAACAAGGAGCGGAATGTCGATGATATCATGGGAAAGACAGGAAATTCTGAACTTGTCAATGTGATGCTTGGAGAGCTTTCTGATGAGGCCCTTAAGAGTGCACAGCTTATGGTCATCAGCCCGGGTATACCTGTGGATGCGCCATTTACAGATATTGTGAGAAATGCCGGAATTCCAATATGGAGCGAAATTGAGCTGGCATATCACTATGGCAAGGGCAAGATAGCAGCAATAACAGGGACAAATGGCAAGACTACAACAACGGCACTTGTTGGCGAGATTGTTAAGGCTCACAACGCAAAGACGATAGTTGTAGGAAATATTGGAATACCTTACACCGAGCTTTGTGATACAACGGACGATGATTCAGCTACAGTTGCAGAGATAAGCAGTTTCCAGCTTGAGACGGTTATTGATTTTCATCCGAATGTAAGTGCAGTATTGAATCTTACTCCGGATCATCTTAACAGACATTATACATTTGAGAACTATGGCAATGTTAAATTTTCTATAACAAAGAATCAGACCATGGATGATGTTGCAGTGTTCAACTATGATGATGAGCACACAAGAGCCATGGGTGAGAAGGCTAAGGATCACTGCCGCGTGGTATATTTCAGCAGACTTGATAAGCCAGCTGGCGGTGTGTATGTCAAGGATGGTGAGATTGTCCTCGAGGATGGAGATACTGAGATTGATGTACTTGCCCTGAAAGATCTGAAACTTCTTGGATCACACAATGTGGAGAATGTTCTGGCAGCAGTTGGAATATCATATTATATGGGAGTGCCTGCTGCTACGATCAGAGAAGTTGCGACATCTTTTAAGGCAGTGGAGCATAGAATAGAGTATGTGGACACGATTGCAGGTGTTGCATACTATAATGATTCAAAGGGAACGAATCCTGATGCTGCGATCAAGGGAATACAGGCGATGGTATCACCTACATATCTGATCGGTGGAGGATATGATAAGGGCTCTGAGTTTGATGATTGGATAGAGGCATTTGACGGTAAGGTTAAGTGCCTTGTACTTATAGGCCAGACTGCTGAGAAGATTGCGGGCTGTGCGAAAAGACACGGATTTAATTCTCTGGTATTTGAGGAGAATCTTCAGGATGCAGTGGCATATTGTCATGAGCATGCGGTTGACGGAGATGCAGTACTTCTTTCACCGGCATGTGCAAGCTGGGGACAGTTTGACAATTATGAGCAGAGAGGAAATATGTTCAAAGAGTATGTGAGAAGCTATAAGGAGTGATCTGATTGAGTGGCAATCCGGAGGTTTCAGAAGATAGGATCAGTGAGACACAAAAGCGGCGCGGAAGTTATGTGGATGTGACGATGATGATCGTGCTGATCCTTATACTGATACTGGGACTTGCCATGATATACAGCACAAGCAGTTACAGGGCTGTAGATCTTTATGGTGACAGCATGTATTTTATGAGAAGACAGGCGGTGTATATGTTTGCTGCGCTGGCTGCGATGTGGTGTGTATCGAATGTTGATTACAGATACTTACTGCCTTTTTCAAAGATCATACTGCTGTCGTCAATGGCACTTCAGATATTGGTGCTTGTGATTGGAACGGCAAGTCACGGATCTGCGAGATGGATATACATAGGACCGGTAGGATTTCAGCCTTCTGAGTATGCCAAGACAGCCATAATAATATATACAGCGGCACAGGCTGCTGTACACAGCAGAGAACTTGTTCATGCGGGGCGGCTTGTGAGGATTATGATACTTCCGGTTCTCGATATAGTCCTGATAGGAGTAGAGAACCTGAGTACCGCTATAATATGTTTTTCTGTGTTGTTTTCTGTGTTGTTTGCCGCAAGCCCTAAAGTCAGGCATTTTGTGATACTCGGCGTGTTTGGTGCTGCCGGGTGTGTGTTGTTTATCTTGTTTGCTGGCTATAGAGCGAACAGAGTCAGGATATGGCTTGCGCCGGAGCAGTATGAAGATGGATATCAGACAGTACAGTCGTTATATGCTGTGGGATCTGGCGGTGTGTTTGGCCTTGGATTTGAAAACAGTGTACAGAAGAAAGGCTTTATTCCTGAATCGCATAATGATATGATATTTTCAGTTATATGCGAGGAACTGGGGATAGCTGGCGCGGTACTTATACTGATACTGTTTGTCATTCTGACCTACAGGCTGGCGGTAATTGCCATGAATGCCCAAGACCGGTTTGGATCACTTATGGTCACTGGGGTAATGGCACATATAGCTGTCCAGTTTCTCATAAATGCGTGTGTGGTTACGAACACTATACCTCCTACAGGCGTGCCGATGCCGTTTATCAGTTATGGCGGAAGTTCGATCATATTTATACTCATGGAGATGGGAATTGTGATGTCTGTGGCCAGAGATACAAGTATTGTAAAATAACACATGATATATCCTGAAAAGGGAGATATGAATGGATAACAGAACGAATAGAAGAGATATAAACAATAGAAAAGTTCCTGAGAGGAGAAGCCGAAATGTAGATGTGGCTGAGACCAGAAGAAAGAGCGGAAATGTGGATGTGTTCACAGGAAGAAGACTGGATGGAAGAGTCCAGGTTCCGGTGGACAGGAGAAAGCAGCCCGCTGGAAATCCGGAGCGGACCAGAGCGGCAGATGGCCGCAGAACTGAGACTGCAAGTTCCGTCAGACAGAGACGTTCCGATGATCGTGGAGGTCAGAGAACTCCAGACGAGCGCATCCGGCAGAGGAACGACCGAAGAAGACAGCCTGGAGGCAGAGAACGTGTGTCAGATGATGACCGAAAACGAAGAACTGATCCGGGAAGACCTAGGCGTGAAAATTCAGACAGGAGAGCGCAGGATCAGAGGGAAAGTCGTGATCAGGAACGCAGAAGACGCAATGAAGCTTCTGGTAAGAATAAGAAGAAAAAAAAGCTGACCAGACAGGAGATAGAGAGACAGAAGAAGCTGAGGGAGGAAAAACTCAGACACAGGAAAGAAAGAAACCAGAAGATCGAAAGGATCGCAAAGATAGTCCTCAAAGTGCTGTTGGTGCTGGTCATACTGTGCACAATAGCATTTGTGTATATCAAAACCTGTTATAAGCTTAAGAATATAGAGGTGTCCGGAACTGATCATTATACGGACAAGCAGATGGTTGATATTGTAACCGGCGGCAATGACTACGGCAATACGCTGCTGTTTCTTATGGAGAGCCGGCTGCACCCCGCTGAAAATGTGACATTTATAGATAAGATAGATATAAGCTACATAGACAGAAATACGGTGTCCATAACCGTATATGAGAAGGCTATGGCTGGATGCATCAAGTACAATGATCAGTATGCATATTTCGATGGCGAGGGTACTGTGCTTGAGATTTCTGATGAGAAACTCGATGATGTTCCATGTATTGATGGTATTGAGAGTGATAATGTTGTACAGGGGCAGAAGCTGGATGTGGGAGATGACAGTTTCTTTCAGGAGATACTGACAATGACGCAGCTTATCTATAAGAATGATATCCAGATAGACAAGATAACCTGCGATTCAAAGCAGAACCTGATACTTCACAGGGATGGGATAAAGATCAATATTGGCACTGCGGAGAATCTGGAGAGCAAGCTCATGAATCTTGAGGTGATTCTTGAAAGTGTTAAGGGGAAAAAGGGTACCCTTGATATGTCCAATTACAGTCCGGCCGATGGAAGTGTTATCTTTAAAGAAAATAAATAAAAAATTCCTTGCGTAATGATATAAAAAATCGTATTATATAGGTACTAATGCAATAAAAACGTTGGAATTTTTGACTGAGATATCAGGCCGATACATAGAGATGAATTCGAATGAGTCGTCTGACAGGTCTGGTGATGTTGATTATTGGATAAAAAGAATAAGTGTATAAGGAGGATGCAACCGTGCTTGAGATAAAATCAAATGACGAGAGAACACCGGCAAGGATTCTTGTAATAGGTGTCGGCGGTGCAGGTAATAATGCTGTAAACAGAATGATTGATGAGAATGTTGAGGGAGTAGAACTTATTGCAATCAATACTGATAAGCAGGCTCTTTCACTCAGCAGAGCTACAACAAAGATCCAGATTGGTGAGAAGCTCACAAAGGGTCTTGGTGCTGGTGCTAAGCCTGAGATCGGTGCAAGCGCAGTGGAGGAGAACAGAGAAGAGATCGTGGATATCATCAAGGATGCCAACATGGTATTTGTAACATGTGGTATGGGTGGTGGTACAGGAACCGGAGCTGCTCCTGTAGTCGCTGAGATGGCAAGAAATCTTGGAATACTTACAGTAGGTGTTGTTACAAAGCCATTTGGTTTTGAGGGCAAGCCTCGTATGAGAAACGCAATAGAGGGTATATCAAGACTGAAGGAGAACGTTGATACACTTATTGTTATACCTAACGATAAGCTTCTTCAGATCTGTGACAAGAGGACAAGCATTCCTGACGCACTTAAGAAAGCGGATCAGGTGCTCCAGCAGGGTGTTCAGGGTGTAACAGATCTTATCAATAAGCCAGGTCTTATCAACCTTGATTTTGCTGATATACAGACAGTCATGAGAGACAAGGGTATCGCTCATATCGGTATCGGTTCAGCAAGTGGAGAGAACAAGGCTGTTGACGCTATCAAGGAGGCTATGGATTCACCACTTCTTGAGACAACAGTTTCAGGTGCTACAGATATCATCGTCAACTTCTCAGGTAATATCGGTATCGTTGAAGCATACGATGCAGTTACATACCTCACAGAGCAGGCTGGAGATGGTGTGAATATCATATTTGGTACAGTTGACAACGACAACATGGGTGAGGATATCAGCATCACTATCATTGCAACAGGACTTGAGAGATCAGGTGAGAGCGATGTGACATCAAGATATGCTGGCACAGCTTCTCCTATGGGAACTATGACTACACCAAAGCCGTCAGTTACAACTGCTGCGCCAGCAGCTGACAGCAGCAGAACAGCAACTTATGCAGGACAGAGCCTTGGCACACACAGCACATCAGCACAGCCAAGCAGACCTTCATTCCTTAACAATACTACACCTGCAGCAGAGCCTGCGGTTAAGCCTGCATTTACAACTCCTGTAACAGCAGCAACACAGACTCCTGTTACAAGTACACCGGTTGAGACATCACATGTGTCAAGACCTAAGACAGAGAGCATAAAGATTCCTGATTTCCTGAAGAAGAGATAATCTTATCAGGACAGACAGATCAGATATATGCAAGTATGTAACGGATAATTTCGTGAGAAATTATCCGTTTTTCTTAATCTATAGCAAGGATTTGAAAAGTTTAATTTGAAAAGCTAGATGCTTAACGGGCAGATGCCCGGATAAAGGAGGGTGATCATATGTTTTATCTGGCAGGCAGAGAGGAGATGCAGAATATAGACAGACTTACCATAGAAAAGGATGGAATTCCGGGTATTTTGCTGATGGAGAGAGCGGCCATATCGATTCTTGAAGAGATAAATTCAAGATTGAAACAGGGTTCTGATGTGGATGGCAGGAACGTATCTGGTGAGAAGAACAGACCACTCGCATGTCTTGTTGTGGTTGAGGGCGGCAATAATGGCGGAGACGGTCTGGCTCTTGCCAGACTTTTACACCAGCAGGGTGAACAGGTTCAGGTATGTTATATAAATGGACTTAAAAGGGTAAGTGAAAGCTTTGAGACACAGCTTGAGATTGTGAAAAAACTCGGGATAGATATATTAGACACAATCCCGCATGAAGCCTATGATCTGGTAGTGGATGGAATATTTGGAGTCGGTCTTAAGAGGGAGATAGGTGGTGTGTGGAAGGACACCATAGATATTATGAATTCTATGGCTAGTTTTAAGATTGCGATAGATCTTCCTTCCGGAGTTGATGCTTCCACCGGACAGATACTTGAAACCGCATTCCGGGCGGATCTCACAGTTACATTTGGTCTTTATAAAAGAGGCCTTGTGCTTTATCCTGGCTGTGACATGGCGGGAACTGTGGTGGTAAGAGACATAGGATTCTCTAAAGAAGCCATAGATAAGGTGGCGCCAGTTGCGTATACTTATGACACATCAGATATGACAAGGCTGCCAGCCAGGGTGAACAGTTCAAATAAGGGAACATATGGGCGAGTGGCAGTCATAGCGGGAAGCAGGGATATGTCGGGAGCAGCTTCCTACGCAGCTGAGGCTGTGTACAGAGTGGGTGCCGGACTTGTTAAGGTCTACACTCATACTTATAACAGAAACGTCATAGGGTGTACTGTTCCTGAGGCTGTGCTTATGTTTTATGATGATGAGGAAAGCGCTGTTTGCTGCGCCGAGGATGCATTAAACTGGGCAGATGTTATACTGATAGGTCCTGGCCTTGGAAGAAGCCCGGAGGCTTGTGCTATGGTAAAAATCATAGTTAACAGGGCTGAGCAGCCGATGGTTGTTGATGCGGATGCGTTAAATATCATATCCTGTGATCTGGATATTCTAAGAGATCACAGGGGACCGGTGATCATAACGCCACACATGGGTGAGATGGCACGTCTTACAGGTATGGCCATAACAGATATAAAAAAGAATATTTTAAAGGTGTGCAAAGACTTCGCTATGGAGTATAATATCATAGATGTGCTTAAGGATGCGCGAACCACCGTGAGCAGTGGTGATAAAGTATACATAAACACCTCTGGCAACAATGGAATGTCCACGGCGGGAGCTGGGGATATTCTGGCGGGCATAATTGCGGGGCTGATTGCAACAGGACTTATGCCGGAGGACGCTGCACCGCTTGGAGTGTATATACATGGACTTGCGGGTGATGCTGCAGCCGGGTACAGAGGAAAAACAGGGATGATAGCCCGAGATATAGTTGATGCCATACCTCAGGTGATCCGGGATTAAAAGGAGCATGAATATGAGCAGCTTTAACAGAATACAGGCAGTAATAAATCTTGACAATATAAGACATAACGTGTCTGCCATGAAATCTCTTGTGGATGAGAACAAAAAGATGCTGGCGGTCATAAAGGCGGATGCATATGGACATGGAGCCGTTGAAGTTGGCAGGGCACTAGACGATATGGCTGACTATTATGCAGTGGCATTTCTCGATGAGGGAATAGAGCTCAGAAAGGCGGGAATAGATAAGCCGATACTGATACTTGGATATACAGATCCGTCGGATTATATGGATCTCATGAGATGGGATATACGTCCTGCCATGTATGATGTGGATGAGGCACAGCAGTTGTCTGATGATGCTGTCAGCATGGGCAAGCGTGCGAAGATACACATAAAGGTGGATACAGGAATGGGCAGGATTGGCTTCACCTGCGATGATGCTGGTGTCAATAATATCGAGAAGATATGGAAGATGCCGGGCATAGAGATAGAGGGAATATTTACCCATTATGCGAAAGCTGATGAGTATGACAAGACTGCAGCGAATGGTCAGCTTGAAAAATTCAGATGGATAAATGACAGGCTCGCCGAGATAGGAATCCACATACCGGTCAGACATATATCAAACAGTGCCGGAATAATGGAGATGGACAATTCCGATTTTGACATGGTGAGGTCTGGAATAGTGACATATGGTCTGTATCCATCGGAAGAGGTTGACAAAGGCATAGCGGATCTGAGACCGGCAATGAGTCTTACGTCCAAAGTCATATTTGTCAAGGATGTAAAAGCTGGAACAGGCATTGGATATGGATGGTCATACATTGCGGATCACGATATAAAAGTAGCCACAGTGTCTGCCGGTTATGCTGATGGATATCCGAGAGCACAGTCCAATAAAGGACGAGTAATCATACATGGACAATATGCACCGATCATTGGAAGAGTGTGTATGGATCAGTTCATGGTTGACGTAAGCCATATAGATGGTGTAAAAGTAAGAGATGACGTCATTCTCATAGGAAGAGATGGCGACAAGGAGATAAGTGTTGAGGAGGTCGCTGAACCTGCCAACAGTTTCAATTATGAGCTTGTGTGCAACATAGGCAGGCGTGTTCCAAGAGTGTATATAAGAGATGGCAAGATCACGGGTGAGGTAAATTATCTTCTCGATTAGCGAATAAGTCAGTCTGATACTGGAAATACTTTTTTTAGAGAGTAATACATATTATGAGCCGGCAGAACATTTCATGTCAGCCATGGCATATTATGTATTAAACCACATTTATAAAAGTATTTATGGGGTGAGTTAATTTGGTGATCAGACGTGGGGATATTTATTATGCGGATTTAAGACCCGTTGTTGGATCAGAACAGGGCGGTATCAGACCTGTTATAGTGGTACAGAATGAGGCGGGGAACAAGCATAGTTCAACTGTTATAATTGCAGCTATAACGAGTAAGATGAAGAGACCAAAACTCCCAACGCATATCATGCTTGATTCGTCGAGATGTGATATAGCAAGGGATTCTGTCATATTGCTTGAACAACTTAGGACAATAGATAAACAGCGCCTTAAAGAGAAGGTGTGTCATGTAGACAACGATACACTCTGCAGAGTGAATGAGGCGCTAAAAATAAGCCTTGAGCTTGCATAAATAGTATATGAGGTGATTAAGACTAAAAAATGAAGATTTTCAACAGGAAAGCAGAAGAGGAGAAGGTAGAGGAAGAGATTATCTCCATGGTGAACGAGGGAAATGAACAGGGACTTATAGAGGACTCGGAGGCTCAGTTCATTACCAATATCTTTGAGTTTACAGATAAGGAGAGCCGGGATGTCATGACTGCGAGATTAAATGTCATGGCTATAGACAAGGACACTGACCCTGATGAGGTTATGACTGTCATGATTGAGAATAACTATTCAAGATATCCTGTGTATGACAGTGATCTTGATAATATAGTTGGGATAATATATTTCAAAGATTTTGTTAAGGCTTACCTTAAGGATAAGAAGACGCCACTTTCGGATATTATGGTTGAGGCAACATTCGTACACCCTACATACAATATTGCCAAGCTGTTTCGCAGGATGCAGACAGCCAAGATACATATGGTTATAGTGGTGGATGAATACGGCCAGACTGAGGGAATTGTCACTATGGAGGACATTCTGGAAGAGATAGTCGGCAACATCCTGGATGAGTATGATGATGCCAGTGATGATATAAAGAAACGAGGAGACGTATATATAGTCAGCGGAAAAGCAGAACTTGATGAAGTTGGTGACGTTCTGGGAATAGAATTTCCGGATGAAGATTTCCAGACTTTGAACGGGTTTCTGCTGTTTGAGCTAGGCAGACTTCCATATGCCGATGAGGAGATAGAGATCGTCTATAAGAATTATAAGTTTAAATCGTTGTCGGTTAGCAACAATATGATAGAAGAGGTGAAGATCACAAAGGTTGAAAAAACGCAGCAATAGTGTTAATATACTTAACTAGTAATTAAGAGATACATAATATAAGGAGAATTAACGATGTCAGGACATTCAAAATTTGCGAACATCAAGCACAAGAAGGAAAAAAACGATGCAGCAAAGGGTAAGATCTTCACAATCATTGGTAAGGAGATCGTAGTAGCAGTAAAAGAAGGCGGAGCAAATCCTGAGAACAACAGTAAGCTACGTGATGTAATTGCCAAGGCAAAGGCGAACAACATGCCTAACGATACTATCAAGCGTGGTATTGAGAGAGCAGCAGGAGATGCCAATTCAGTAAATTACGTAGTGAATACATATGAAGGCTACGGTCCTAATGGTACCGCCATCATAGTAGATACTCTTACAGACAACAAGAACAGAACAGCAGCCAATGTCCGTAACTGCTTCACAAAGGGTGGCGGTAATGTAGGAACAACAGGCTGTGTATCATATATGTTTGATCACAAGGGACAGATCATCATTGCAAAGGAAGACTGTGATATGGATGCAGACGACCTCATGATGATGGCACTGGATGCAGGAGCTGAGGATTTCTCAGACGAGGATGACAGCTACGAGATCATCACAGCACCTGAGGATTTCTCACAGGTAAGAGAGAGCCTTGAGAAGGAAGGAATAAAGATGGTTGAGGCTGAGCTCACAATGATACCTCAGAACTATGTTGATATAGACGATCCTGAGGTTGTCAAGAAGTTCACAAGGATTATAGATATGCTTGAGGAGGACGATGACGTTCAGGCAGTATATCACAATGCAAATCTTCCAGAAGAGGACGATGAAGACTGATATATAATTGCAGGGGATATGATAACATTGATAACAGACAATTAATCAGATGATCAGCGCCATTGCAGCATAGTTTGAAATAGAACTTCCGCACCTTATATATGGTGTGGAAGTTCTATTTGAGTGATGACGACAGGAGTGGCAGCTGTGTCTGTTATATACGGAATGAGTATTGTTAGGAGAAGAGATGAAAGGAATACTTAGATATCTTAAGGACTATAAGAAAGAGTCTGTACTTGCCCCGCTTTTTAAGATGCTGGAGGCAACATTTGAATTGCTTATCCCGATCGTCATGGCGAATGTAATTGATGTGGGTATAGCAGGACGGGACATCAGCTATGTTGTGAAGATGTGTCTCATCATGATACTTTTGGGAATTATCGGTCTGGTGTGTTCTATCACCGCCCAGTACTTTTCAGCCAAGGCTGCAACAGGATTTGGAACAGCACTTCGAAACGATCTGTTCAGGCATATCACATCACTTTCTTACACGGAGATAGACAGTATAGGAACATCAACATTGCTAACCAGAATGACCAGTGACACGAATCAGGTACAGACAGGAGTCAACATGGTACTCAGACTGTTCCTCCGTTCACCGTTCATAGTTTTCGGTGCCATGGTCATGTCGTTTACCATAGATGTGAAATCTGCGATGACATTTGTAGTCACTATACCTGCGCTTTCTTTAGTAGTTTTTGGTGTCATGGCACTCAGCATTCCGTTGTTTAAAAAGGTTCAGAACAGATTGGACAAAGTTACTCTGCTCACCCGTGAGGGGCTTGAAGGTGCAAGAGTTATAAGGGCCTTCAACAGACAGAACAAGGAATTTGAAGAGTTTGACAAGTCCACAGATGACCTGATGAAGTTCCAGCTCCTTGCAGGACGTATATCAGCGTTTATGAATCCTGTAACTTACGTGATAATCAATCTTTCAACTGCAGCTATCATCTGGATTGCAGCGGGACAGACAGATGCAGGAATAATTACACAGGGTAAGGTCGTAGCCCTTGTCAACTATATGTCGCAGATACTGGTTGAGCTCATCAAGCTTGCCAACCTCATTGTGACCATAACCAAGGCTGTTGCCTGTGCTAAGAGAATAAATGCGGTTATGGATCAGCAGCCATCCATAACGGATGGATCAGGCAAGGCAGCAGGATCACCGGCAAATGCGGTAAAGGTAAGCTTCAGGAATGCAAATCTCAGATATGCCGGGGCCGGAGCAGATTCCCTGTCAGATATAACATTTGACGTGGCACCGGGCGAGACTGTGGGAATCATAGGCGGTACTGGATCAGGCAAGAGTTCCCTGGTCAACATGATACCGAGATTCTATGATGCGAGTCAGGGAAGTGTGTGCATAGACGGAGTTGACGTAAAGGACTACACCCTGGACGAGCTCAGGCATAAGGTCGGAGTGGTACCGCAGAAGGCTGTGCTGTTCGCCGGAACCATAGCAGACAATATCAGATGGGGCAAGCAGGATGCGACAGAAGCAGAGATAGACGATGCGCTTGAGATAGCCCAGGCCAAGGAGTTCGTGGATGGCAAGGAGAATGGAATAAACTTCAAGATCACCCAGGGGGGCAAGAACCTGTCGGGTGGACAGAAGCAGAGGCTTACCATAGCCAGAGCGGTCGTCAGAAAGCCTGAGATACTGATACTGGATGACAGTGCATCGGCGCTTGACTTTGCAACTGATGCGGCTCTCAGAAAAGCGATCAGGGAGAAGACAAAGGGCATGACTGTATTCCTTGTGTCACAGAGAGCGTCGACCATCATGAATTCGGATAAGATCATCGTCATGGATGATGGTCAGATAGCCGGGATAGGAACCCATCGGCAGCTGCTTTCTAACTGTGAGGTGTACAGGGAGATATGTCAGTCACAGCTTTCGGAGGAGGAACTGGCTCATGAGTAAAGATAAAGGGAATAAATCAGTAAATAAAAAGACGATACTCAGAATACTGAAGTATATCAAGAGATACAGGTTCCTCGTGGGTCTGTCTCTCATATGTGCAGCTATATCGGTCGTGCTCACACTGTATGCACCTATCATCATGGGACATGCAGTTGACAGGGTCGTTGGACCGGGAAAAGTAGATTTTACAGGACTTAAAGGAATGTTGGCAAAGCTTGTGATTGTGGTCGTTGTAACGGCTGTTGCACAGTGGGTCATGAACGTGCTCAACAACATGATCACATACAGGGTGGTTAATGATGTAAGAACAAAGGCATATGAGAAGCTTGGCAGCCTGCCGCTCTCATATGTGGATTCACATACACACGGAGACATAGTCAGCAGGATCATAGCTGACGTAGACCAGTTCTCAGACGGACTTCTGATGGGATTTACACAGTTATTCACAGGAGTTATGACTATAGTAGGAACACTGTGCTTCATGCTGTCGATCAACTGGATTATAGCCATTGTGGTCGTATGTATCACTCCGGTATCACTCTTTGTTGCGTCATTCATAGCAAAGAGAACATACAGTATGTTCAGGAAGCAGGCTGAGATCAAGGGTGAGCTCACATCCCTTGTAAATGAGATGGTTGAGAACCAGAAGGTAGTCACAGCATTCTCCATGGAGGATGAGACCTGCGACAGATTCCAGGAGGTCAATGGAAGACTTAATGTGGCAGGACTTCAGGCTACATTCTTCTCATCGATAACAAATCCTAGTACAAGATTTGTCAACAGCCTTGTGTACACAGGCGTTGGAATCATAGGTGCCATAACAGCTATAAAGGGTTTCATATCAGTTGGACAGCTCACAAGTTTCCTGAGTTATGCCAACCAGTACACAAAGCCGTTCAACGAGATATCAGGCGTTGTCACAGAGCTTCAGAACGCGCTGGCATCCGCTGCCAGAGTGTTTGAGCTTATAGACGAGGACCCAGAGGCTGCAGAGCCTGCTGGCGCACACGAGCTCACAGACGTTCACGGTGATGTGGACCTTGAGAATGTTGACTTCTCATACAACAAAGATGTGGAGCTTATCAAGGACCTCAATCTGAACGTGAAGAACGGACAGAGAATAGCAATAGTGGGACCTACAGGCTGTGGTAAGAGTACAGTTATCAACCTGCTCATGAGATTCTACGATGTGGACGCCGGAAGCATATCTGTGGATGGATATGACATAAGAGAGGTCACAAGAAAGAGCCTCCGCGGCAATTACGGAATGGTACTCCAGGAGACCTGGCTTAAGAGCGGCACGATAAGGGATAATATAGCATACGGAAGACCGGACGCAACGGATGAGGAGATCGTCGAGGCTGCAAAGCAGTCACATGCACACAGCTTTATCAAGAGACTTCCAGATGGCTATAACACATATATAACAGAGGATGGAGGCAATCTGTCACAGGGACAGAAGCAGCTCCTATGTATCACAAGGGTTATGCTTGATCTTCCACCTATGCTCATACTGGATGAGGCAACATCATCCATAGATACAAGAACTGAGATAAGGATACAGAGGGCATTTGCCAAGATGATGAAGGGCAGAACAAGCTTCGTGGTTGCACACAGACTGTCAACCATCAAGGAGTCAGATGTCATCCTCGTCATGAAGGACGGACACATCATCGAACAGGGAAATCACGAGTCACTGCTTGCAAAGGGCGGCTTCTACACGAATCTGTACAATTCCCAGTTTGCAAGATAATACAGAATAAATGCATAAATATAAAAAGACTGTGCTTCGGCGCAGTTTTTTTATGATATAATGAGCGTTGCGACAGTTGCACTTGTGCAGACTGTCATAATGCGAATGCCCACATGGAGCCGACAGGCGATATGATATAATATATGAACGCTTGCCAGTGGCGGGCTTTGTGTATATAATGTATGCGGAACGTATACAAAAATAATAAAGATATAGATTAGGTTAGGTAATTGAGAAACTGGCATATCAGTGCATGTTTCTCAATTACCTAAACTAGGACAAACGTCGAAGGAGAGAATGATGAAGGTTAGTGAATCAGGTTATACAAGAGAAGAACTTTTAGAGATAGCAGATACATATCTGGCAGAGCAGTCCAGAAGATGGGAGTTCATAGAGGAGAAGGGTGATGGCATGTATGTGTACGCAGATAACGGCGACAGGTACCTTGACTTCTTCGCAGGCATAGCAGTAAGCAGTGCAGGAAATGCCAACAAGAAGGTCGCAAAAGCCATAGCTGATCAGGCTGCAAATGTAATACATGCATCCAACTATGCATACACACTTCCAATGATACTCCTTGCAAAGAAGGTGTGTGACACTATAGGCATGGAGAAGATCGTGTTCCAGAACTCGGGAACGGAGGCCAACGAGGCCATGATCAAGATGGCGAGAAAGTATGGTGTGGACAACTACGGACCGGACAGATATAAGATCGTGACAGCAAAGAACAGCTTCCACGGAAGAACATACGGTGCACTGTCAGCTACAGGACAGCCTGATTCAGCATGCCACAAGGGATTTGCCCCATTTCTTCCGGGATTCACATATGCACAGTACAACAACCTTGAGGACTTCAAGAGCAAATGCGATGAGAACACCATAGGAATCATGGTGGAGCCAGTACAGGGCGAGGGCGGTGTATATCCTGCAGATCCAGAGTTCCTGAAAGGGCTCCGTGAGTTCTGTGACGAGAAGGACTTGCTGCTCATGTTCGATGAGGTTCAGACCGGATGGGGAAGATGCGGAGATATCATGGCTTATATGACCTACGGCGTAAAGCCTGATATGATATCTATGGCGAAGGCCATCGGAGGCGGCATGCCAATAGGTGCTATGTGTACAAGTGCAAAGATTGCATCAGCATTTACACCTGGTGCACACGGATCAACATATGCGGCAAATCCTGTGTGCTGTGCAGCTGCACTTGCAGAGATAGATGAGATACTTGACAACAAGCTTTATGAGAATGCAAAGGAAGTAGGAACATACTTCATGGAGGCGCTCAAGGCACTCCCTTGTGTAAAGGAGATCAGAGGACGTGGACTTCTGGTAGGAGTTGAGTTCAACAAGCCAATAGCATTTGAGGTAAAGCACAGAGCACTTGAGAACAAGCTTCTCATAACAGCAGTAAGAGACAACATCATAAGGCTTGCACCGCCTCTTATAGTTACAAAAGAGCACTGTGATGAGGCTGTGAAGCTGCTCATCAAATCAGTGGAAGAAGCCCTGCAGGAGCAGTAAGAGGTATTATAAGCAGATAACGGAATAAGCAGATAATAGAAACAAGATTTATGATCCTGAAAAATACTGGATCAGTATAAAAGTAATATAGGTGAACATAATGGGAAGAAGTAAAGAAGAGATGGATGGAGTTACCCTCCTCGGAAATAAAGATGTAAAGTACAGCATGGACTATGCACCTGAGATGCTTCAGACATTTGATAATAAGCATCCAGATAACGACTACTTTGTAAAGTTCAATTGTCCGGAGTTTACAAGTCTGTGCCCTATCACAGGACAGCCTGATTTTGCAACGGTGTATATATCATATGTGCCGGGTGCGAAGATGGTCGAGAGCAAATCCCTGAAACTGTATCTGTTCAGCTTCAGAAATCACGGAGACTTTCATGAGGACTGCATGAACATTATCATGAAGGATCTCATAAAGCTGATGGATCCTAAGTATATAGAGGTGTGGGGCAAGTTCACACCAAGGGGAGGAATCTCCATAGATCCATACTGCAACTACGGCAGACCGGGAACGAAGTGGGAGGAGGTTGCATGGAACCGTCTGGCAAACCACGACCTCTACCCTGAGAAAGTAGATAATAGATAATATAGTCTGAGATCTTTTCTGACGCGGAAGCGTTTCTGCGAGGGTGATATATACGAGAACACAAATGCTAATCCAGATAGCAGGAAAAGATGAAAGGCAGATAGGAGAATCAGGATGGCGGATTACAGAGAGACTGTAGATTATATATTGGGTATTCCGCTTTTTGCGCAGAAGATTGGCAAGGAGAACCTTTCCAGTCTTTTGTGCCGTTTAGGGAATCCCGAGAAGGCTGTTCCTTGTATCCATGTGGCGGGAACGAACGGTAAAGGTTCCACGTGCAGGGCGTTATCGCAGATGCTCATGGAGGCAGGGTATAAAGTTGGGCTTTTCACGTCGCCGCACTTGGTGTCTATAAACGAGAGGATACAGATAAACGGTGTAAATATATCTAATGAAGATTTTGTAACTGCATTTGAGACGGTTAAGGAGAAGTTTGATGTGCATCCTTCATTCTTTGAGGTGATGTTCGCCATGGCTGCTGTGTACTTTAGAGAGAAACAGTGTGACGTGGTTGTATACGAGACCGGCATGGGCGGAAGGCTTGATGCTACAAACGTTGTCATACCGGAACTTAGCATTATAACATCTGTTGGAATGGATCACATGGAATATCTTGGAGATACCATAGAAAAGATCGCAGCTGAGAAGGCCGGGATAATCAAAACGGGGATTCCTGTCATTTATTTCCACCGGGATGATCTTTCTGCAAATGTTATAGAAGATATTGCAAAATCACATGATTCAGATATTATTCCGGTCGAAAAAGCAGACTATATAATAAATCATTTGGGGAACAAAACCATTGATTTTTCATTGCATAATCGGTATTATAGTTATTGCAATTTGAAGATACAGAAGACATCCCTGTACCAGATAGAGAATGTGAGTCTGGCTGTGATGGCATTTTATATGCACATGAAGTCGCATAGCAGAGCGGATGAGACCGAGACCATTGTCAGGTCTGCTCTGGCAAAATTCTACTGGGAAGGACGGATGGAGGAGATAGCACCACATATATACGTCGATGGAGCACACAATGTCGAAGCTGTGAGGGCGTATATAGATACCATCAGATCACTTTACAGTGATGGCAGGAAGATACTCGTATTTGCAGCGGTGAAGGACAAGGAATATGATTCCATGATAAGTATGCTGGCAGATGAGGTGCGATGGGATGAGATAATAGTCACAAGTGTGGATGGCAGCAGAAAGGCGGATGCAGGCAGACTTGCCAGCATATTCAGGGAACACACTGATGCACCGGTTGCAGTCTGTGATGTGATAGACGATGCCATGGATATGGCCGTGGCACACAGGGCAGGTCGGGATGACACATATATATATTGTGTCGGATCCCTGTATCTGGTCGGTGGTGTCAAGAGATGGAGGAATAAACATGATCAATTTTGATGAAGAGATAAAGAGATTTAAGCCGGCTCTTGAGCTGGATCAGGCTGAGGATGCCATATATAACAATGATCTCAAGGACATAATGGATATTATGCAGGAGATGATGAGAGTTGCAAAGGAAACTGAGAAGTAGAGAATACAATTAGATCAGGAGACTAGATTATGGCAGATGTACTGAATTGTAAGCACTGCGGTGGAGCAATAGCCGTCACCGGATATTGTACCAGATGCGGTCTTAAGATAGATTACGTGAATAAAGCCCTCAATTCTTCAAAATATTATTACAATATTGGCTTGGACAAGGCAAGGGTAAGAGATATGACAGGTGCTGAGGAGGCACTAAAGCTTGCTCTTAAATATGACAAGATGAATATAGATGCGAGGAATCTTCTGGGACTCGTATACTATGAGACAGGAGAGATAGTGCAGGCACTTAGTCATTGGGTTGTAAGTGTCAATTATTTTGATGGCAAGAATGTGGCGAAGCGTTATATAAAAGAGATCAAATCCAATCCTCACAGGCTGGAGGCTGTAAACAATGTGACCAGAAAATATAATCAGGCACTTGTGTATGCGCAGCAGGGAAGCAAGGATCTGGCATTTATACAGCTTAGGAAAGTTCTTTCAGATAATTCGAGATTCATACAGGGATACCTGCTTCTGGCACTGTTGTTTATAGATGAAGGAAGAAATGATAAGGCTGGGAAAGCGCTAAAGCGTGTGATCAAGATAGACAGGACAAATCCTGTCGCAGTCAGATATTTTAACGAGATGGGTCATACTGACGAGGAGATCATGAATTTCAGAGATTATCCTGAGGATGAGTATGATGTTGATTCTCTGTTTATGGATGACCAGAAGAAGCTTCTGGCAGGTCAGAGTGAAGTTGATTTTGACGGGGATCCAATCCCGGTTGGAAGGTATAAGGATATAAACTTTTACAAGTATTCCATAGCATATATCATTGCCGGAGTTGTGCTTGGACTCGCTGCCATGTGGACACTTATAATACCTCATCGTGATAAGGTTGCGACTAATTCAGAGCGTGATTTGAAAGTTACATTTAGTCAGGAGATAGCTGATAAGAATGTGTCTATATCAGAGCTTCAGTCGCAGGTTGATTCTCTGAGTGCAAAGCTTACAAATGCAGAGACAGAGACAAAAAACCTTCAGTCGCAGATAGATAAGTATGGTGACTATTCAGCGCAGATACTGTCTGATGACAATAAAGCCAGAGTACAGTCAGCCATATACAAGTATGAGGCGATGACTTACGAGGCGGCCATAGATGATCTGAACAGGGTGCTGCAGGACAATCCTAACAGTGATGTGGCACTTTATTATAAGGCGATGTGTTATCTGAAACTCTCGGATAACAACAATGCAACCCTTGTGTTCAACCAGTTGGTTGAGAACTGTCCAAATTCAGTATATTACACAGTGGCGTGTGATTATGCTGATGCTGATGCGATCGAGGCTGGTAAGAATAAGGCTACCACACAGACCAGTGCAAATGGGACACAGACCAGTGCCGATGGATCGCAGGATGGCAGTGCAGGTGATGGAACGACTGCTGATACATCAGCAGATAATTCAAATACAGATGGATCGCTTGATACATCAGCAGATGGAACAGATTTCTCTGGAGACACTGGTGATAACACATCATATGATGGAACTGACAACTCAGGTGATGGTTCTGTAGATGGAACAGATAGTACAGACGGCGCTGGCGATGCCTCATGGGATGGCACAGACGGAACCGGAGATACATCATGGGACGGCACAGATGATACCGGTGTAGACACCTCATATGATGGAACAGGGGATGGAACTGCGGATGGCTCGGTGGACGGAACTGATACTGGAGAAGGACAGTAGCATATATATGCCAGATGATATAAGTAAATATAAAGTACAAAGGAAGATGACTGCTATAGTTGTCTTCCTTTATTTTTTTATATGTGACATACATCATCAGCTCTCGCCGAAGGAGGCTTATAAAGTGCTGATGTTCAGGATTGGAGGAGATGTATATGAATATGTATGAGCGAATGGGTGATACTGTGATAGTTTATATGCCAGGGGAGATTGATGATTATACAGCGGGCAAGATGACGGAGGGCACAGAAGAAGTATTTTCAGACCAGATAGTCAGGCATGCTATATTTGATTTCAGCAGGACGACCTTCATGGACAGCTCAGGCATCGGTCTGATAACCAGAAGGTTCAGACAGCTGCAGGACAGAGGAGGAAGTATCGGCGTGATGAATGTAAATAAGAGAATGGATAAGATCCTTCTCATGTCTGGGATATACAGGATAGCCTCGAGGCTTGAGAGCAGGCAGGACGGATATGACATGGATATAAGATGAACAAAAAAACAAGGAGAGTAGAAGATATGGATAAGAACAGACTGAGTATTGAATTTGGATGTGATGCAAGAAATGAAGCTGTTGCGAGGGTTGTGGTCGCAGCTATGATGACAAGGATCAATCCAACATTAAGTGAGGTTGAGGATGTGAAGACTGCGGTGTCTGAGGCGGTCACAAACTCAATAGTGCACGGTTATGGGTCCGGTGATGGAACCATAAGAGTGGAGGCGTACATAGAGGACCGCACCATACATGTCGAGGTGTCGGATCAGGGCTGCGGTATTGCAGATATAGATAAAGCCATGGAGCCTATGTATACGACAGTCACAGATGGCAGCAGATCCGGTATGGGGTTTTCATTTATGGAGGCTTTCATGGACAGTCTTCATGTGGATTCCGGATTAGGTATGGGAACGACAGTTACGATGACAAAGATTATAGGTAGAGGTCAGGAGATGTATTGATGGCGGACAATCTTCATTTGCTGAAGCTTGCAAAAGAAGGCGACAGGGAAGCCAGGGACAGGCTTGTAACTGACAATATGGGACTTGTGATAAGCGTGGCAAGAAGATATGCCGGAAGAGGGCAGGAACTGGAGGATCTTATACAGATAGGCCTTATAGGCCTTATGAAGGCCATAGACCGCTTTGATATGGATTATGATGTAAAGCTCTCAACATACTCAGTTCCGTTGATACAGGGCGAGATAAGGCGGTTTCTGAGGGATGATGGCATGGTTAAGATAAGTAGAAATCTGAAAACTGTCCACTACAGGGCTGAGAAGTACATACAGGATATGCAGAAGGCACATGGAATGGAACCAACCATCGATGAGATATGTGGTGCCATAGGGACTACATCAGAGGAACTGGTCATGGCTATGGAGGCTGCGGCGGACATCACATGTATAGATGATGTGCATGAGGATACACTTAGGACATCGGAGAGTGACAAGATAGTGGAGCACCTGTATGTGGAGGAGATGCTGGATGCTCTGACGGAGGGGGAAAAGAGAATCATAAAGATGAGATATTTTGAGAATAAGACTCAGGCACAGATTGGACGACTGATGGGTCTCAGTCAGGTTCAGGTGAGCAGGATGGAGAAGAAGATACTTGAAAGACTTCGGCGTGAATATGGGAATGGATGTGACAAAGGTTCTGCATGAAAACTTATGCAGAATCCAAAAATACAGATGGAAAATAAAACTCAAAAAAACTCAAAAATGAAAAAGGAATAAACTGGCATAATATCAGCCATATACATGGACAGACTATTCATAAAAGAAACAGATCATGATATCTGTGATGTGAATAGTAGAGGGAAATGTATATGGCTGATATTGTGTATTTGAAACTGTCAGAGAGCTGTCTTGCTGATAAGAAAAAAGTAAAGGTTAAGGATGTGGCGAAGGTACTCAGTGCAAATGCTGATCTTAGATTTGGAGTGGAGAATCTGGAGCTTATGAGTTTTTCGGGGAGTAAAGAGCAGCAGGTTATATCGGTCATGTATATCTTACAGCTTATACATCAGAGATTCCCTGACTGCACAGTCATGCCGCTTGGAGCCACAGATGTGGTTGTATACTATAGAACATACGATACAAGTGACAAGGTAAAACAGATTATGAAATTTGTATTCATATGTCTGGTGGCATTCTTTGGAGCTGGTTTTTCCATCATGTCGTACAACTCCGATGTGAACATGGTGGGTCAGCTTGATGTGATGAAAAATATATTTGTGGGAAAAACGGAGACGGCATATCCGGTGGCAGGAATTGCATATTCTCTGGGACTCTTTATAGGCATAATCATATTCTTCAACCATGGGGCGAGGAAGAAGTTCACAGATGACCCTACTCCTCTCCAGGTTCAGATGAGACAGTATGAACAGGAAGTAAATCAGACTGTTATAACGGATTCTGAGAGAAAGAAGGCGGTGAGGGATGTTGATTAGGTATGTACTTCTTGGAACCGTATGTCTTGCCAGCGGCGTGGCTATATCCGGGGGATATTTCGCATTCATATCTATGATAGGAATATTTCCAAAGCTGCTTGAGAAAGTGAAGGGAGCCAGACATTACATGCTTATTGAATGTCTGCTGGCATATGGAGCATCCCTGGCAAATCTTCTCTATGTGTTCAATATACCATTTCATATAACATGGGTTGGGTATACTTTGGTATGCCTGTTCGGCGGAATATTTGTAGGATGCCTTGCTGGTGCACTCACAGAGGTACTGAACGTCATACCGATAGTGTCGAGAAGATTCAGCGTCAGGAGAAATATGCCCTATGTCATCTACGGTCTTGCCGCAGGAAAGCTGGTTGGTTCTGTCATAAGTGTGATAGTTGGGTAGCGTTTTAAGTATGGGTTTAATAAGCAAAGTTTTAAGTAAGCGCAAAAAAATTATTTTCTGAAATAATATAAAGGAGGATGAGAACATGAAGTTTGAACCAATGGAAAGTGATTATAATGAATATGTGGAGGCTGTGACGCCTACATCAAGTGTGCCGAGGAACTGCCTGTGGGCATTTCTCGTTGGGGGCGTGATCTGCACGGTGGGTCAGATAATATTTGAGGTGTTGCTTAATATGGATGTGAAAGAAGATGAGGCATATGCATATGTGTCTTTGCTGCTCGTCCTTGCGAGTGTTATTCTTACAAGTCTCAATATCTATAAGAAGATAGCAAAATTCGGAGGCGCCGGAGCCCTTGTTCCTATAACAGGATTTGCAAATGGCGTGTGTGCACCTATTGTGGAATTCCAGACAGAGGGCGAAGTATTTGGAAAGGGAGTAAAGGCGTTTACCATAGCAGGACCGGTTATACTATACGGTATATTTACAAGCTGGCTGCTTGGTATAATATATTGGATAGTGTCGATATGGTAAGATGATTGTTCATGTGACTAAAATATGTAATAATTTGCAATCATTGGTTGACAATATCTCAAAAATACCCATAATAATCTATAGATTTAAGGATAACATACAACTGATACTTAAAAAGTTACAAGGAGAAAAGCTGTGAAAAAGATATTGACAGTTAATTTACCTGATGACAAAAAGAAGGCTGTCCATGATATATGTGCAGCTATGGGAGCAGAGATGACGGAGCTTTTGCCGTGGCAGTATGGCTATTCCGTAGGGGAGCTGATATCACCAGATGGTCATTTGGATAAAGGAAAGCCTGAGGAAGCCGGCCGCAGCCTGAATCTGGACATGATTATTTTCAGTGGATTTGGCAGCAGGGAGCTTGATGACTTTCTGGCGAGATATAAGGCTTCTGGAATAGAACCGGTAAAGCTCAAGTCCGTGGTCACAGATACGAACAGATCATGGACTGTGGAAAAGCTGTACACAGAGCTTGGACGGGAGTATCTGTTCTATAAGATGAGGGGAATGTAGAAGCAGGGGAAGGATAGAAGATAAGGAAGCATACGTATGACAGAGAAAAGACGAATGTCTAATAGACAGAGGAGAAAAAGGCAGCTTCAGTACAAGGCTCTGAGCTGGGCTTTAACTGCAGTGTTTGTGGTATTATTTTATGCGATCATATGTGCATTTGTCGGCAACCGTTCGTTTTATGGCAAGACAACCATCAATGGTATAGATGTGAGCGGAATGAAGGTTGATGCGGCGGCAGAAGCCATAGAGCAGAGTTTTAAGGATACTTACAGCAAAGCAGAGATTGAGGTTAAGCTTGAGGACAAGACATACAAATTAGGCGTTGCAGATTCACTTGACATGGATGCAAAAAAGGCAGTTCAGAAGATCCAGGATGACACACACAGATTTTGGAGAAGAGGGTACGGATTTCTGGAGTCGCATATAGTTCAGAGTTCATTTGACGTGTATCCTGGAGTTGCTGATCGCAGCGCTATATCAAGAACAGTGGAAAGCAGCGACATGATGAAAGCTGATCTCAGTCAGGGGGACGGCTACACTATACAGGATGGTAAGCTGATTGTTACAAAGGGAAGCGGTGACTATACAGTGGACACTGACAAGCTCACATCTGCTATAGTGAAGAATATAGAGTCTGGGAAGTACAGCACAGTTATCGATTGTCCGGTCATAGCTATAGATGTGGATATGGATAAGGTGTATGCAAAGGTTCACAGAAAGGCTCAGGATCCGACCCTTGATCCGGACAAGGACTACCAGGTGGTGGAGGCTCAGGATGGAGTGGATTTTGATCTGGATGCGGCAAAAGCGTCCCTGGCAGCGGCCAAAAAGGGCGAGCAGATCAGTATTCCTCTTACATACACCAAGGCGGATATGACCACAGATGAATACAAGTCACTTCTTTTCAGGGACCAGATCAGCAGTTACAGCACAGAGGTTGAGGGTTCTGATGCCAGAAAGACAAATGTAGAGCTTGCAGCTAAGTATTGTGATGGAACAATATTGATGCCTGGTGAGTCGTTTTCCTACAATGAGGGTGTTGGAGAACTGACCGAGGAGAGAGGCTTCCTCCCTGGACCGTCATATGCAGATGGTCAGTCGGTCATGGACATGGGCGGAGGAATCTGTCAGGTTTCGTCCACGATGTATATGGCGTGTCTGTATGCAAATCTTGAGATAGATGAAAGGCATTGTCATCCATATCCGTCATCATATGTACCTGCCGGACTCGATGCGACAGTCGCATGGGGCGGATGTGATTTTATATTTACAAATGACACTGATTATCCGATAAAAATAAGCACATCGTATGATGGCTACAGCACTTCATGTACTATATGGGGAACCGTCACGGAGCCGTTCAGCGTAGAGCTTTACACGGAGACACTAGAGACAGAGCCATACGAGACAAAGTACGAGCTGGATAAGACACTTGGCAAGTACGAGCAGGTACTTGACACAGTAGGAATAGACGGACTCACGATTCAGTCTTACAGGAGAGTGTACGATGCTGATGGAAACGTTATATCAGACAACCCTGAGGCCGTCAGTGTGTACTCAAAACGTGATGAGGTGTACAAGGTAGGAAAGCTTCCTAAGAAGGACCGCAAGAAGACAGAAAAGACTGAAGGTGACACCACAGAGGATACATCAGAATCAGATGGCGGAGATTCGTCTGCTGATAAGACATCTGAAGGTGATGGTGAAGCAGAGGATCCGGACGCTGAAGACGACACGGAGAGCGATGATTCTTCCGATGAATAGAGCTGATAATAAGTAATCTTGAACAGAGGATATGCAATTAAAAAGTACCAGAGCCATGTTTCATAATATTATTATGCGACATGATCCTGGTACTTTTGTTATTCTAAATCTGTTATTTCTAAATCTGTTATTCTATGGCTGTTTATTCTATATCATCGGAATCATCCTCGCGTATCCGGAGCAGTCCTTCAAGAAATCCGGGTTCACGCGTCTTTATTTCCTGATTAGTGTACAGATTCACATAGTGTGGTCTGAGTTTTGAGTATATGATCTTCTGCTCATTGTACAGACTGTAATATCCTGAGAGCATATAGCTCACGGCACAGCCTATGGTGAAGAACATGATGCCCTGTACCCCGAACAGCTCAATGCTGAGGAAGAGGGATGTGAGAGGACAGTTTACAACTCCGCAGAAGAAACATACCATTCCGAGTGCGGCAGCAAATCCGGGATCCATGCCCATGAGCCCACCGGTCACACATCCAAATGTGGCACCTACAAAGAATGATGGAACAATTTCACCGCCTCTGAAGCCACATCCTATCGTGATAGCCGTAAACAATGCTTTCAGGAGAAATGCTGTGGGTTTGGCCTGTCCGTCCAGAGCTTGAGATATAATATTCATACCTGTACCGTTGTAGTCTGTTGTGTTCAAAACGATGTTGAGAATGACAAGCATTACACCTCCTGCAAAAACCCTTACATATTGGTTTTTGAAGTATTTGCGGAAAAGTTTGTGTACAACGGACATGAATATGCAGAACAGACTGCTTAAGACTGCGCACATGATCGCCAGTACAATAACTTTGAGCACAAGAATGAGATCAAGTGATGATGGCATGCCGGCTATGCTGTAGTGATCATGTACAACATGCAGCTTTCTGGTTATAACATAAGATATAACCGATGAGAACAGGCATGGCACAAATGCGCAGTAGTACAATATACCGATACTGATAACTTCCATGCTGAACAGGGCTGCAGTTATAGGTGTACCGAACAGTGCTGAGAATACGGCACTCATACCACACAGTGTGAGGATATGTTTGTCGCTGTCATCAAGCTTCAAGATCTTGCCTATGGATACGCCTATGCTTCCACCTATCTGGAGCGCGGCACCCTCACGGCCTGATGATCCACCGAAGAGGTGTGTGATGACTGTGGAGATGAAGATGAGGGGGGCCATACGTGATGGTATCTCATCTTCGACACTTCTGATGGAACCTATGACGAGGTTTGTTCCCTTGGAGTGCCTTATTCCGCATATGCGGTATATGAAAACAATGACTATTCCAGCAAGTGGCATGAAATATATTATGCTGTGATTGCTCTCACGAAAACCAGTGGCATATTCTACACATATATGGAATGCAGTGCCAACAAGCCCACATATGGTTCCCATGATAAGTGAGAATATGATCCATTTTATAAATGTCTTCGAGTATCGTATACATCTGTTGAAACAATTTATCCAATATTCTTTAGTGTAGTCCACTATTGTTCTCCAATCATTTTTATTGTTTGATTTATATGCAGCTTTAGATATGTTAAAGCAAATATCAGAATTTGTCCATAGGGCACATATAACAAATACTGCCAGAATAAATTGCCATATATATGCGGATGCTAAAAACAGGAAACAAAACAAATAAAAGGGAGTCGTAATATGATCGAAAAAAAAGGAAAGCAGAGTATAAGATTTGAAAATGCACCATATATCATAGGTGCGGCTTCAGTGGCAGGTCCCAAAGAGATAGATGGACCTATGGCAAGATTCTTTGACCGCGTGAGCGAAGATGCAACATTTGGCAAGGATTCCTGGGAGGAAGGAGAGAGTGAGATGGTACGTCAGGCCATCACATTGGCGATACAGAAGTCCGGAATTTCAAAAGAGGATATCAGGTATATGTTTGTGGGAGATCTTCTAGGACAGCTTATAGCATCCACATTCGGCGTTAAGGAGATGGATATTCCGGTTTTTGGACTTTATGGGGCATGTTCCACCTGTGGTGAGGCACTATCACTAGCCTCAATGACGGTGGCGGCCGGGTATGCGGACAATGTCATTGCTGAGGCATCCAGTCATTATGGAAGCGCAGAAAAACAGTTCAGGTTTCCGCTGGAATATGGAAATCAGCGTCCCCTGTCATCCACCTGGACGGTCACGGGAAGTGGTGCATTTGTGGTGTCAGACAGGGAGTCTGACATATGTATCAGAGGTATAACAACAGGTAAGATAGTGGATTATGGAGTCAAGGACTCTCTCAATATGGGGGCATGCATGGCTCCGGCAGCAGCGGATGTCATATACCAGAATCTTCAGGACTTTGGTATAAAGCCATCATATTACGACAGGATAATAACAGGTGATCTGGGCAAGGTGGGGAAGACCATACTTATAGATCTGTTAAACATGAACAATATAGATATATCGTCAAATCATATGGACTGTGGCATAGAGATATTTGACAATGAAGAGCAGGATACTCATTCAGGTGGATCAGGATGTGGATGTTCAGCAGCGGTGCTCGCAGGATATATATTAAAAAAAATAAGTGCCGGGGAGTGGAAAAGGGTACTCTTTGTTCCTACGGGGGCTCTGCTTTCCACGGTAAGCTTCAATGAGGGGCAGAGTATTCCGGGAATAGCACATGCGGTAATGATAGAACACAAAGGAAAGTGATGTTGTAAATGACATATAATATGGCATTGTGATTTTTGCTTGTGGTTTGGACTTAGGGCAATAGGAAAGGAGAGATGAAAATGAGTTATGTAAAAGCATTTGTAGTCGGGGGAATAATCTGTGTGCTTGCACAGCTGCTGATGAATAAGACAAAGCTTATGCCAGGAAGAATAATGGTTATACTTGTATGTTCCGGAGTTGTTCTCGGTGCACTGGGACTTTACGAGCCGCTTCTCGAGTTTGCTGAGTGTGGCGCATCAGTTCCGCTTACAGGATTTGGGTATAATCTGTGGAAGGGAATAACGGAAGCCGTGGATAAGGACGGATTTATAGGTCTGTTCAGAGGCGGTTTCCAGATGGCTGCGGTTGGAAGCTCAGCAGCTCTTATATTTGGATATCTTGCATCTCTGATATTCAAGCCGAAGATGACCAAATAAAAAATGGACCGCCGAAAGGCGGTCCGTTTTTTAAATCGTATTATCAGTTTCATTCACCGGAGGTGTCATCCGTGGGTGGTTCATCCGTGGATGGTTCCTCTGTGGTGATGATATCAGATGAAGTAGGTTCATCTGTGGATGGTTCCTCTGAAGTAGGTTCATCTGTTACAGGCTCGTCTGTAGTAGGTTCCTCTGAAGTAGGTTCATCTGTTACAGGCTCGTCCGTAGTAGGTTCCTCTGAAGTAGGTTCATCACTTGTAGGTTCCTGGGTAGTGCTTGCCGTTGTCTTACGTTTTTTCGTTGTCTTCTTGTCGTCATCTTTGTCACCGTGTATGTTGCAGTGCTCCTTAAGTAATGACAGATCCCAGGTGTAACCATCAAGCACATATTCGCCGTTCTCGTCGAGTTTGTAGATATATGTTGTCGTCTCAGGACATTCTTTGTTTGCAAGCATGTGAGACTCGTTACATACAACAACTTTCTTGACGCCAGGACAGTACTTTGTAGGTACCTTGCTTGCATCAAAATAATCAGTGACTGTCGGACATCCATTTGAAGGAAGAAGTCCTGTGTCAGAGCATACAGTAGCTTGTACGATTCCGTCTGGCATCGGGAATGTTGCCGATGTGTCAAGCCCCTTCTTCTCTATGACCTGATCCATAATATCTCTCCACATTGTACATTTGAGAGATCCTGGGCTGTAGGTTATGTTCTCATCATTTCCAAGCCATATTGATGCCGTGAAATATGGATTGTATCCACAGAACCAGTTATCAAAGTCTCCAGAGGTTGTTCCTGTCTTTCCGACGGTGTACATTCCGGTGGAAGAATTAGCAGCGGTTCCGGTTCCGCTTGTAACAACGTCTCTCATGGCGTTAGTGAGAAGCCATGCTGTCTGCTCTGATATTACACGTGTCTGTTCTGGCTTTCTGTTATCTATTATAAGATTGTTCTCGTGGTCATATACCTCTGTGTAGAACACAGGTTTTATATAGTTTCCGCTATTCGCGATAGTGGCATATGCTGCAGTGATCTCGAGGTTCGTTATTCCGTTTGTCAGACCACCGAGAGCGAGAGACTGGTTGATATCTGACAGGATCATGCCGTCACTGTCTGCCTTCTTGTCAACAAGTGTTGTGAAGCCGAGTTTTAACAGATAATCGTATGCCAGCTGTGGAGTGACATCTGTGATACATTTTACAGCTATGATGTTCATGGACTCCATGATGGCGTATCGTATGGTCTTTGGACCCCAGTAGCCGCCGTACCAGTTGAATACCTGATTGCCGTTTTCATAGTAGAATGGTGCGTCGTCATATACTGTTGCAAGGGACATATTGCATGCCTCGAGGGCTGGCAGATATGTTGCGACGATCTTGAAACATGAACCAGGCTGTCTTGTGGCTTCAGTTGCACGGTTGAATGATCTGTTCTCCGTCTTCTGGCCACGACCTCCGACAAGGGCCTTTACCTGACCTGTTTTCTGTTCCATGAGTGTGTACGATATCTGTGGCTGTATAACAAGCTTAAAGCTTTCAAGAAATACATCATCCCCTGTCTTCTGGACCATGGCAGCCTTGAACTCGTCTGCATATTGTCTGGCTTCTTCTTCACTGCTGAATCTGGCATTGAAGTCATATCCCTCCTGATCTGAGAAATAGCTTTCCAGATCCTCCACACTGTAGTTTGTCTGTATCTTTGTCTCTTTGTCGACAAGGGTAAGTGCGTAGTTGAGCTGGTATACGGGATCAGGCCAGTATGATGAATCGTTCGCAACTGAATCGGCAATCTCCTGGATCTCTGGATCCTGGCAGATCATAACTCTGAGTCCGCCTGACCAGATCATTGATTCTGCGTCGTCTTCAGAATACCCTTTGGCAACCAGGTCTGACTGGAGCTGCTTGATGACCTCATCTGTGTAGTAGGAATTAACATCAACAGTCTCTTCCTCTGATTCCTGTTTTGATATAGAAGCTATTCTGTCATATACTTTATCGTTCAATGCTTCTTTATACTGAGCCTGGGTAATGTATTCCGAATCAAGCATTCTGTCAAGAACCATAGTTCTTCTTGTTGCGTTCTCATCGGGATTCTCAACCGGATCAAATTTGGAAGGGTTCTGAGGTATGGCGGCTAAAACAGCGCACTCAGATATTGTGAGCTGGGCGAGATCCTTGTTGAAATAGGTCTTGGCAGCTGTCTCAACACCGTAGCATCCCTCACCGAGATAGATGGTGTTAAGATAGTATTCCACTATCGATTCCTTGCTGATCTGCTTCTCCATCTCTACAGCCAGATACTGTTCCTGAACCTTACGCTCAAGTCTGTCGAGGAAGGTTGTCTCATCCAGTCCCACGTTGAATATGTTGTTCTTTATGAGCTGCTGTGTGAGAGTGGAAGCACCTTCATCAAAGTTTCCTCCATTCTTCAGACCCTGTACGAATGCACGTGCTATACCCTGAACATCGATACCGTTGTGTTCCCAGAAACGCTTATCTTCAATTGCAACAAATGAATTTACCAGATCCGTTGGAATAGATGCATAGTATACATATTCTCGGTTGGAATCAAAGTTTGCCAGTGTTGCAACTTCCTTGCCATTCTGATAATACAGAGTAGTCTTGAACTCTGTAGGTATAAGAGCTTCTGCATTGACATTCGGTGTGTCGTCAAGAATGCCCTTCAGGGCACCAAATCCAAGTCCTACACCGATGATAACAAATGCAAGGATAAGAACCAGTATAGTCTTGAAAACAGAGACGCTTAATTTGCGCTGGTTCCTTGGGAGCTTAGAGACAAGTTCTCGTTGAGCCTTGATAGCTCCCTGTTTAGTAAAATTCATAAAAAGACCTCCTTAATGTTCCGGTTACGATATTCATTCCGGATATTTGAAAATAAGTAAAATCTTGATTTGTGTCAGATTTATCCCGTCTGAAAATATACACTTCAAGTCAGTATATCAAATAACAGTATAATAATAAAGAAAAAAATATTGCAACAAAACAAAAATTAATAAAAGTGAACACATTCACAGTGGTGCGCGGATTGACAATGTACCGGTGAATGGGGATAATAGAAAGAACAATTGGCTGATAAGGAGAATACTATGTTTGCATCAATAGAAGAAGCTGTAGAATATTGGAAGGATGAACTGTCATATGTGGAAGACGCCCGTGTTATTGGATATGAGGGCGGTTATCCGGTGGTGGAGTTTGCTATCAGCGAGGCAGCCTGGGATCTTGTAAAGAACGAGAAGAAGTTTGCAAGGATAGTCAGATCATCAGAGATGGAAGGCGGCATAGAGGTTGGCGTGTCGACATGCTTTTACCAGACGGCATCCCTATCCTGGGATCCACCGGTCATGAGGATCTGTGGGTATCCCGAAGTGATCAACAGAATACTGAAAAAGGTGATGTAACCCGGATATTATGCAGGTGATAAGATACCCCCATTGAATACATAAATTTGTTTCAATGGGGGTATCTTATTGTTGTGCAGAAAATAGAGCGGAGGTTGACATGAAGAGAGAAATAAGAACAGATCTTGCCATAGAACTTCGGGAAAGTGTGGCAGATGACAGGGAGATGTCAGGCGTAAGGGTTAAAACGTTGGTGAACGAGGACAAGAGCATAAAAACGACAATAATAAGTGTCACGGATAAAACAGGTGAGAAAAATCTTGGAAAGGCAATGGGGCAGTATATAACCATAGAGTGCGACAAACTAAAGGGGTATGAGGAGACCATACATGAACCTCTTATGGAGGAAGTTACAAGAAGACTTGGGGAGCTTGTTGGAAATTGCAGGAATATACTTGTTGTAGGGCTCGGGAACAGACAGGTAACACCAGATTCCATAGGACCTCTTGTGATTGACAACCTGTATGTGACAAGACATCTGGAGACTCCGGAAAACCCCAGAATGATTATGAGCGCCATATGTCCCGGGGTGATGGCGCAGACAGGGATAGAAACTGTGGATATCATAAGAGGCATATGCAGTGAGATAAATATAGATGCGGTTGTGGCAGTGGATGCACTGGCGGCCAGGAGCAGCAGAAGGTTGAACAGCACCATCCAGTTGACTGACACAGGCATAAGTCCTGGTTCCGGTATAGGTAATAACAGAAAGTCTCTGAACAGCAGCACCCTGGGAAGAAAGGTGATCGCAGTTGGGGTTCCTACAGTTATAGCGGTACCGTCAATCATAGACGATTCTCTGGATGAAGTTGCGGATGCATTTAATGAAACCTATGGAAGAAAAATAATGAAGGAATTCACAGACAGACAGAGATATCAGATTGCGTGCAATCTTCTGGATGAGGACATGGCTGATATGTTCGTCACTCCAAAAAACATTGATGAATTGGTGAAGAGAATAAGTTATACCATATCGGAAGCGATAAATGGATTGGTAATGTGAATAAAATATATTGTGGAGGTGAATTTGAACACCATATTACTGTAATGAATGATGGCAGATGTTCATATATTTGAATAATGGAGTGTGGACCATCGTTTTATTTCAGAGAGGTATGGTTATGGCGGAGAAAAAAATAAGAATCAAAGCAGTATATATACTTTTGTGGAGCATAATTGTGTGTGCCGGTGTATTTATCAGGACCGGTGTGATGGATGACCTTTGGAAGCATATGTACGATCTGGTATATGGGGATTCGGCAAATGCTGTTAGAGTTGGGACATACGGCGGTGTAAACAGAGAAAATAATATATACTGCTATATGGATTTCTGGCAGGAACAGGTGAAAGAGATGTGTGAGGACAGCTCTGCCGCAGAAAAGAAAGACAGCACATACGGAGGAAGTGATGATGGAGTAATTTCGGACACAGAATCAGGAGAAAATGGAACTGGTATGGATGCGGATGATGCAGAACAGAAATTAGCAGAACAGGCAGCCTCCGATTCGTCGCAGATCATACCGGTATCAGCCATGAATGATATCACAAGCTCATATATTGATATGGATTCAGATACGCTGCGGTCGTACTGTTATAATATAACTTATCCCGACTGTGTGAAAAACGACGAACTTGATGCGGAATCTCTTTTGGATAAGGACATAAGCCTTGATATGAGTACCGGAGGATATAAGGTTCTTATATATCACACCCACAGTTCAGAGAGCTTTGTTGACTCCAGACCCGGGGAAGTGGATGACACAGTTATCGGTCTTGGAGATAAGCTGGCAGAAGTACTGACTGAAACATATGGAATACCAGTATATCATGACACTACAGAGTATGACATGATGACTGGCGTGCTTGACCGAAATGCATCATACGATTATTCCAGAGAGGGCGTTGCGGCTATCCTTGAGGCACACCCTGAGATAGAAGTGATGATAGATCTTCACAGGGATGGAGTACCGGATGATGTGCATCTTGTGACCGATGTGGATGGCAGACCTACAGCACAGATCATGCTCATAAATGGAATGTGCAGAGACGAGGCTGGAAATGATGTGGACTACTGGCACAATGACAACAAGGTAGACAATATGGCATTTGCACTTCAGACATACCTTGCCGGCCGGGCAAATTATGGAGATATCATGAGAAAGATATATATAAGCACAAGCAGATATAACATGGATCTTATGCCGCATGCCATGCTTGCTGAGATAGGTGCACAGACGAATACCGTGGAGGAAGAACAAAATGCCATAGCCCCATTTGCCGCCATGCTTGCGAAAGTCTTGCTGGAGTAGCATGCCCCGGTCAGTCTGTTTGAATCAATTTGTGTCATAAGCTATTGCAGATGGATGTGTATACGTGTTATATTAACGTCAAATGTGAAAAAATGAACAGCAGCCAAATAAGGCTGAATATAGATAAGGATGGGAATACATGGAACATATAGATCAGTCAAAAATAAGAAATTTTTGTATCATAGCGCACATAGATCATGGTAAGTCAACTCTGGCGGATCGTATAATCGAGAAGACTGGAACCTTAACCAGCAGAGAGATGCAGAATCAGGTCCTCGACAACATGGATCTTGAGAGGGAACGTGGAATAACCATCAAGGCGCAGTGTGTCAGGATCATATACAATGCAAAAGACGGAGAGGAATACATATTCAACCTCATCGACACTCCTGGACACGTGGATTTCAACTATGAGGTTTCAAGGAGCCTTGCGGCGTGTGAGGGCGCAATCCTCGTCGTGGATGCGGCACAGGGAATAGAGGCACAGACTCTTGCAAATGTGTATCTTGCAATAGATCACGATCTGGATGTCATGCCGGTTATCAACAAGATCGATCTTCCGTCAGCGGATCCGGAGAGGGTTGTGAACGAGATAGAGGATGTCATAGGAATAGAGGCACAGGATGCACCGAGGATATCGGCAAAGAACGGAATAAACATAGAGGAAGTATTAGAGCAGATAGTGACAAAGATACCGGCGCCGCACGGTGATCCGGGGGCTCCGCTCAAAGCACTCATATTTGACAGTCTGTATGACTCATACAAGGGAGTTATCATATTCTGTCGATTGTTTGACGGCTGCGTGAAGAAGGGAACCACCATAAGGATGATGGCGACGGGTGCAGAGGCAGAGGTAGTTGAGGTTGGAATATTCGGAGCGGGAAGATTTGTTCCATGCGATGAATTGTCAGCCGGTATGGTTGGATACATAACAGCCAGCCTGAAGAATGTACAGGATACAACCGTAGGCGATACGGTCACACAGGCGGACAGGCCATGTGACGAGGCACTTCCAGGATACAAAAAGGCACAGCCTATGGTATACTGCGGACTCTATCCTGCAGATGGAGCAAAGTATCCAGACCTCAGGGATGCCCTTGAGAAGCTGCAGTTAAATGATGCGGCGCTCAGCTTTGAGCCGGAGACATCCATAGCTCTTGGCTTTGGATTCCGGTGTGGTTTCCTTGGACTGCTTCATCTTGAGATAGTGCAGGAGCGTCTGGAGAGAGAGTTCAACCTTGATCTGGTAACCACAGCGCCTGGTGTTGTATATAAGGTACATACCACCGATGGAAATGTGATAGAGCTCACCAATCCGTCAAATCTGCCGGATCCATCCACCATAGAGTACATGGAGGAGCCGTTTGTCGATGCAGAGATCATGGTCACCACAGAGTATGTGGGTGCCATCATGCAACTCTGCCAGGAGAGGCGGGGCGTGTACAAGAGCATGGAGTACATGGAGGAGACAAGGGCACTTCTCAAGTACGACCTTCCTCTGAATGAGATCATATACGATTTCTTCGATGCGCTTAAGTCACGTTCAAGGGGATATGCATCATTTGACTATGAGATGAAGGGATATGTCCGCTCAGAGCTTGTTAAGCTGGACATTCTTATCAATAAGGAAGAAGTCGATGCTCTGTCGTTTATCATACATAAGGATACGGCATACGAGAGGGGCAGAAAGATGTGTGAGAAACTCAAGGATGAGATACCGAGACACCTGTTCGAGATACCTATCCAGGCCGCTATAGGTGGCAAGGTCATCGCACGTGAGACAGTCAAGGCCATGAGAAAGGATGTCCTTGCAAAGTGTTATGGCGGTGATATATCAAGAAAGAGAAAACTCCTTGAAAAGCAGAAAGAAGGAAAGAAGCGGATGAGACAGGTCGGCAATGTGGAGATTCCACAGAAGGCGTTTATGTCAGTTCTGAAGCTTGATGAGGAGTAGAAAAGACATAAAGCATATAATTTGCGCAGTTAAATCAAAGATAAGAAAGTTATAATAAAACATATATTAGTTTGAGAAGATATATTGGGTGCGGAAAAGTCGTTAATAAGAAAAATCTTAATAGCGGCTTTTTTCGTTAAGCACATAAAACAAATGATAAGGAGCAGTTGTGAACAAAGCTGATAAATATCATGCGCTCCTGTAATCTGTAAAGTTGATAGCACAGTATAGGAGGATGGCTGACAATGATAGACATTTTAGATGATGAAAATAATCCGGCATATGGTGGACAGCCATATGATAAGAAACCATTGAGCATATACATACATATCCCATTTTGTGTGAAGAAATGTGTATACTGCGATTTCCTGTCATTTCCTGTTGGCGGGTCATGCGTGTCTGGATATGGGGCTTATAGAGAAAAATACATTGAAGCATTGTGTGAGGAACTTAAGAGTTATGCATATCTTGCAGAGACACGTATTGTCAGGACGATATATATAGGAGGCGGAACTCCGTCTATCCTGGATGAGGACGACATTACGGTGATAATGACTTCCGTCAGACATATATTTGACATAGAAGATAATGCTGAGATAAGCATAGAGGTAAATCCGGGCACTCTCACTGGCAGAAAGGCAGCGGAGTATATTGCAAACGGAATAAACAGGATGAGCATAGGTCTTCAATCTGCCCAGAAAGACGAGCTGGCTGCTCTCGGCAGGATACACAATTATGACCAGTTTCTGGCAGCCTATGATATGGCCAGGGAAGCTGGCTTTAGAAATATCAATATAGATATTATGTCGGATATCCCTGGGCAGACTATGAGATCATATCTTGATACTCTGGAGAAGGTGCTAAGGTGCGGACCGGAGCATATATCATCCTACAGTCTGATAGTAGAGGAAGGAACGCCGCTGGCTGCAAGTAAAGAGCTTCTTTCTCTGATACCAGATGAAGATACTGACAGGGAGATGTACAATGTGACTGATAAGCTGCTCAAGGCCGGAGGATATCACAGGTATGAGATATCAAATTACTCAAAGCACGGCTACGAGTGCAGACACAATATAGTATACTGGACGCTTGGAGAATACATAGGAATAGGTATAGGCGCTGCATCATTTCTTTATGGCAGGAGATATACAAATACCAGTGATATAGGAAGTTATGTGGACACTATGGGGAGATGTCATGATCTGGATACATTTGGCGATCCTGTTGTCAATTCAGGAAAGGTCAGGAATATCCTGGATAAAATGCGCTGCATTGAAGAAAGCCTGAATGCTGACAGGCTTATGGAGGAATATATGTTTCTCGGACTGCGTATGATATCCGGTGTAAGTGCAGAAAAGTTCAACGACTACTTCGGCCACTCCATCTACGACATCTACGGCCCGGTCATAGACAAATACAAAAACTCAGGCCACCTCGAAGACGACCACGGCCTGATCCGCCTCACAAAAAAAGGAATTGACGTGAGCAACACGATCCTCGCCGACTTTCTCATAGAGGATTGACGGACGCGTCCTGAGGATGAAGATAACTACACTGTATGGTTTGAAATCACGCTTGTCTGTCAGCCTCTCAGACATTTCCAACGTGCATGCGGCTTCAAGTGCGATAAGGGCGTCTGCGCTCTCCGCCTTAGCACAGAAATGACTGAGAGGCTGACGCCTGCGCTACCGATTTCAAACCATACAGTGTAGTTATCATACATCATCCTCAGGACGCTGATTCCGAAAGCTAAAAATAAAAAAACACACTTCGTCAGTTCTCGGACTAAGAATAAGGAAAAGCATAATCTGGTGCAATATACTTTGGCATAAACACCATCAAAGCCATTCCCAGTGTCAGCCTTTACATGTATATGGAAGACACTCTGAGTGCCAGCCTTTAATTCGTAAGCACAGTAGCATGCCTACAGCTGCCATATGCTCAATCGGTAGCGAAAGCGTCCTTGCTTCGGGATTTCTTTGCTAAGGCGGAGCAGGCAGACGTCCTTATTGCCTGCGAAGCCGCATGCATATAAGAAATCCCGAAGCAAGGTAAGATGAGCGTGATTGAGCATATGGCAGCTGCAGGCATGCGTCCGTCATTCCAAAGACCGGCACGATCGTCAGACATAAAAAATTCACAAAAAAGTCCGTTATTTTGTTGACAAAAGGGGGCGCTGGTGTTAGATTATGTTTAGTGGTTAGCACTCAGACATATTGAGTGCTAATAAAGCAAAGGGCAAAGGAAATGAGAGTATGGAACTTGATGACAGAAAGGTCAGAATTCTTAAAGCAATCGTTTCTAACTACCTTGAGACTGGCGAGCCGGTTGGCTCAAGAACAATCTCCAAGCTGGCAGATATGAATGTCAGCCCGGCTACCATAAGAAATGAGATGGCAGACCTTGAGGAGATGGGGTATATATGTCAGCCACATGCGTCTGCTGGAAGAATTCCAACGGATGCGGGATACAGATTTTATGTAGACAGCATCATGGCAGATAAGGATGCAATGCAGATCGGCATGCAGGAGGATCGGGAGAATCTTCTCCAGAGAGTTGATAAACTTGAGAAACTTCTCAAACAGGTGGCCAAGGTGCTTGCAGCGAATACACAGTATGCGACTCTGGTTACGATGCCCCAATACAACAATACAGTGAAGTTCATTCAACTGTCACAGGTTGATGAGACCACACTGTTGGCGGTCATCATGGTAGATGGCAACATAGTCAAGAATAAGCTGATAAAGACGACATACAGTCTTAAGAATGAAGAGATTTTAAAATTCAATATATTGCTCAACACATTCCTTCAGGGTGCGGCTCTGTCAGATATCAATTTGGAGCTTATACAGACTATGAAGGTTCAGGCTGGTGAGTATGCTGAGATTCTGGAGACAATCTTCCAGGGAATCATGGAAGCGATCCATGAAGCCGACGATCTCAAGGTTTACACCAGCGGAGCTACGAATGTGCTCAAGTATCCTGAACTTGCAAATACAGCCTCGGCTGAGAAGCTGCTTGGAACATTGGAGGATATAGAAGACAAAGAGGAATTTGCAAAGCATGTTGAGGATGTAATCCAGCAGGACGATGATATACAGATCCTGATAGGTAAAGAGAATAGTGATGAGAACCTCAAGGATTGCTCACTTGTGACAGCGACATACAAGATGCCGGAGGGAGCGAAAGGCACTATAGGAATTATAGGGCCAAAGAGAATGGACTACAAGAAAGTGGTTACCATGCTCAAAGATCTCACCGGAGAACTTGATGATATATTTAACAACAATGGTTAAACAACAAGAATTTATGAATGTGAATAGGAGGATAAGTAATGGCTGATAGCGAAAAGAATGTTTCATCCGACAAGAAAGTCAAGACAGAAGAGTCTGCTGCTGAGACTATAGTTGGAGATGCTTCAGCAGAGATAAAAGACAGCACAGAATCAGGCGTTGATGTATCTGAGACTGTGAATATTCCAGAGGAACAGGCAGCGGCTTCAAAGCCACAGCATGTGGCAAAGGAGAATAGACGGGGAGGCAAAGCTCTCCGCGAAGAGAATGAGAAGCTCAAAGAGCGATGCAAGGATGCAGAGGCAAAATATACAAGACTTCTGGCTGAGTGTGAGAATATCAGACAGAGAAACGAGAAGGAGTCAGGAAAGCTTTATGACATAGGTGCAAAGGGTGTTCTTGAGAAACTTCTTCCGGTAGTAGACAATTTTGAGAGAGCACTTGCAGCCATCCCTGAGGATGAAAAAGACAAACCATTTGAGTCAGGTGTTGCGAATATATATAAACAGCTTATGACTTCACTTGACAGCATAGGCGTTAAGCCTATGGATTGTGCTGGACAGCAGTTTGATCCGACATACCACAACGCTGTGATGCATGTCGAGGATGACAGTTATGAAGAGAACGTCATCGTGGAAGAGATGCAGAAGGGTTATATGTACAAGGATCAGGTGCTCAGATTCAGCATGGTAAAGGTAGCAAATTAAATCAATTGTAAAATTTTTTTCTAGGAGGAAAAGACAATGGGTAAGATTATAGGTATTGACTTAGGTACAACAAATTCATGTGTAGCAGTTATGGAAGGTGGTAAGCCTGTAGTTATAG
>ERZ779851.10-NODE-10-length-156504-cov-13.934605_pt1 | contig 156504 bp, 132 predicted proteins | sample MGYA00511094_ERZ779851 | MGnify/ENA primary metagenome ERZ779851 (study PRJEB29588, sample SAMEA2155512) | human gut metagenome | biome: human gut; feature: human-associated habitat; material: faeces | place: Denmark | collected 2008/2010 ...
AATGAGAATTATCGAAACAAAAACTTATGAAGACATGAGCAAACAGGCAGCAAACATTATTGCATCTGTCGTAACATTAAAACCAGATTGCATGTTAGGACTTGCAACAGGATCTTCACCAATCGGAACATACGAAGAATTAGTAAAAAAATATGGTGATAATCGTAGGACTGAAATTATCGATTTAGTTGAAGAACCTGATGATGAAGAAGAAACCAATCATGACACCACAGGATGTGATAGAAACGATCAACCGTATCTTTGATGAGGCAATTATTGTAACAGATGTTGGACAGCATCAGATGTGGGCTGCCCAGATGTACAAGTTCAAAGAGCCGAGACAGTTACTGACTTCCGGTGGACTTGGTACTATGGGATATGGTTTAGGGGCATGTATTGGTGCCAAAGTCGGAAGACCGGAAAAGGTAGTTGTTAATATTGCCGGAGACGGTTGTTTCCGTATGAATATGAATGAAATTGCAACAGCAGCACGTTACAATATCCCGATCATTCAGGTGGTTATTAATAACCATGTATTAGGAATGGTTCGTCAGTGGCAGACCTTGTTCTATGACCACAGATATTCCAACACGGTGCTTGACGATTCAGTAGATTTCGTCAAGGTAGCAGAGGGACTTGGTGCCATGGGAATCAGAGCCAACACACTTGATGAGTTTGAGGCAGCAATGAAGACAGCCCTCGCAGCAGGCAGACCTGTGGTAATAGATGTAACAATAGCGGGAGACGACAAGGTATGGCCAATGGTAGCTCCGGGAGCAGCCATCGACACCTGTTTCTCAGAGGACGATATGTAATATATACGCCGACACAAGACGAAAAGACACCATATTTGTGTGGATACATACATAAATATGGTGCCTTTATATATAATCCCCACTTGCCGACAAGTGAAAAGAGTGCTATAGTACAGGGATATAAGCGATAATGAAGTTAAATTGCTTGATAATATAAGATTTTAGTAAGAATAACTTGCTAATCGCAAGCGGGATATACCAAAAGAACAAAGATAAGTCAGAATTTTCATATAAATGGGAACGAAGGACATTTTTGTTAATAGATTATCTCGCACACATTTAATTAAGTCACAATCAGATAATTTTGATAGAAAGAATAAATTGCTTGTGATTGGCTGTATATGCCATTCGAAGGACATTCTACTCCGCCGGTCCTTAGGTGGTGCGTAAGCAGCACCTTAGTACCGCTGCAGGAGTAGACGAGCGGGAGCGCTCCGAAGAATGTCATATACAGCCAATCACAAGTGCATTCAGCTTAAAGCAAAATTATCGTCACAAAATCAAAGAAGGAGAGATAACAAAAATGGCAAGAGTGTACAACTTTTCAGCAGGCCCTTCAGTTCTTCCTGAGGTGGTATTAAAAGAGGCAGCAGAAGAAATGCTTGATTACAAGGGAACAGGCATGAGCGTAATGGAGATGAGCCACAGGTCTAAAGCCTTCGACAATATCATCAAAGAGGCAGAGAAGGATCTCAGAGATCTCATGAATATACCTGACAACTACAAGGTGCTTTTCCTTCAGGGAGGAGCTTCTCAGCAGTTCGCAGCAATTCCAATGAATCTCATGAAGAATGGTGTAGCTGATTACATCATTACAGGTCAGTGGGCAAAGAAAGCATACGAAGAAGCAAAGAAATATGGAAAGGCAGTTGTAGTTGCATCATCAGCAGACAAGACTTTCTCATATATCCCAGACTGTTCAGATCTTCCAATCGATGACGATGCTGATTATGTTTACATTTGTCATAACAATACTATATATGGAACAACATACCACACACTTCCTAACACAAAGGGCAAGATACTCGTTGCAGATATGTCATCAGACATTCTCTCACAGCCTGTAAATGTTGAGGATTATGGTATGATCTACTTTGGTGTACAGAAGAACGTTGGTCCTGCTGGTGTTGTAGTGGCTATCATCCGTGAGGATCTCATCAGAGATGACGTTATGCCATTTACACCAACCATGCTCAAGTACAAGACCCAGGCAGATGCAGACTCACTCTACAACACACCTCCATGCTACGGTATCTATATCTGTGGCAAGGTATTCAAGTGGGTTAAGGAGATGGGCGGCCTTGAGGCTATGAAGGCTCACAACGAGAAGAAGGCTAAGATTCTTTATGATTTCCTCGACAGTTCAGAGCTCTTCAAGGGAACTGTAGTAAAGGAAGACCGTTCACTCATGAACGTACCATTTGTAACAGGAGACGCAGATCTTGATGCCAAGTTCGTCAAGGAGGCTACAGAGGCAGGATTTGTCAACCTCAAGGGCCACAGAACAGTAGGTGGTATGAGAGCATCTATCTACAACGCAATGCCGATCGAGGGCGTTGAGAAGCTTGTAGAGTTCATGAAGAAGTTCGAGGCAGAGAACAAGTAATATTAAGTATTACATAGTAGAAGACGATATAGATAGTGGCGGGTGATCGTAAAGTTTGCAGTATGTGATCATACAATTACCTGTGTCACAGAAAAGGGAGAAAAAGACATGTCAGTAAAGATTAATTGCTTAAATCCTATCGCAGCATGCGGTATGGAACTTTTACCTGATACATATGAAGTAACAGACAATTTCGCAGATGCAGATGCAGTTCTTGTCAGAAGTGCATCAATGCATGATCTTGAGCTGTCAGACAACCTTCTGGCAGTAGCCCGTGCAGGTGCGGGTGTCAACAACATTCCACTTGATAAGTGCGCTGAGAAGGGTATCGTAGTATTCAACACACCGGGAGCAAATGCAAACGGTGTTAAGGAGCTTGTAGTAGCAGCGCTTCTCATGGCTTCAAGAGACCTTGTTGGCGGTTACAACTGGGTTAAGGACAATGCCGCTGAGGCGGATATCGCCAAGATGGTGGAGAAGCAGAAGAAGAACTACGCAGGCAATGAGATCCTCGGCAAGAAGCTCGGTGTAATCGGACTTGGCGCCATCGGAGCAAAAGTTGCAAATGTTGCACTTAAGCTCGGTATGCAGGTATACGGATATGATCCATATGTGTCAGTAGATGCAGCATGGGGACTTTCAAAGGATGTAAAGCACATCACAAATGTAGAGGATATCTACAGAGATTGTGATTATATAACAGTTCATGTTCCTGCACTTGACAGCACAAAGGGCATGATCAATGCAGATGCATTTGCAATGATGAAGGATGGCGTTAAGATCCTCAACTTCGCAAGAGACGTTTTGGTCAACGATGAGGATATGAAGGCGGCACTCGACTCGGGCAAGGTTGCAAAGTATATGACAGACTTCCCTAACCCGGCCATAGCAGGTTACAAGAACGTTGTAGCATTCCCACATCTTGGAGCTTCAACAGCAGAGTCAGAGGACAATTGTGCAGTTATGGCTTGTAAGGAGATCAAGTCATATATCAACGATGGAAACATCAAGAACTCTGTAAATTATCCAAATGTCAACATGGGACAGTGCAGTGATGTAGCCAGAGTTACAATCTGCCACAAGAACATTCCTAACATGCTCACCCAGTTCACAGGAGTATTCTCCAAGAAGGGTGGCAACGTATCAGGAATGATCAGCAAGGCAAAGGGCGATTATGCATACTCAATCCTTGATATCGGTGTAGAGCCAACAGCAGACGACATCGCAGAACTCTCAGCAATCGAGGGAGTAGTAAAGGTAAGAGTCATAAAATAATTAAAAATATAAAATTCAGTAGTTCGCGAATATCGAGCTGATTACTATATTTTTAAGAACAGATGAAAGAACGCTGTTCATTTATCGTCATATAAAAACAGATAGGAGAGAAGAAAGATGAGTGACAAGTTAAAGGTAGGTATCCTCGGCGCAACAGGTATGGTAGGTCAGAGATTTATCTCACTTCTTGAGAACCATCCTTGGTTTGAGGTTGTTACAGTTGCAGCCAGCCCAAGAAGCGCAGGAAAGACATATGAAGAGGCAGTAGGTGACAGATGGAAGATGGATACACCGATGCCTGAGGCAGTTAAGAAGCTTGTAGTATACAATGTCAATGAGGTGGAGAAGGTCGCTGCCACAGTAGATTTTGTATTCTCAGCAGTAGATATGACAAAGGATGAGATCAAGGCTATAGAGGAGGCTTATGCCAAGACAGAGACTCCTGTAGTTTCAAACAACTCAGCTCACAGATGGACTCCTGATGTTCCTATGATGGTTCCAGAGATCAATGCAGATCATGCAGAGGTTATAGAGTTCCAGAAGAAGAGACTTGGAACAGAGAGAGGATTTGTTGCAGTTAAGCCTAACTGTTCAATCCAGAGCTACGCACCTGTACTCACAGCATGGATGCCATTTGAGCCATACGAGGTAATCGTAAGCACTTATCAGGCAATTTCAGGAGCAGGCAAGACATTCAAGGACTGGCCTGAGATGCTTGGCAATATCATTCCATATATCGGCGGTGAGGAAGAGAAGTCAGAGAAGGAGCCACTCAGAATCTGGGGTAAGGTAGACAAGGAGAATGGTGTAATCGTACCTGCAGAGGGAATCACCATCACAAGCCAGTGTATCAGAGTTCCGGTTCTCAACGGACATACAGCAACTGTATTTGTAAAGTTCAGAAAGAACCCTACAAAGGAGCAGCTCATCGAGGCTATGACAAGCTTCAAGGGCGCACCTCAGGAACTGAACCTTCCAAGTGCACCAAAGCAGTTCATCCAGTACCTTGAGGAGGACAACAGGCCACAGGTATCTCTGGATGTTGACTTTGAGAACGGTATGGGTATAAGCGTTGGACGTCTCCGTGAGGATTCAGTATATGATTGGAAGTTCGTTGGCCTTTCACACAATACTGTAAGAGGTGCTGCAGGTGGTGCGGTTCTCTGTGCAGAGCTTCTGAAGGCTAAGGGATATATTACGAAGAAGTAATGGTTATAAAACTATATAACAGATAGACGAAATTGCCGGAATAATGCAGCCATATTGGAATAGCGTATTCCGGCATTTTTACTATTTTAATATACTAAATGAGACAGATTCCTTCAGTGCGTTAAAACAGTAATATCATTGCTTGATAGTAATATTGAGTAATAATGATAACATTCTGTTGACATTGCACAAATGGTTATACTAAAATTAGATTAATTGCAAATAAACATGAATTACGGATATGTTAAGTTTTCTATGAAAATTTGACATGTAGCTCCAGCCATTTGCCGAAGGCAAATTTTGCGTGGCTGGAGTTCAACTAAGGGAGGTATTTTATGAGAAAAGGGAAGAAATGGCTGGCGGCGGCTGTGAGCGCAGCTATGATTGTTCAGTCACTGGCGGGGATAGGTCCCGTGTATGCTGCGGATGGTGTATCCATTGCAGAATCTTTCAATGATTCAACATTCGGAGCTTATGTGTCAGATAATTTTGATACGAACAAAGATGGAAAATTATCTGAAGAGGAGATTGCTGCTGTTACATCCATAGATGTATCAAAGTGTTCTCCGGCGATTACAAGTCTTAAAGGCGTAGAATTTTTCACAAATCTGTCGTCGCTTGACTGTAATGAGCAGTCTGTAAGAAATCTCGATATAGAAAATCTTGAAAATCTTACATATATCGATGTGTCAAGCAATCATATGGACAGTCTGACACTGCCGGTGAAAGCCGATAAGCTTACTTATCTTGACATAAGTGACAATAAGATCACCAACCTGACATCACTGTCAGATTACAACAATCTGGTTATGCTCAATGCGAATTCGACAAACCTGTCAAAGATAGATGTGAGCAGTATGAGAGGGCTTAAGGTGTTAGGTGTCAGTGGAACTACCATATCGACCTTGGATCTTGGCTCGAATATGGAGCTTACAACACTTTATTGTGAAAGTATGCGTTCACTTTCGGTCCTTGATGTGTCAGATCATGAGAAGCTTACAGCTCTGTATTGCTCTGGAGCAAAAAATACTAATGGCATAGTAGTCCGCTCATCGATCACAAAGCTTGATGTGTCAGGAGATATAGCACTAGGTTCTCTTGACTGCTCGAAGAGCTATGTTGCTGAGCTGAATATAGACAATACTCCTGAACTTACATCATTTGATTGTTCAGACAGCAGACTGACATTTGTAGATGTGTCACAGAATAAGAATCTCAGTTATCTTGATGTCAGCAGCAATGTTCTGGATGAGGTGAATGTAACTGCGAATACCGCACTTAGAGATCTTTATGTCGAGGACACTGGTATAAACAAGCTTGACATAACAACTCTCAGAAACCTGATTAATCTCGATGCGTCATCAAATTCTCTTGCAGAACTAGACATAGCATCGAACAGTCTGCTGGAAAAGCTTTATCTTTCAGATAATAATATTCAGGGGATAGACCTCGATGGACATCCGGCTCTGAAAGAGCTCAAGATTGACAATAACAGTCTTGTAGCTATAGACATATCAGTGTGTCCTGAGCTTTATGGCGATGAGGGTGTGTTCAGCTGCAATGGAAACAGCAGAGACATAACTCTTGATTCTACAAACTTCGATTTTGATCTGGCTGATTTTTCCAGTAAGTATGGACTGCATAAGGCATATTATGACTATGAACTTCCTGTTGCTTTAGACAATAAGGGGGAGCCTGTTAAAGATGTGAACGGCAATCCGGTTCACAAAAGAAACAGGAATACAGTCGGATATGCCGCAATACAGGGAGTAGATGCCAACAATACAACGACATCCGTGACCGGTGGTGTGCTTGATGGTTTTATATTTACAGCTAATCCGGATGCAGACAAGTTTACATACAATTACTATACAGGAGCAGGACTTGGTAAAGTTAAGTTTACGCTCAATATTTTAAATCCGCTCAAGGTGTTAGTGTGGTATACAACTGATGATGGAGTCGCTAAATCAGACGCATCTACACTCAGCTTCAGAGTGGGAGATAAGACAACACTCAGTGCAACGGATAGCGAGAAGAATCCTCACAAGAATATTACATGGAGTTCATCGAACGAGAGAGTTGCACAGATAGATCCTAAGACAGGAGAGCTTACGTGTGTTTCGGCTGGAACAGCACAGATAAATGTCATATTAAATGGAAGAGCTATCGGATATGTGAATATGGAATGTCATAAGCCTGTTACGGGTCTTTATCTTGTCGATCAGACCGAGAAGGATGATGCAGGAAATCAGATAACATATGAAGATGGTGCAGTCATCAACATGGATTGCGGAACATATCCAAGAAATGGCTCCAAGAAACTTGATGTAAAGTGTGTAACTGAGGATGGTCTTGCGTCTAAAGATATATCAGGGTTCACATGTAAGGTGACTGATGTGGAAGGCAAGGAGAGCAACAGGGTTGTATCATTCAATACATATAGCAAGACTATAACAACAAGGGGGGCAGGTATTGCGCTTCTCCACTTCGTATCAACTGATAATCCTGAAGTAGAGACAGTGATTCAGGTAAATGTTGAACAGAGAGTAAACAGCGTGTCGCTTTCTCAGTCAAACATGACTCTCATTGCAGGCGGCAGCAGCAGCCTTACTGCTACAGTTTCACCAAATACCGCAGTGGAGCAGAGCGTTGAATGGTCATCATCAAACGATGGTATTGTTACAGTTGATGGTGAGGGAAATGTGAAGGCGGTCAATCCTGGAGAGGCTGATATCATATGTACATCTGTTGATACTGAAAAGGTATATGGCAAGTGTCATGTGACAGTGCAGCCACCTGTAAAGGGGTTGACTCTCAATATGGACAGAGCGGAACTTGTACTTGGCGCTGATGCATACAGCAGAGTTACATCACTTGAGGCATATATTGATGCAGATGATGCCAGCATATACAAGAACCTTAAGTGGGAATCTTCAAATACAAACATTGTTACGGTATCATCCAATTCAACAGATAAGACTAAGGCGACTATCACTGCAAGATCTGCAGGAGAAGCAACTGTCAAATTTTCAGTTTCAGATGATGTATATGTAGTATGTAAAGTTGTTGTAAAGCAGAGAGTTACAAATCTTAGGATAAATAGAGAAAAAACTGTTATATATGCAGGCGAAACAATGCAGGTTACTGCAACGGCGTCACCTGACAGCGTTACAGATCCAAGCGTAAACTGGACATCATCAGATGAGAATGTGGCAACTGTAGATGAAGAAGGATTGATCACAGCACTTAACAAAGGAAACACAACAATCACTGCAACAGCAAAAGATGGAAGTGAGAAGAGCGTTTCATTCACTCTTACAGTTAAGCGATATGTAAGTTCTATAACTTTAGACAAAGAAAGCATTACTCTGTATGTAGGCCAGAGAGACACTGTTAAGCAGACGGTACTTCCGGATGATGCAAATAATCCGAGTGTTATGTGGGAGTCAGAAGATGCTGATATAGCAACTGTATCAGGAGGAAATATAACTGGTGTTAAGGCAGGAACAACAACTATAAAGTGCACAGCCAGAGATGGCAGTGGAGTGGTAAAGACCTGTGAAGTTACGGTTATCCAGCAGATATCTTCAATAGTATTTGAGGAAACATCAATAACTGTAAATGCCGGAGATAAATACACACCAAAGTATACTTTAAATCCTGAAGATGCTTCAAAAACAGATCTGAAGTGGACAAGTCAGAATGAAGATATTGCAGTTGTAGATGAGAATGGAGAAATTACAGCAAAAGCTCGTGGCAGTGTAAATATTATATGTGAAGCTGTTGATGGCATAGAGGGAAGAAAAGCAAAGGCAACGCTCAGGGTTACAGTTAATCAGCTCGTTACAAGCATAAAGCTTGACAGTACAAAACTTAAGCTTTCCGCAGGAAAACAGGGCAGAATATCTGCAACAGTTGCTCCAGATAATGCGAACAACAGGAACTTAGAATGGAAGACATCAAACTCAAAGGTAGCTACAGTTACCAATGGATTTGTAACAGCAGTAGGAAAAGGTACAGCGATCATAACATGTAAGGCAACTGACGGAAGTGGAAAATATGCGAGATGTACTGTGTCAGTTGTTCAGCCGGCAACATCACTCAGACTCAGCGTTACAAAGAAGACAATGGTCAAGGGCACAAGTTATACCTTAAAGGCAATAGTAGGACCTACAACTGCAAGCAATAAGAAGGTTACATGGACTTCTTCAAACAAGAGGGTTGCAACAGTAAGTGCAACAGGTGTGGTTAAGGCTGTTAGACCGGGAACAGCAGTTATCACATGTAAGACTGCTGACGGCACTGGAATCATAGCTAAATGTACGATAACATCTGTGATAAGAGTTTCAAAAATCAAGCTGAACAAGACTGCAGCAGTTATCAAGAAAGGGGGCAGAGTTGCACTTAGGGCAACCGTTACACCTGCAAATGCAAGCAATAAGGCAGTTACATGGACTTCATCCAACAAGAAAATAGCAACAGTTACTACAAGTGGTGTTGTTGTAGGAAAGAAGGCAGGAAGAGTGGTTATCACTTGTAAGGCAAAGGATGGAAGCGGAAAGTATGCACGCTGTACTATTGTTGTTAAGTAATCAGTGCATATATGTGATGTGTATGGACATACATAATACTATATAGACAACAATAAAGACTGTTGTGATCCATTTACCTGAGTATAGGGGATGGATCGCAGCAGTTCTTTTTACTAAAAATAGTTATGATATGTTCCGAGGCATGTCGGATATCGTTCTTTATTATCTTTTAATCTTAAAAATTGTTGTAAGCAAATAGCAATTGTGATAAACTATTAGAAAAATTGATTTCATTTACATGGAGGCATTTATAGATATGAAGAAGCTTATTTTAGTTACATCACCACCAGCATGCGGTAAGACATTTATTTCAAAGCAGGTTGCAAAGGCACTTCACAATTGTGTATACCTTGACAAGGATACACTTATCGTTCTTTCAAAGCAGATATTTGTAGTAGCTGGACAGGAGTACAACCGTTCATCAGATTTCTTCCAGAAGGAGATCAGAGATTACGAGTATTACTGTGTACTTGATCTTGCATTTGAGGCACTTGATTACAATGATACAGTTCTCATCAATGCGCCTTTCACTGAGGAGATCAGAGATGACGAGTACCTTGCAAATCTTCGTGCAAAGCTTGCAGAGAAGGATGCGGAGCTCTTTGTTATCTGGGTAAATACAAGAAAAGATGTATGTCATGAGAGAATGATCAAGAGAGCATCGGACAGAGATACATGGAAGCTTGAGCATTGGGATGAGTATATAAACAGCCAGAACTTCAACCCACCTACGAATATCAAGGATCTCTTTATATTTGAGAACTCATCAGAGGAAGAGTATGAGGATTCTATAAAGAAGGTCGTAAAGGCTGTAAGGGGATAGTATTTGTGTGGATTAACTTGTGGGTATGCATATTCTCATATCTGCATATACAATAAAATATTTTGACAGGAGTAATGAATATGGCAACAATCAGAAGTTTTAGAGCCTATAGACCAAGACCAGATGTTGCGGGCAGAGTAGCTGCCCTGCCATACGATGTGTATAACCGTCAGGAAGCAGAGATAGAGGTTAAGCGTGAACCGTTATCATTTTTGAAAGTGGACAGAGCTGAGACATCCTTTGGACCGGACGTAGATACATATGCTCCATGTGTATATGATAAGGCTGGTCAGCTGCTTAAAGAGATGATAGATGACGGAACGTACGTCAAGGAGCAGAGACCAGTCTATTATATTTATGAGCTTATCATGGATGGCAGACATCAGACAGGTCTTGTTGCGTGTGCAGCAATAGATGATTACATAAATGGAGTTATAAAAAAGCATGAGAATACCCGGGAAGATAAGGAGATAGATCGTATAAAACATGTTGAGGCATGTGGTGCGCAGACAGGTCCTATATTCCTTGCATACAGATCAATAGATCAGGTGAATGAGATAATAGACAGGGTAAAGAGTGGTGAAAAGTTATATGGATTTACATCGCCGGATGGAATTACACACAATGTATGGATCATAGATGACCAGAAGGATATAGATACAATCAGGGATGCGTTTGCCGGTGTGAATGACATATACATTGCTGATGGACATCACAGGGCAGCATCTGCTGTCAAGGCGGGACTTCATATAAGGGAGAAGAATCCTGGATATACAGGAGATGAGGAGTTTAATTATTTCCTGTCAGTGTTGTTTCCTCATGACCAGCTTATGATCATGCCATATAACCGTGTGGTAAAGGATCTGAATGGCTACACAGAAGCTGAGTTTATGGCAGAGCTGGGAAAAGTATTTGACGTAACAGAGAGCGAGGTGCCTGTGGAGCCTGCTGTCAAGGGACAGATTGGTATGTATATGTCAGGAAGATGGTACAGGCTTGATGTGAAAGCTGGGGTAGTCCCGGGCGATGTTGTTGGAAGACTGGACGTATCAGTTCTTCAGGACAACGTATTGGCTCCGATACTCGGTATAGATGATCCGAGGACAAATCAGAGAATCATGTTTGTCGGCGGAATCAGAGGACTTTCTGAGCTTGAAAGACTGGTTGATGGAGACATGGCGGTGGCATTTTCAATGTATCCGACATCCATCACTGAACTTTTTGATATAGCGGATGCAGGATTGCTCATGCCGCCTAAGTCAACGTGGTTTGAGCCAAAGCTCAGAAGTGGAATTTTTATCCACGAACTGTAACAGGTATTTCAGGGGGGATAACTTGTTATGATCTGACTGATATGTTAGATGGTCAGTTGTAATTTGATGAACTAGGAGAAGGTTTTATGGAGATTTTTGTATTAAAGTCAGAAGAGATAGCAGCTATTGCCAGGGGAACGCACGGCAATCCGCACCATATACTCGGAATGCATTGCTGTCTTGATGACTGTTATGTGAATGCGTATTATCCTGATGCAGAGGAAGTGACTGTGGTAAGAATCGGAGATGATGCCGAGTTTCCTATGTCAGAGACCGGGGCAAAGGGATTTTTCACAGTTAAGATAGAAAACAGCGGTGAATTTTCTTACAGGCTCAGAATTACACGAAAAGTGTGGGGAGAGTCTGGAGAGGACAAGGAGACCAGATTGGTCTATGATCCGTATTCATTTGGATACAGCGTTGATCTGGCGAAGGTTATGGATGTTGTGCGTGGTGATGATGATATTGAGTCGGGTTTCCATGTGAAGGAATTGTTTGGCGCCAGACAGATCGTTCTGGACGGTGTTCAGGGAACATCATTCTGCATGAATATGCCGGGAGCTGTCAGGGTGAGTGTCGTCGGAGATTTCAATGGATGGAATGGGCGCATCAATCCTATGAGAAAGATTGATTATACGGATATATTCGAACTGTTTATACCAGGTGATCTGATGAATACCAGATACAAGTTCGAGGCATTATACAGAGATGGTGACATTGATATATTTGCAGATCCTTATGCAGTTGCATATGAGGTTGCACCAGGAAATGCATCGATGCTGACAGAGCTCAGTTATAAGTGGTCTGATCAGCATTATATGGAGAACCGGAAATGTGATGGCTGTGTGAACATATATGAGGTGCATATGCCTACGTGGAAGTCTCCTGCAGATGGACAGAAGATCACATACGTTCAGTTTGGCAGGGATGTGGCTGCTTATGCCAGATCCATGGGATACAATTATATCCAGTTCATGCCTCTTATGGAGTACAGAGATGATAATGGATGGGGATATGACACAGTTGGAATGTTTGCACCTACATCAAGATTTGGTTCGCCTGCAGAGTTCATGGCCATGGTCGATCACCTCCACAGTAAGGGCATAGGTGTGATCATGGATATGGTTTCTGTGGATGACGTAGATTGTCTGTCATATTGGCTAGATACTTATCACCTCGATGGAATAAGGCTTGAGAATGCAGAGCTTGTGAAAAGATTCAGATCAGTGACCGGTGACAGATATAAGGATGTCATGGTTGGAATGTCATGGAACAGCATTGCAGTTGACAGGATCACGGACTATATGATGATACCACCTGCCAACAGGGGGGATTTTGCTGACTACACATGTGGAATAACATTTAACGAGGCAGATAAGTCTACGTGGCCGCTGAGCCATGATGGAGTCTCGTATGAGAGAGGCAGTTATGCATCGAAGATGCCGGGCGGATATGAAGATAAATATGCTGATCTCCGTGTGCTTTTCGGTATGTTTATGAGCCTGCCTGGAAGAAAACTCACATTTATGGGTCAGGAACTTGGCGGTTTCGCAGGTTTTGATGGCAAAACTGCTGTTGATTGGTCTGTTCTGGATTTTGATGCGAATAGTTATTTTCAGAAGTATGTGAAGGAACTCAACAAATTATATAATAGTAATATCACGCTTAACAGTGCAGATATGCATCAGGACATTGCATTTGTCCAGGACGGACAGGTTATGTCATTTGTGAGACACGGAGAGAAAGATTCAGATAATCTGTATATCGTGTGTAACTTTGGACTGAAGGATGTCAGAAATTTCAAGCTGTCCGTTGAAAAACAGGGAAAATACAAAGAGATTTTCTCCAGTGATAATGTTAAATTTGGCGGAGAGGGAAATAATAATAAAGGATATAAGACGGAAGAGAATGGAGTTATAGAGATAGCAGCGCCTGCATTGTCGTTTGCAGTGTTTGGTATGAGATGATATCTTTTAGCTTGAAGATCGGTGCTGATGATGACGCAGGAGGATATGATATATGAATCTGTTTGACAATATAATTAGTGTTTCAGATAAAACAGCACCCGGATGGCTGGCAGATACGACTGCACTAAGCACTGAGAATGTCGTGCAGGATGCGGTCCAGGAGGCGTCTGATCAGGTGGGAATCATAGGAAGTTATATTCAGAAACTTACAGATTGGTGTATGTCTAAACTGGGAAGTGTTGTTGTGGCAGTGATATTCATGGTCGTCTGCTTCAAACTGGTGAAACTTCTATTGAGGATATTGCGCAAGAGTTTTGAACGGTCAAAACTTGATCAAAGTGTTGCAGGATTTTTTATATCGGCGGTCAAGATCATTCTGAATGTGCTCATAGTGCTCACGGCGGCGAGCATCGTGGGATTCCAGATCACGTCATTTATAACTATACTCGGTACGGCGGGCGTTACCCTTGGACTTGCGCTTCAGGGAAGCCTGTCGAACCTTGCAGGTGGTCTGCTGATACTTATACTGAAACCATTCAGGGTTGGAGATTATATAGTTGAGAACAATACCCACTGTGAGGGAACTGTTGTGTCCATAGATATATTTTATACAAGGTTGATAACAGTGGACAATAAATCGGTTGTCATACCGAATGGTAATATATCCAATACATCCCTTGTGAATGTAACTGAGCATGATATGAGAAGAGTTGAGATTCCGTTTTCCGTAGCATATGACTCGGATATGGAGAAGGTCAAGAGGGTTACTCTTGAGACTATCAAGGATGTGGACGGTTTTCTAAAGGATGAGCAGGTTATCTTCTATATAGATGAGTTTGCCGATAGTGGGATCAATATATATGTAAAGTTCTATGCCACTATAGAGAAATTTTTTGATGCCAAATGGGATGCCATGTGGAAACTCAAGAAAGCATTTGATGAGAATGGCATTGAGATTCCATTTAATCAGGTGGATGTTCATATGAAGTGATGTGGTTTCTTGCAAAAAGTAAAATAATCGAGTATAATCCATTACGATGTCGGAGAGATATCAGATGGCTATACAGATATATGTAGGATATCAAAGCTCTGCGACAGCCGTTGCAGAGCTTAATATATAATTGATAAGGAGTGATATAAATGACGAAGATTGATATTATCTCAGGTTTCCTTGGAGCTGGCAAGACAACATTGATCAAGAAACTTATTGAGCAGGCATTTAAGGGCGAGAAGCTGGTTCTTATCGAGAACGAGTTTGGTGAGATTGGAATTGACGGAGGTTTCCTGAAGGATGCCGGAGTACAGATCACAGAGATGAACTCAGGTTGTATCTGTTGTTCACTGGTTGGGGATTTTGGTACTGCACTTAAGCAGGTTATTACAGATTACACACCAGACAGGATCATTATTGAGCCTTCTGGAGTAGGCAAGCTGTCTGATGTAATTAAGGCGGTAAAGGATGTATCAGGGGATCTTGATGTTGAGCTGGACAGCTACACAACAGTTGCAGATGTGTCAAAGGTTAAGATTTATATGAAGAACTTTGGCGAGTTCTTCAATAATCAGATAGAGAGTGCAAACACCATCATCCTGAGCAGAACACAGACTGCATCCCAGGACAAGATAGAGAAGGCTGTAGCAATGATCAGAGAGAAGAACGATCATGCAACCATTATCACAACACCATGGGATGAGCTTGACGGTGCAGCCATCAGAGAAGCTATGCAGAATTACAAGTCCCTTGAGGAGACCATGATGGATGAGGCTAAAAAGGGACATGATCATGACCACGATCACGGCGATGAATGTACATGTGGCTGTCACGATCATCACCATCATCATGATCACGACGACGATCATGAACATGATCATGACCACGACGAACACGAGCATCATCATGATCACGACGACGATCATGAGCATGATCATGACCACGACGAACACGAGCATCATCATGACCACGACCACGGCGATGAGTGCACATGTGGCTGTCATGATCATCACCACCATCATCACGCAGATGAGGTATTTACAAGCTGGGGCAAGGAGACACCTCACAAGTACAATGAGGACAAACTCAGAGAGATTCTTGACACTTTGGCTGACACAGAGAAGTATGGTGTCATCCTCAGAGCGAAGGGTATTGTTCCTGGCGATGCAGGTGAGTGGCTGTACTTTGACCTTGTACCGGGTGAGTTTGAGATCAGAAAGGGCAAGGCTGATATCACAGGAAAGCTCTGTGTAATAGGAAGCAAGCTTAAGGAGGACGACCTTGCACAGCTGTTCGAGGTCTAGCAGGTGGTTCTAAGATAAGGAGTTTATATGATGGGACGTCAGAATAAAGAGATACCGGTATATGTGTTTATGGGATTCCTTGAGAGCGGCAAGACAACATTTGCCAAGGAGACTCTGCTTGACAGGGGATTCACAGGCGGTGCAAAGACGCTTCTTCTCGTATGTGAGGATGGAGAGGAAGAGTATGACCTGGATGCACTTAAAAAGGCAAACATAGATACTGAGTTTATAGAGGAAGATCAGCTTACCACAGATCACCTTCTTGATCTTCAGGACAAATATAATCCTGAACAGGTCATGATCGAGTACAACGGAATGTGGAAGCTTGACAAGATATTTGAGATACGTGTTCCAAAGGGGTGGACCGTGGTCCAGGTAATCTCATTTGTAAATGCAGAGACATATGATGTGTACTCACAGAATATGAAGGCAACCATGGTAGAGCAGTTCAACAGCGCTGACATGGTTATCTTCAACAGGTGTGATGAGAACTCCAGAATACCTGAGTGGAGAAGATCTATAAAGGCCGTGAATAGAAGGGCACAGATCATATTTGAGATGAAGGATGGGTCGATAGCTCCTGAGACAAATGAACCGGAGGATCTGCCATATGATGTGAATGCGGATGTGATAGAACTGCCGGATGATGATTTCGGAATCTGGTATGTTGATGCATCTGATATGAAGGAGAGATACGATGGCAAGAGAATCCACTTCAAGGCCATGGTATTCAGACCAAAGCAGTATGGAAACAACGCATTTGTTCCAGGCAGGTTTGCCATGACATGTTGTGTTGAGGATATACAGTTTGTCGGATTCAAATGTTATTATCCGGGAGCAAAGAATCTTGTCGACAGACAGTGGGTTGATGTGACGGCAAAGATAGGTTATGAATATTATCCTGATTTTGACGGAGAAGGACCAGTTCTCACAGCAGAGAAAGTAACCCTTACAGGTGCGCCAAAAGAAGAGGTAGTTTATTTCAGCTAAAAGATTTATATTGTCGGATTATATAGCTGTAAAGCTGTGCGGCTGATGAACAGACATAGATATCATATACGGCATGTGTCGTATATGATATTTTTTTGCACTTATTAAGCCTCTTAAGAAAGTGTAAGTTGCGTAATCAATGCACACAACTTATTATATTTTTAGTGATAAAATGCGGTATTTGGAAGGAAAGAGATATGAACGGTTCAAAGCTTTTAGGTGGATGCGTTGTAGCTTTTGTGCTACTTTGCAGTATGATTACTCCAGTAGCTGCCGGAACTGATGCGGATAAATCTTATGGCAGGGTAGAACAGAATATTGTTGACAGGAATCCAAATATAAAAGTGGATTTTGAGTATGGAATAGATGGATATGCTGTGTATGAGAAAGGCAGCGTCATCAGACTCGCAATTTCATGTGAGGAGTATTTTGAGGGTACGGTGTCGGTGTGCCCTGTTGATACAGATATGTATCCAACTCAGTCACTCAAGTTATCACGCAAAGTATCTGTGCCTGCAGGGGAAAAAACGGAACTGGAATTCTGTGTTGACACTCTTGGATCAGGCAAGGTTAAGGTTGAGCTTGCTGATAAGTCCGGTGAAGTGGTGTATTCTGAGAATGACATGCTCAGTATTGCAAATGATGATATGACGATCATGACGGCGGTGCTTAGTGACAGTACTGATAAACTCAGATATATAAATGAATTGCAGCTTGACTGTTATGCAGATACTGTAGATGTGGATCGTATAAATGTTACGGAGACAGATCTGCCAGCTTCAGAGATTGGACTTGATGCACTTGAATATATATTGATTGATGATTATGATACTGCGAAGCTGTCTGATGATCAGTATAGTGCCATGATGTCCTGGATGTATGATGGTGGAACATTGATTCTCTCCCTCGGAAAAAATGGAGATAAAGTTCTTCACAGGTTTGCGAATGGTGTTGTTGGCTGCAGTGCGATTGGGACAGAACTGAGAGATGTATCATTTGAAGATGGATCAGGTAAGGTTATAGCAGAGCAGCAATCATTGAATGTAACGCAGTTTGAGATGAACGGTGGCAGTGAGGTGGCAGATATAAGTGATTCCGCTCCGATATACATAAAGAATATCGGCAAAGGAAGGGCTGTTGTTGTGCCTTATTCTCTGGGTGAATCCCTTGCGGCGGGTGTACAAGGTCAAAAAGCTGTGGCAGGAAGAATATTTGAAGAAGGGCTCACCGGTGCTGTTTGTGACAACGTGCTCAGGAATTATTATGATGCTGGAAGTTCGCTGGGGTTTGATACCGCAGTTGGTGTGAATGAGAAAGAAAAGCCTTCGGCGGTATTGATAGTGGTAATTCTTTGTGTGTATACTCTGCTCAGTGGTCCGGTTGTCTATATTGTGCTCAAACGAAGGAAGAGGCAGGAACTGATATGGGTGTGTGTGCCGGCGCTTGCGATTCTGGGGACATTGGCTATATATATTGTGAGCCTTAGATACAGAGTCTCTGAACCGGTGAACCTTTCATTTGTGGCTGCGGATATAAGCGGCGATGTAAAGCGTGAGAATATTTATTCATATATAATTGGTGCAAAGAGTGGTGATTCCAAACTTCATATTGACAATGAATTTCTTGATGTGCATGTATATGGAGTAAACTCAGAGCTTAACAGTACATCATCAGAAAATTATAAATTGGAGAAAATGATGTCCGGTGATGGTACTGATATAAATTACCATTGCACAAAACCGTTTGAGAGCGTTGATATCAGTGCATCAGGGGAATCAGAAAACGACATAGGAAAGATAGACAGCGATATCGTATTATATGCTGATGGATTTGAGGGAACTGTCACAAACAATACAGATTATGACATATGTAATCTGGTGGTCGTTGGAGGCGTGTATTACTACTGCGTGGATAAACTTGCTTCCGGAGAATCAGTTTCTATAGATAAGGCTGAGAATATGAGACTTCAGAGGGGGTATTATTATGACGCCATGAAGTCGTACTATGAGTTTAGATACGGAAAGAATTACATTGACAATAAAGATATAGCTTCTCTTATGGCAAGAAACAGTTATATTGAGTATTTGCTCGGTATGTACAATGTGGATAAATCAAATGAAGGCAAAATTGCTGTCTGGGGAAGCATAGATCGTGATACTAAGATTGCCGGAGACGGTATGGAGAATTATGGAACATATGCTGTGTATAGCTTTGGGGCAGGCAGATATATCGATGCTGATGGCGTTTATTATAACAACATTTACGATATGGCGGATTATAGATATAGTCAGTCTGATTATGATACAGATGATTTCATGATGTATTCAGATGAAGTTGACATAACAGTCAGATTTAATGTAGGTGACGATATCAAAGAACTTAATTGCATTGAAAATAGAAGCGGGAGATCGAGAGTTGTTGTCAAGGCGTTGAATAATGAAACTGGTGATTATGACGTGGTATTTTCAAATGGAGATACAGTGTTAAATGGCAGGGAACTCGACAAATATCTGACAGATGGAGTCATAAATTTCAGATTTATTGCACCGCAACAGGGAGATTATTATTACGATAGCTATCTCCCTGAGATAACAGCCAGAGGAGGTGTGCCGGATAATGGTGGAAATAGAAGAACTGACTAAGAGGTACGGCAGATTTCTGGCATTGGATCATGTGAATTTCCATATCAATAAGGGAGATATCTTTGGATTTGTGGGTCCGAATGGAGCGGGGAAAACAACCACTATGAGGATTATGTGTGGTCTTATAAAAGCGACATCGGGAAATGTTGTTATAGATGGTGTGAATGTGTTGAAACGTCCTGCTGAAGTTAAGAGACTTATAGGATATGTGCCTGATTTTTTTGGAGTATATGATAACCTTAAGGTTATGGAATATATGGAATTTTATGGTTCCATGTACGGCATGAGAAAGGCTGATGTGGTTGATGCTTCGGAGCGGCTGCTTGAACTGGTGAACCTTCAGGACAAACATGAAGCATTTGTGGACAGTCTGTCCCGTGGTATGAAACAGAGATTGTGTGTGGCACGTTCACTCATTCATGATCCGGAGTTTCTTATACTTGATGAACCGGGGTCGGGACTTGATCCAAGGTCCAGGGTTGATATGTGGAATTTGTTAAAAAGACTGTCAGCCATGGGAAAGACTATCATGATAAGTTCACATATTCTTCCAGAGTTGTCTGAGATGTGTGACAGTATAGGTGTGCTTGATCATGGCAGAATGGTGGCAAGCGGCAATGTTGATGAGATTCTTGATCACAGTGATGCAGTGTCACCTGTGCGGATAAAAGGGTATATGCTTGGTATGAGTGCGGAGACATCTATGGATCGTATATCGGTTATCATCAAGGAACGATTTGATGTGGATCGTATAATAGTCAGGGACGATGAGATATTTGTATATTATACTGGAAGCAGGGAACGTGATTCGGAATTACTGAGAAGTCTGGTGGACAACGGCGTCCATATTCATCAGTTCTACAGAGACAGAGGGGATCTGGAGTCTTTGTTTTTAGAGATAACAGGAGGTGGCAGCAATGATTGTAAAACTGTCCGTTAATCCCATACTGAAAAAAGATGTTCTGGTAAATTCGCGGAATTCGAAGATGGCAATGACCATAACACTTATAAACATCTTGTTTTCTTTTATTGTTATCACGATATTTTTGATAAACAGAGGAGAAATGTATCAGGCATATTATGCAAATATTGCCAGTATGTTTCCTGTGCTTGCAATGTGTGAGATAGGTATAATTGGTCTTATTATGCCTATCATCACATCTACGTCCGTTTCAGGTGAACGGGAGAGACAGACTCTTGATATTATGCTTACTACACCGATAAAACCATTTTCTATAGTGGCAGGCAAGCTGCTTTCTGCAATGGTGACTACGTTTATGTATGTGATAGCAACACTCCCTTTTCTTGCAGTATCCTTTGTTGTGGGAGGTCTGGAGTGGACGGCGTTGTTTAAATATGTTTTGATGATATTATTTATCGACATATATATTGGCAGTATAGGTGTATTTTTCTCGTGTGTTAAGAGAACGTCGGTATCTGCGGCGGTGTCGACTATTGCGACTTTTGCGGCTGTGGTGTTGATCACATATGCTCTTGGAAATGCATTTGAATCCATGATGTACAACATGGTTTCCGGACAGAGCGGCTATGAATTTTATATGACCGGAAAGGCTGTCTTTTTTGCAGTGAATCCCGTGATATGGATAGTAAGTGCATATTCAGGGATGACAGGAGATATGAGTCTGATGGAAGGAATGACGGGATATGGCAGATATTCAGATTTCATAGTTGAACATCTTGGGGCTATATGCGTGTGTGTGAATCTGTGCGTATCTTTTGTGCTTATAAGGCTGGCAGCATGCAGACTCAGGTCAGGAATAAAAAGGAAGAAAATAAAAGTGCAGAATGATCTGTAATGAATATAAGATTTAAGGGTATCTATGCTCAGATATACAAAACGTCGTTTGACTTATGTCTGTGTATGAGGTATCCTTTTTATTATGATATGTGCTCATGGAGAGGCTGCCAGAAAGGCAGAGAGGAGCACGATATATGTATAGCAGAATAATTAGTGGACTTGTCCACGGAGTTGAGGGAAAACTGATATCAGTTGAGACTGATATCAATGATGGCCTGCCGATGCTCAATATGGTAGGTCTGCTCTCGTCAAGTGTGAGGGAGGCTGGTGACAGAGTCAGGACCGCCCTCAGAAATTCGGGATTTAGTCTGCCCCCGAAGAAGATAACTATCAATTTATCTCCGGCAGACATCAGAAAAGAAGGTACAGCTTTCGATCTTCCCATAGCAGCAGGAGTGCTTGCATCCATGGGAGTCATTCCAACAGACAATGTAGATAATATCTTGATACTGGGAGAATTGGGACTTGATGGCCGTGTGAATCCGGTCAGAGGGGTTCTCCCTGTAGTTCATTGCGCACATGAACGCGGAGTGAGATTGTGTATAGTGCCCGCTGCAAATGCCCAGGAGGCGGCGGTCATATCTGAGATGACTGTTATTCCGATTAATACGTTGCAGGAATTTGTAGATTATCTGAATGGAATACAGGTGATAGAACCTGAATATGTTGATGTAGATAATCTGCTTGCTGGAGCTGAGTCGGATTATGGGTGTGATTTTTCTGAGGTTATGGGACATGAAACATTGAAAAGAGGTGTTGAGATAGCTGCGGCTGGAATGCACAACATTCTCATGACGGGACCTGCAGGTGCGGGTAAATCCATGATAGCAAGGCGCATTCCAACGATACTTCCAACATTGAGTGTTGAAGAGAGCATAGAAATCACCAAGATATATAGTGTTGCAGGACTTATGGGGCAGAATCAGTCCATAGTGGTGAGAAGACCGTATCGTGCACCACATCATACTATATCGATGCATGCTCTTTCCGGGGGCGGAGCCTTTCCAAGACCCGGAGAAATAAGTCTTGCACATGGAGGTGTGCTGTTTCTCGATGAACTGCCGGAATTCAACAGGAATGTACTTGAGGTGATGAGACAGCCACTGGAGGATGGAGAGGTTACTATATCAAGGCTTGAGGGGATCTTTAGATTCCCGGCTGATTTCATGCTTGTTGCAGCGAGGAACCCATGCCCGTGTGGCTGCTATCCGGATATGAACAAATGCACCTGTACAGCCAGGCAGATACAGAATTACAATTCAAGGATAAGTAAGCCGCTACTTGACAGGATAGATATAAATGTTGAAGTCAGAAAGGTTGAATACAGTGAATTATTTTCAGGTAGACGGGGACTAAGTTCGATGGATATGAGGGCTCATGTGCTGGCTGCACAGAACGCCCAGAAGAAACGATACAGTCAGGAGAAAATAAGATTTAACTCACAGCTCGATACGAGATTATGTGAGAAATACATTCCTCTTGGAAAACATGAGCGGGAGTTTATGGAATATAGTTTTGCACACATGGATATGACTGCCAGAGGCAGTTACAGGGTTCTTAAGATAGCTAGAACTATAGCTGATCTTGAAGGTGAGGACCGCGTGCTTGAGCGTCATTTGAAAGAAGCGGTGTTTTACCGCAATGCTGATGTGCAGGGAGGGATGTAGAATGAGAGAGGAACTGTTATATCTGTGGTATGGAATGATGAGCCGTATGACGAATACAGTTAAGATGAATATAGTCATGCATTATGGAGGCTTAGGAAATTTGTGGGAAGTATCCGAGAGTCAGCTTAGGGAAGATCTCACAGCAAAACAGGCAGATGCAATTCTGGAATACAGGAATGAGGCACTTGTTCTGGATTATAGAGAGAAGCTTAGAAGAGTCAAAGTGGAATATATATACCCAGGGCATCCTGCGTATCCTGTAAAATTGTATGATATACCCGATCCGCCGCTGGTGTTGTTTGCCAGGGGTGACATCGAGCTGTTAAAAAAGGATGACAAAGCTGTTGCTGTTGTAGGAGCCAGAAAGGCATCAGTGTATGGAAGAACTGTGGCTGACAGATTTGTATCAGACATGGTATGCGCAGGGGTAACTATAGTGAGTGGGATGGCACTTGGAATAGATGGAATGGCTCACAGAGCAGCATTAAAAGCAGGTGGGAGATCTGTGGCGGTGCTTGGATGTGGCATAAATGTTGTGTATCCAAAGGAAAATTACGATATTTACCATGATATATGTTCAGGAGGTGGAGTTGTTCTTTCGGAGAGTGGGCTGGATGTGAAGCCGGATGCTTTCAGATTCCCATACAGGAACAGAATAATAAGCGGACTTGCGGATGGGGTTTTGGTTGTTGAGGCCAGGGAAAAGAGTGGTTCTCTCATAACAGCGGATCAGGCACTGGAACAGGGACGGGATGTGTATGTCATTCCCGGAAGAGTGACAGATTCCGGGAGTGCAGGCTGCAACAACCTCATAAGAATGGGGGCAGAGTGTGTGATGAATGCAGGCGATATATTGGAATCACTGGGTATAAAAGAGGCTGTGTACAGAAAAAATACAGATGATAAACTGCATATCTGCGGACTTGCAGAACCTGATTTTAATAAAAATTTACTTGCGCCCACTCAGAAAAAAGTGTATAGTTGTGTACGTTTGGAATCCCGGCATGTGGATGATATCTGCATGGAAACGGGAATTTCGGTATCAGAAGTGACTCAGATACTGTATGATCTTGAGCGGATGGGACTGGTGAAACAGCTCATGAGAAACTATTACACCCGGGTTTAATTGATATGGGGATGTCAGGTGATTCCGGGTAAAAAGGTTTATATATACGTAATTAAACTACAGAAAGGATATGTATCTATGGCAAAAAATCTTGTTATTGTGGAGTCGCCTGCAAAGGCTAAGACAATCAAAAAATTTTTGGGCTCTAATTATGAGGTTATAGCTTCAAACGGGCATGTGAGGGATTTGCCTAAGAGCCAGATGGGGATAGATGTAGATAATGATTTCGAGCCAAAATATATTACGATAAGGGGAAAAGGAGACATTCTGGCAGCACTCAGAAAGGCTGTGAAGAAGGCTGATAAGATATATCTTGCAACTGACCCCGATCGTGAGGGAGAGGCAATATCCTATCATCTTATGAAGGCACTTAAGCTTGAGGATAAGGATTATAAGAGAATTACATTCAATGAGATAACAAAGAACGCGGTAAAGAACTCTATAAAACAGGCCCGTGATATAGATATGAATCTTGTCGATGCACAGCAGGCGAGGCGTGTACTGGACAGACTTGTGGGATACAAGATAAGCCCTGTGCTCTGGGCAAAGATAAAGAGGGGTCTATCTGCTGGAAGAGTCCAGTCGGTTGCGCTCAAGCTTGTGTGTGACAGAGAGCGTGAGATAAATGATTTCATACCTCAGGAGTACTGGACGCTTGATGCTAATCTCTGCACGACAAAGCTCAAGAAACCGATTACGTTTAAGTTCACAGGCGATGGCAGGAATAAAGAGGAGATATCCGGCAGAAATGCACTTGATGGGATTCTTGCTGAACTTGCAGACGGAGAGTATGTTGTTAAGTCTATCAAGGAGAGTGAGAGAAATAAAAAAGCTCCACTTCCATTTACAACAAGTACCATGCAGCAGGAGGCGTCGTCAAAGCTGAATTTTGCAACCTCAAAGACCATGAGGATAGCCCAGCAGTTGTATGAGGGCGTTGATATAAAGGGACGTGGAACCATTGGTCTCATTACCTATCTGCGAACTGACTCTACAAGAATATCAGAAGAGGCTGTAGCGGCAGCAGACAAATATATAACAGATAATTATGGCGCAGATTTTGTCGGTGATTCGAATGGAAGGGCTAAAACGGATAAGAAGATACAGGATGCACATGAGGCTATAAGACCTACCGATGTGACACTGTCACCTGTTATGGTCAAGGATCAGTTGTCGAGGGATCAGTTCAGACTGTATCAGCTTATATATAACAGATTTCTTGCCAGTCAGATGTCAGGGGCTGTCTATTCAGTAAAGAATGTAAAAGTACATTGCGGCGACGCAGTGTTCCAGACATCGGCTTCAAAGATTACATTTGAGGGATTCCTGGCAGTTTATAATCTTGACAATGACAGAGGAGAAAATGTGGCTGGAATAAATAATCTCAAAGAAGGTGATGTGTTAAAACTTGACAGCCTTGATGAGAAACAGCATTTCACACAGCCACCGGCAAGATATACAGAAGCTCTCCTGGTAAAAACTCTGGAAGAACTTGGGATAGGAAGACCGAGTACCTATGCACCTACAATTTCGACAATTCTTGCAAGAAGATATATCACCAAGGAGCAGAAGAAGCTCTATGTCACAGCGCTTGGCGAAGCGGTGAATCAGAGTATGGAGCAGGCATTCCCTGTTATCATAGATGTTAATTTCACAGCTAATATGGAGTCTCTTCTTGACAATATAGGTGAGGGTAAGGTTGATTGGAAGGTTGTTGTCCGAAACTTCTATCCTGATCTTGATGAGGCAGTAAAGAAGGCAGAGGCTGAACTTGAGTCCATAAAGATAGAAGACGAAGTCACAGATGAGGTATGTGATGTGTGTGGGCGCAACATGGTTGTCAAATATGGCCCACACGGCAAATTCCTTGCATGTCCAGGATTTCCTGAGTGCAGGAACACCAAGCCGTTCTATGAGAAGATAGGAGTGGCATGTCCTAAGTGCGGTGGTGATGTAGTCATTAAGGCCACAAGAAAGGGCAGAAGATATTATGGATGTATAAATGCCCCAGAGTGTGATTTCATGTCATGGGCTATGCCGAGCAACGAAAAATGTCCGGAGTGTGGAGAATACATGGTTGTCAAAGGCAATAAGCTTGTGTGTTCAAATCAGGAATGCGGATATACGTGTAATAACAAGGATGCTGATGCTGAGGATAAATAAGAATAAAATAATATAGCAAAATCTGTCGGTGACAGAACATATATAAACCGGTCGGTATACAATATTTGTTGTATCTGGCCGGTTTTGTCTGTTATTTTGCCAAATTGTGTAATAATTCAAGTTGCAGACAAGTTGTCATAAGTTTCTGAATTGTGCTTTAAATATTTCAAACCACAAGATATTGTGTGCGAAAAAGCTAGGGAAATCAACGAATTCTTAAATGTGATGTAATTAGACAACTTTACATAAAATAGTCTTGTTATAACTTTTTCGTTGTGGTAAAATCCCAAATAGTCATAAAATTTCGTGCAAAAGAGACTTTTTACAACATTAAAATTCGGAGGATTGGATATGAGTGTACAATTATTAGATAAAACCCGAAAAATAAACAAGTTGTTGCACAATAACAATTCACACAAGGTCGTTTTTAACGATATATGTGATGTGCTCAGTGATATCCTGGCATCAAATGCAATGGTTATCAGTAAAAAGGGGAAGATTCTGGGACTTAAGAACAGAGATGACATACCAGAGATACATGAGCTTATCGAGGGAAAGGTGGGGAGTCTTATCGATTCAATGCTGAATGAGAGACTGCTTCTTGTGCTTTCGACAAAGGAGAATGTAAAACTTACCACGCTGGGATTTGATGGACCGAACATAGACAAATATCATGGGCTGTTGCTTCCTATAGATATTGCAGGGGAACGACTTGGAACACTTTTCCTGTATCGCCTGGATATAGAATATGATATAGATGATATTATCCTGGGAGAGTATGGAACAACTGTGGTTGGCCTTGAGATGATGAGAGCTCTCAACGAGGAGAATGCTGAGGAGAACCGGAAGATAGCAATAGTCAGATCAGCGATAAGCACACTTTCATTTTCGGAACTGCAGGCAATCAAACATATTTTCTCGGAACTTGACGGGGAAGAGGGAATACTTGTTGCGAGCAAAGTGGCAGACAGAGTTGGGATAACAAGATCAGTAATAGTCAACGCACTCAGGAAGTTTGAGAGTGCAGGTGTTATAGAGGCCAGATCATCAGGCATGAAGGGAACGTACATAAAGGTCCTGAATGATGTTGTGTTTGATGAACTGAAAGAAGCCTGATAAGAATAAAACGAAAAGGAGACAGAGATATGATACCGGCAATAGTGACATTGATAGTAGGTGTGGCGATAGTTATAATCAGCTTTTTTCTCACAGATGGGAAGAAGGAAGATACAGAGGGCAGTGTTCTCACAGAGAGTAAGGAGAATCTCGAGAAGCAGCTCGATCAGTATTGCAACAGCCTTGTGGAGCAGAAGAAGAATGAACTTAAGAAAAAGGGCGACGAAGTTAAGTCTGATATGAAGAAAGGACTTGATGAGGTTAAGAACTCATCAAAAAAGGAACTTGAAGAACTGAGGTCAAAGTCCAAGAAAGAACTTGATGAACTTGTCCAGAACACAAAGAAGGATATGGATCAACTTAGAAGTGATACAATCCAGACAAATCAGAATGTGTATAACGAGACACAGGAGAAAATTGACGCTGCAGTAAAGGCGTATGAAGAGAGTATAGAGGCTGCTAAGAAGAAGATGCAGGCAGAGATCGAGGCATGTGAGGCGCAGCTTTCAGAAAAGGCCAAGAAACAGATGATAGACTATATCAATAAGAGCCTTACGGATGCTTATGAGGCATATGATCCTGAGGATACCAGTGAAAAGGCTCCTGTCACATACGATGAGCCGGTAAAAGAGACTGCTGAGGAGAACGGTTCAGACAGCAGTGCTGAAGAAGATAAGAACGTTGAAGCAGAAAGCAGTACCGAGGCAGAACAGGGTACTGCGCCTGATCAGAACAACGCCGATTATACTCAGACGGAGATGGATGAAGCAGTCAAGGAGAATGACGGTGTATCCGAAAGTGCTGAGGACGGAAATGTTAATGACGAAAATGCAGATGCAGTAAACGATGCCGTAGAAAGCAGCAATGTTGATAACGGAAAGTCAGAAGCACAGCAGGAGGAGAAGACTGACAGTGTTGTGAGTGTTGAAGATACGGCAGTAACAGACAGCGCATTTACTGTGGTTGAAGCTGAGAATCCTGAGAAGGCAGCAGCTGTCATAGCGGAAAATGGCGTGCCGGCAGCACCAAAGAACAATGGCAGATCAAGAAAGAAAAAGAGAAAAAAATCATCTCAGAACAAGGTTGTAGATATATGGGATGAGGGAAATGACGTTGAGTCACAGGTTGCGGATATGCATAAAAAGGGACTCAGCATTATGGAGATCGCAAACAAACTTGGTATAGGTGTTGGCGAGGCAAAGGTTATGATAGACAAGATCAATGAGACTGGCAGGCAGTAAGGCGGTCAGGGAGGTAGACTATGTATAAAAAGAGTTTTTTCAGAGGTCTGGGCACAGGACTGGTTGTCGGTGCGCTAACGATGACTGTTGCGTTCAACTTTGATAATGCAGGTAAAACTGATTCGGGTCAGGGAAAAACAGCGGTTGTGAGCCAGCAGGATAAAGATACAGAGAGCCAGACATCTGACAGTGATAAAGATACAAAAGGTACAACGGCTGTCTCTAAGACGACGGAGAAGGCTAAGGAAGATAAGGCTACTACTGAGAAGACAAAGGATGACAGTAAGGTAACAGATAAGACGGATACATCAGGTGTGAATGGAAAAGGTGATGTGTATTCAAATGGCAGCAATGCATCAAATGGCGGAACTGCAGATGGTAATGGAGCTACAGGTAATGCCGGTACATCAAATGGTAGTGACAAGTTAGATGGCAGTGGCACATCGGGCGGAAGCGATAAGTCAGACGGAAGCAGCACATCAGGTGGAAGCAGCACATCAGATGGAAGCGGCAAGTCAGACGGAAGCAGCACATCAGGTGGAAGTATGAGCGATAATACCCAGAAGGTTCCTTCATCTAAGGATAATGGATATACAGAGGATAAGAATTCTCAGCAGCCGTCAGGTAATACGACGAATGATGGTTCAGGTGCGACAACTGAGGCTCAAAAGCCAAGTGCCATAAAGTATGATAACGGCGGCGGACAGATCACTATAGTTGACGGAATGTCTGCATATGAGATATGTCAGCTTCTTGAGCAGATAGGTCTTAGAGATGCGGATGAGTATTACGACTGGCTGCTCAGATCAGGATATTCACAGAGTCTTGTGTCAGGAACGTATACATTTACCGGGAATGAGACTAACGGTGGTATAGTATGGATACTGCTGGGAAATCAGTAGACAGTAAAATAAATGGTATTGCATAATGAAAGACAATAAGGGAGTTGTCAAATAGGGAGTTTTAAGTTGGGCTGATGTTCAACAGAAAGGGGAACATAAGATGAAAGATGATCAGATGACAAACTTTGATGAGGGCAAACAGTACAGCGGTTATGATCCGAATTATGGATATAACTTAAATGGCCAGACACAGCAGGATAGTATGTATGTATCCGGATCAGATGACTCGGATTATCAGAGCCCTTATTCCCTGAACACATCAAGCCAGGGAACATATTCAATGAACACCGCTGACACTATGAATAATTATGGCGGCCAGCCTTACGATATGGCTGCAGATGTTGATGCCAGAATGAATTACGGACAGATGATGAGCGGTGCACCAAAAGCAAAGGCTGGTTCAAATGTGGTGACTGGAATCATAGGAGCTCTGCTTGGATCTCTTGTGGGAGTTGCACTGTGGGTCGGTATATACAAGCTTGGCTATATAGCAGGAATTGCAGGAGCGATCATGATAGTAAGTGCCATGTTTGGTTACGAGAAGCTTGGCGGAGGTCTTGACCTTAAGGGCATAATCATAAGTGTTGTGATCTGTATCGGAATGATCTATATAAGTGAGAGAATATGTATAAGTATGCAGTTATATGAGGAGTTTAAGGACTTAAAATATTACTTTGGTGATGTATCATTCTCTGACTGTTATAAGAGTATGTTTGCGATCCTGAAGGATGCAGAAAAAGAATCTGTATTCTGGGGTGAGCTTGGAATTGGCTACCTGCTGTTTGCGATTGCCAGCGTTTCTTACATTGTCAAGAGCGTGAAAATGAGAAATGCATAAGAAGAAACAAAAAAATAAGTATATATACAGAAAAAAGTGCTTGAATGCACTTTTTTTTTGTGTTACAATGTCGATTGCGTGAGTGCGCAGAACAAATATACATGCTGGTTGATAGTTGGCGTGGTGCCTGAGCTCGGGTGGTCCAAAGAGTTGATACCGGCAGAAGATTTTAACCATGGAGGTAGAAAAAATGAGCGTTATTTCAATGAAGCAGTTATTAGAGGCAGGTGTACATTTCGGACACCAGACAAGAAGATGGAACCCTAAGATGAAGCCATACATCTACACAGAGCGTAATGGTATATACATCATCGATCTTCAGAAGTCAGTAGGAATGGTTGACGATGCTTACAATGCAATCGGCGATTGTGTTGCAAACGGCGGAACAATCCTTTTCGTTGGTACAAAGAAGCAGGCTCAGGACTCAATCAAGAGCGAGGCAGAGCGTTGCGGTATGTACTATGTAAATGAGAGATGGCTTGGAGGAATGCTTACAAACTTCAAGACAATCCAGACAAGAATCGCTACTCTTAAGAAGTACGAGGATATGGAGCAGGACGGAACATTTGACGTTCTCCCTAAGAAGGAAGTTATCCAGATCAAGAAGGAGATGGAGAAGCTTGAGAAGAACCTTGGCGGTATCAAGAACATGAAGAGAATCCCAGACATGATCTTCGTTGTTGATCCTAAGAAGGAGAGAATCTGTATCCAGGAGGCTCAGTCACTTGGAATTAAGCTTGTTGGTATCGCTGATACAAACTGTGATCCAGAGGAGCTTGATTATGTAATTCCTGGTAACGACGATGCTATCAGAGCTGTAAAGCTTATCGTTTCAAAGATGGCAGACGCTGTTATCGAGGCTCAGCAGGGCGTTGACGCTGATTCAGCAGATGAGGCAGAGGCTGAGGAGGCTACAGAGGAGTAATCTGTAGTTGATATTTGATCATCATTGATTATAAGTAATAAATGATTATAAAAGGTAACGGGGTAATATAATAAAAAGTATTATCCCGTGACTTTTAAAGAGACATATACAGGCTGAAAGGCTTAAATAAAACGACATGATCATTATTATGATGTGTCAATTTTCAAATTTGGAGGTAAAATAAGATGGCAATCACAGCAGCTCAGGTTAAAGAGTTAAGAGAGCTCACAGGTGCCGGTATGATGGATTGCAAGAAGGCACTTGCAGAGACTGATGGTAATATGGAAGCAGCAGTAGATGTACTTCGTAAGAGTGGTGCAGTTAAGGCTGAGAAGAAGGCAAGTAGAATCGCAGCAGAGGGTATCTGCCGTGCAGCAGTAAACGATACAACAGGTGTTGTTGTTGAGGTAAACTCAGAGACAGATTTCGTTGCTAAGAATGAGATATTCCAGACATTTGTTCAGCAGATAGCTGATCAGGCACTTGCTTCATCACTCGTTGGTGGCAAGGACGGAGAGGATGTTGAGGCACTTCTTGGAGAGAATGGTCTTAAGGAAGAGCTTGTTGACAAGACTGCAACAATCGGAGAGAAGTTATCATTCCGTAGATTTGAGAAGGTTACAGGTGATGTAGTTGTTGACTACTTACATGGCAATGGTAGAATCGGTGTTCTCGTTGCTGGTGTTGGCGCAAACGATGACGCTGCTAAGGAAGCACTCAAGAACGTTGCTATGCAGATCGCAGCTATGAACCCACAGTACATTAGTAGATCTGATATTTCAGCAGACTCTATGGCTAAGCTTAAGGAGATCACAGTTGACAGCGCATTAAACGCACCTGACACACTTCCAAAGCCAATCCTTAACAAGCTTATCGCAAAGGCTGTTGACGGAGTATGGAGCGCTGAGGATGTAGCTATCTACGAAGAGAAGAAGAGCAACATGAACTTCTTATTCAACTTCCTTTCAAAGGAGGCTAAGGCACAGCTTGCAGAGCTTGCTATCGCTGATAAGGATGCTATCGTTGCAGATAAGATCTTCAGTGGTCTTGTTGAGGGACGTATCTCAAAGCAGGTTAAGGAGATCAGTCTTCTTGATCAGGTTTATGTTAAGGCTGAGGATGGAAAGCAGACAGTTGCTAAGTACCTTGAGTCAGTAAACAAGAGCCTTTCAATCGCTAAGTTTGTTCGTTTCGAAGTTGGCGAGGGTATGGAGAAGAAGAACGAAGACTTTGCAGCTGAGGTTGCTAAGCAGATGAACGTATAATAATTCGTATGTTCATATTTTGAATGATTAATAATATATCTAGAAGAGAAAACCTTGGATACCTGATTTTTCGGGTATCTAAGGTTTTTTCTTCGATTGAAACACGATCTGCCTGTGTTATAATGAAAAATATGCTTTATATAATATACAGAAAAATATATACAGGCAGAATTACACAAGATATATAAATGGAATTCTGGCAGATTATAATCCTGTTTTATAAGCTCATTTAAGTTTATAAGCTGATTTAAGCTATATTTAAGTTTGACAGATATAATAGATTATATTCAAATAGATACGGAGATGACGGTATGAGATTACTTCTTGCTGAGGATGAAAAGGCACTTTCAAGTGCACTTCAGGTTATATTGAAGCACAATAACTGCTGTTTTTTTGCTTGTGTTGTTCTGGTCAAAGAAGATATTCAGACCTGTTGCTGAGAGTTATGATAAACAGAAACGGTTTATAACAGATGCAAGTCATGAGATTAAGACTCCGCTTACAATAATTGATGCAAATACAGAAGTTATAGAGATGATGAGCGGTGAGAGTGAGTGGACAAAGAATACAAGGGATCAGGTGAAAAGGCTCACGTCGCTTACAAATCAGATGGTTGCCCTTTCAAGACTTGATGAGAATTCAATAAGGCAGCTCATAAGTATTCTGGTTGACAATGCCATGAAATATGCCGTTGGGGATGCCGGAGTTGACGTATCCTTAAAACGAGACGGATGTAAGATATGCTTTGTGCTGCGTAATCTGACAGATGTAATGGAAGCTGGGAATCAGAAGGTTCTGTTTGAACGTTTCTACAGACCAGACAGTTCGAGGAATTCGGAGACTGGCGGATCTGGTATAGGATTATCACTTGCAAAATCAATAGTTGAATCACATAAAGGAAAAATCACGGCAGTATGCGATGAAAAAGGATATATAACATTCAAGATCATAATGTAGCCTGCCATAATAAAAAAAGCTCTGTCTGTCAGATACACTGCGTATCTGGCGGCAGAGCTTTTTTGGTTCAGGGTTATGATTAAAAATATTGGGAATACATGATTGTATGAGTTTTTTGAATAGTGTTGTGCACATTTTAATTTGGATAACATTATACTGTTGAGTTGCGCATAATGTTTCATATAGATTGCGCTCGGGTTGCGCTGGATTATAGCTAAAATGCATAATTAATTTGCGAAAAGATTGTCTACAAGCGACATAGTAACCAGAAACATAATATGATAATATAATACTAAAGAACAAACGGTTGCGCAACTGTTGTACAACATATCACAAGGAGGGACCCGCCCTAAGGCGGGAGGATCCCTTGTGATAATGCAGACGCCGCGCGAAGCGCACAGAAATGTGTCTGCAAATCATCACATTATTAGGAGGGCATATATGAGAAGACAGAGAATTGCAAAACAGATCGGCTGTGCGGTTCTCGCAGGATCGCTTGTTATAGGACAGATTTTCGGATCGGGTACTTCACTTATAAAAGCGAAGGCTGCTGAGAGCTGGGTTGATACATTTATGGTAGCAAATGGTGATTTTGAGACAGGAGACAGCAGTGATTGGACGTTAGATCCCGGATCCGGAGCTGAACTTGTGGTAAAAAATGGTGGAAGCAATGTAAATACTACATATTATCTGAACATATGGGCTTCTGATTCGTCCGATGCCAGCATTACACAGACTATTGCGTCTGTTCCAGCAGGAACTTACAAGCTTGAATATGATGTTGAGGGGGATGCTCAGGATACAGGCCTTACAGTTTCTGTTGCGGGTAAGAAGCAGGCTGTTGGTGCTACGACCGGATGGGATGCATGGACTACCAATGAGACAGAGGAATTTGTTCTTGAAGATACAACAGATGTCAGTATTTCATTCACGGGAAGTCTTGCCAGTGGATATTGGGGCAAGATAGATAATGTTAAGCTATATAAGCTTACGGAGGATGACTCGGATACAGTGGAGTCTGTGGAGGCAGGAATATATGTTGATCGTGTCAAAGATCTTACATACACTGATTTAAATGGAGAGAAACAGGAATTTATAGAAGGTGTGGATGTATCATCTTACGTATCCCTGAAGAACAGCGGCGTTAAGTATTATGATTTCGACGGCAAAGAACTTGATGATATCGGATACTTTAAGTTCCTTGCAAGCTGCGGTGTAAATTATGTCCGTGTCCGTGTATGGAACAATCCATATGACGCAGATGGCAATGGATACGGTGGTGGTGACAATGATATTGAGACTGCTAAAAAGATCGGACAGTATGCCACAGCGGCAGGTATAAAGCTTCTTGTGGATTTCCACTACTCAGATTTCTGGGCTGATCCTGGCAAACAGCAGGTGCCTAAGGCTTGGTCAGGCTTTACACTTGATGAAAAGGTAGCAGCAGTTGAGCAGTATACATCAGAAAGCCTCAAGACTCTTCTTGCAGCAGGTGTTGATGTGGGTATGGTGCAGATCGGTAATGAGACTACAAATGGAATATGTGGTGAGACAAGCTGGGCAAATATGGCGAAGATATTCAGTGCCGGAAGCAAGGCTGTAAGGGATATCAACAAGAACATTCTTGTTGCCATTCATTTCACAAATCCAGAGAGAAGTGGTAACTATGCAAGATTTGCGGGATATCTTAATACATATAAAGTAGACTATGATGTATTTGCATCATCTTACTACCCGGTATGGCACGGCACACCGGATAACCTCACATCAGTTCTCAAGAATGTAGCGGATACATATGGCAAGCTTGTAATGGTTGCAGAGACATCGTGGGCATACACGTTGGATGATGGAGACGGACATGAAAATACTGTCAGAAAAGGTAAAGACGATTCTACAACTTATGATTTATCAGTTCAGGGGCAGGCAAATGAGATAAGCTCTGTTATAAAAGCAGTAAAGAATACAGGTTCTTCAGGAATTGGCGTCTTCTACTGGGAGCCTGCATGGATTCCGGTAAATGTGTATGATTCATCTGCAGAAAACGCAGCAGATGTGCTCGCAGCAAATAAGGAAGCATGGGAGAAATACGGTTCAGGCTGGGCTGCATCATACGCTGGAGAGTATGATGCAGAAGATGCCGGCAAGTGGTACGGCGGTTCAGCGGTTGACAACCAGGCATTGTTTGACTTTACAGGACATCCACTTGAGTCACTCAAGACATTTGCCTTTGTACATACAGGAACAAAGACTAAGAGAGAGGTACTTTCAATATCAGTTGATGATGTTGAGATAGAGATAACAGATATCGAGAATGTGGCACTGCCAAAGACAGCGACAATAAATTACAACGATGGCAATTCTGAGAGCGTGGATATCACATGGGAGGAAGGAGCTCTTGAGAAGGTTAAAAACAATGGCGCTGGAACATGCACTGTAAATGGAACGATAACAGTAAATGATGAGACAGTGGACGTTCAGTGCAATGTATCCATATTAAAGGAGAACCTGCTCGTAAATTCTGGATTTGAGTCAGGAAACGAGGGCTGGAATATCGCAGATGGCAGCAAGGGATTTGCAATCAAGACAAATGAGGATTTCAGAAACGGAAAATACTGCGGACATTACTACTATGCATCAGATTTTACATATGACGTATATCAGACCATCACGCTTGAACCGGGAGAGTATGTTTTCAATGCATATCTTCAGGGCGGTGCAAATGGAGAAAATGACGTATATGAGCTTTATGCAAAATCTGGAGATACAGATCTTGCATCTGTTTCAGCAGTTCCTGATGACTGGAAGGTATGGCAGCATCCTGAAATAAGATTTGTTGTAAATGAGACAACTGAAGTTATGGTAGGAATGAGAGCTACAGCCACAGGCGGTGCATGGGGAACATGGGATGATGCATATCTCTACAAAGATGCAGACATCATACCAACACCTAATCCAGGTCCAAATCCGGATGAGGCTAAAAATGGTCTTATCACAGAGGATGGAGTTACTTACTACTATGTAAATGGCGTTTTTCAGACAGAGTATACAGGTTTTGTAAAGCAGGACAAGCTCAACTACTATGTAAAGGACGGCGTTGTTCAGGCTGCCTACAAGGGCCTTGTAAAGAGCGGCAAATCAGGTAATGTATGGTACGTGAGGAATGGTGTTATATATACTGCATACACAGGCTTTGTAAAAAATGGAAATGGACAGCAGTGTTACATCTACAAGGGACTGTTTCTGCCGGGGAAGACGGGACTTGCAAAGAGCAGTGTGACAGGTAAGTTCTATTACGTAAAAAAAGGAATCATACAGACTGCATATACAGGCTTTGTGAAGAATTCAGCTTCTGGCAATCAGTGCTATGTTAAGAAAGGCGTGTTCCAGAGCAGTCTTACAGCAGTTGTAAAGAGCCTAAAGTCAGGTGTCAGATATTATGTAAGAAATGGAAGAATTTCATATAAAACTACAGGAATTGTGACAGTATCAAAGGTGAGATATAGAGTTGTAAAGGGTGTAGTTAAGAGTATTATAAAATAATTACGTAGGGATTCTATGTAGTATATGCAGTGCGGCAGTTCCAAAGTGGGACTGTCGCTTTAAATTGTCTGAATAATATTGTTGATTTGTGGGAAAATTTAGAAAAAATTTATATTTTTTACAATTATAGTTGAAAAAGTATGAGGAAATGATATAGAATGTGAAAGTATTTGTTTATATTATACTAAAAAGAGAAAAGGAGAGCATTATGGACAAATTCTTCAAAATCTCAGAGCGGGGGTCTACAATTAAGACTGAGATCATGGCAGGTCTTACAACATTCTTTGCTATGGCGTACATCGTTCTGGTCAATCCAAATCAGGTTGCAGCAGAGGGCAGTAAGGGCTGGCTGGCCGAGTTAGTGCCAGATATGGCAGGAGAGCTCGGTACAATATGGAATTCTGTATTTATAGCTTCTATATTGGTGGCTATCGTCGGTACACTTTTGATGGCATTTTTTGCTGACATGCCATTTGCACAGGCCTGTGGAATGGGACTTAACTCATTTTTCTGTACTATTTTTGTAGCTGGAGCTGCATTTGCAGGTGTAAGTGCAATCCGAGGTTATCAGGCGGGTCTCGTAATAGTTCTTGTATCAGGTCTTGTGTTCCTGATTCTTTCGGTTACAGGACTTAGAAAGTATATTGCAGTTGCAATGCCTGAGTGCCTCAAGAAATCAATACCTGCTGGCATTGGTCTGTTTATAGCACTTATCGGACTGAAGAATGCATCGCTTATTCAGGACAACCCATACACATTTGTTCAGTTTTTCGATTTCCACGGAGTAATTTCAAATGGTGGTTCAGCTAAGGAGATCATGGCACAGATAGCCCCTCCTATAGTTGCATTTGTTGGTTTTATAATCATTGCGATTCTTGCAAAGCTTAATGTAAAGGGAAATATTATCATAGGAATCATTGCATCAACTGTTCTGTATTATGTTCTGATGCTTCAGACTCCTGAGTTTGATTTCTCATCAATTGGACAGTCATTCAAGGATTTTGGCTCAGTAGGATTCCTCGGAGTATTCCAGGGACAGGCATGGAAGGACGCTTTCTCAGCCGAGTACATCGGTGGTGTGTTCTCAGCAATCATGCTTGTGGTAAGTTTCTGTCTTGTTGATATGTTTGATACCATCGGAACATTATATGGAGCCGCTTCCCAGGCAAATATGCTTGATGAGAAGGGCGATCCTATGAAGCTTAATGAGTGTATGATGTGTGATTCTATCGGTACTGTTTCAGGTGCCCTTCTTGGTACTTCAACATGTACTACATTTGTAGAGTCAGCTTCTGGTATAGCCGCTGGTGGTAGAACAGGCCTTACAAGTTTAGTCACAGCTATCTGCTTTGCAATATGTCTGTTTCTCAGCCCTGTAGCAACTGTTGTTCCATCATGTGCAACAGCTCCGGCACTCATATTTGTAGGTGTTCTCATGGCTAAGAACTTTGCGAAGGTTGATATGGAAGACATGCGTTCAGCAGTTCCTGCTTTCGTAACATTCCTTATGATGCCACTTACTTACTCAATCTCAAATGGTATCGGTCTTGGAGCCATCACATACGTTCTTATCTCACTTTTCACAGGTAAGTACACAAAGAAGGATATCGTAGTAACATGTATTGCGATCCTCTTCATTGTAAAGTTTGTGACGGTAACAATGTAATAAATGCAAAAGGGAAATTTCCTAAGCGTATAATAGATATAAGGTGTGCTTTTCATAAATTGGGGAGTGCGCCTTATATATTTTTGCATTTTATTAAAATGAACGTGTACGTTTTGCATTTCCTGAAATGAAACGACGGTTGCCAAAGCCAAAATTTTGTAGTATCATACCAACAGTGTACCAGTAGCCAATCGGATACGGCAATGGCCTCCGGAGCCATGACGGGCGGTTCGACTCCGCCCTGGTACGTTTTTTTTTACTTTTTTTGTGAAAGCGGGATTTTATATTCCATGTAAAAGTGGTATAACACAAGAAGAATTTCGTAGAGGAAGACAGAAATGAAGAGGAAGAAGAACAAAACAAAAGAGAATATAGAGAACATGGAAGTCGTAGGAGAAGCCGGAGCAGCAGGGTTGGATGCTGAGAATTTGTATGATGCGCTGGACGATTCTGATGATAACGGCCTGGACGATGAAGATGGCGACGGCTTGGATGGTGAAGACGGCGGTGATGATGAGGTCGGCAACGATATGGATGATGTCGATGATGAATCAGATGCTGGCGAAAGTGATGACTCATCAGAACTGGATGATGGAGGAGCTGACGGCGATTCAGATGATAATGAGCCAGATACTAGAGAGTGTGGCGGGTTTGATGATATAGATGCTGGCGGATCTGACGACTTTGATGATGCTGATGTTGAATCTTCAGATAAAAATGAGAAGCATAAAAATCCGGTAAAGAAGAGACTTTACGAGGATTATGTAATAGATGACCCAGAGGACATGGATGAGGCACCTGACACGGGAGATATGTTTGATGATGAAGATCTGGATGATGACGACTATTATGCTGACGAGGTGACAAGCGGCAGAAGAAGGAAAAAAACTGCCAGACGCAGACAAACTGGCATATCAGGAAAGACCCTGGCAGCGCTCTGGATAGTATTGGTGATATTGCTTGGCGTATATGTGTACCTCTTCTTTATAAATAAGACCATCATATCGGAGGATGTGACTGGGCGTGACAACACAGTGAATATAGATATTCCAGCAGGGGCGAATTACAGCCTGTGCAACATAGATGAGATAAATCAGCTCATAGGTAATTATCTGCTTGCCAGAACAAAGGCTGATCAGGCAACTCTTCAGAGACTTGTAACTGATCCGGAAGAATTTAACGATATGACAAGTGTGGAGATTGCAGCACAGTATATAACTGCATATGGCAGGACCACGTGTTACATGGTGCCGGGGTATACGTCCGATTCATATATCATATATGAGCTGTCAAATCTCACAATAAAGGATGTGAACAGCAATCCACTGGACATTCGGTCGTTCTATGTCACAAAGCAGGATGATGGAAGTTACAAGATCAACAATTCCAGCCTGTCTGATGAGGAACAGGCATATATCAACGATATTGGAGCTTCGGATTTTATACAGGATATATATAAGCATGTGAAAGAGAACAATGATTATCTCAGCAAGCATGATAGTACATTGAAAAAGTTTCAGGATATGTATGAGTAAAAAAATACAGACTCTTCTATAGATGCATTTCTTGCCATATCTGAGGTGAGATAGTGACTTCATAGAGAGTCTGTATTTTTTCACTTTTTCTTATTTCAGATAAAACGGTTCGTAGGTCAAAAAGTCATGTTTTATATTGCCTCTGAGGAATCGAGTTCATCTGTATCGATCACTACACCTCTGGTCGGGACGGGAGTGGAGAATACAATCTGAGTCTCAGTACTTCCAAATCTCTGGAGCTGGCCTATGAATGAGTCGAGATCCATTGTGTTTGGAAAACAAACCTTCATGAGCATAGAATGTGCGCCGGTCACACAGTTGCATTCAAGCACATTTGGACAGGCTTCAACGAATGGGTAAAATGTTGGCTTCTGTTTTGGATCAAGTGCCATGTGGATGAAAGCTGTTATGTGATAGCCAAGAGCCTCATGGTCAACACTTGCATGATATCCTGTTATGATGCCTGCTTTCTCTAATCTCTCAATTCTTGCTGAAACTGCCGGCGAAGAAAGGAAGACTTTGCTTGCCAGATATTTGAGTGGTGTTCTGGCATTGCTCTGTAAAAGATGAATTATTTTTCTGTCGATGATATCCATAACTATGCACTTCCTTTTCTTAAAATAAAAAAAGGTGTGTTTCCTAAGAAACACACCTTTGCGTTTGCTTTACTATACATTAAATGATAAAAAAAATCAAGGATTTTATTAAAAAAATTTAACTGAAACTTTACTGCGGCTTTATTAGTAAATCTGCTAGGTTCACAAAGGGACAAATAAATGTTATGATATCTCTGCATATTTATTAGAAATATACTGACCTTGATCTGGCTGATACGTTAGATTTGATTTGGCTGATACGTTAGATGCTGGCCGAGATTCAGAATAAGAAATATGTATTAATACAGTAAAATCATAACAGAGGAACGATTATGGCAGATGGAATAAGACTTAACAAATATCTCAGCGAGGCCGGTGTATGTTCAAGGCGTGCTGCAGATACACATATAGAAAATGGAAAGGTTACGATCAACGGAGAGCGGGCTGTCATGGGACAGAAGGTCATGCCTGGGGATGTGGTGGCTTTCATGGGTAAAAAGGTTCAGCAGAAGGATAGGACAGTGATCCTGGCATATAATAAGCCGATAGGACTTACCTGTACGGCGAGCAAAGAGGATCCTGACAATATATTTGATCACATAGATTATCCGATCAGGCTTCAGTATGTGGGAAGGTTGGATAAGGACTCCCAGGGACTGCTTCTCCTGACAAATGACGGCGATCTGTCAAATGCGATTCAGAAGTCGGTGAACAATCACGAGAAGGAATACAGGGTGCGGGTGAACCGTGAGATAACAGAGGACTTTATCAGAAAGATGTCAGACGGAGTTCCGATACTTGACACAGTGACAAAGAAATGTAAGGTGCGGAAAATAGATGACAGGTCGTTTATGATAGTGCTGACGCAGGGACTCAACAGACAGATCAGGCGAATGTGTGATGCGTTGGGCTACAGGGTAGTGAATCTGAAGAGAGTCAGGGTCTGCAACGTAAAGCTTGGAAATATGAGACCCGGGGAGCTCAGGGAGCTCAGCCGCGAGGAAGAGGCAGAGCTGAGAAGGATAGTTGGGATGTAGTTAAAGATTGTTTGCTGTTCGAGAAATTGAACGACAATAGTGATGAGTATGCTCGGATGAGCTTGTATGACAAGAAATCAATATAGATATTCTAGCTTATACAGGTAAATATATATTAGGAAAGAATGCTTATATTAGGAAAGAAAGGGTGTATATAGGAATTTTTTAGGCAGGATCTGTCGGGGGTGTGTATGGAAAAAAATAATCAAAATAATAATGAGAGTAACACTGTAAATATCCAGAAAAATAAGGATAAAAGCGGGAATAACGATAATGGCAAGATAGCCAGAATTAAAGAACTTGTAAAGCAGCTCAACGATGCTGCAAAGAAATATTATATGGAAGATACAGAGATCATGAGCAACCTGGAATATGATGCTCTGTACGATGAGCTGTGCGCGCTGGAGAAAGAGACCGGGATGGTCATGAGCAACAGCCCGACAGTCAAGGTAGGATATGAGGTCGTCAGTGAGCTGCCGAAGGAGGCTCACGAGCACCCAATGCTTTCTCTTGACAAGACGAAGGATGTAGGTGCTCTTGCGTCATGGCTTGGCGGGCAGAAGGGTGTCATATCATGGAAGATGGACGGACTCACCGTTGTTCTCACATATGAGAACGGAGAGATGATAAAAGCTGTCACCCGTGGAAATGGTGAGATAGGCGAGGTCATCACGAACAATGCGAAGGTATTTGCAAATGTACCTCATCACATCCCGTACAAGGGCAAGCTGACGATCAGAGGCGAGGCTGTCATCAAATACTCGGATTTCAATGCGATAAATGAGAAGATAACGGATGCGGAGTCCAAATACAAGAACCCACGGAATCTGTGCAGTGGTTCAGTGAGACAGCTCGATAACAAGATAACAAAAGAGAGAAATGTACACTTCTTTGCTTTTAACTTGGTAGATGGCGAGGATGTGGATTTTCACAATTCATTTGAATATCAGCTTGACTGGCTGGAGCAGCAGGGATTTACCGTGGTAGAACATTACCTGACTGATTCGGCATCACTCCCAGGTAAGGTGAGAGAATTTTCTGAGAAGATAACAGAGAATGACTTCCCATCGGATGGTCTGGTACTAATGCTGGATGATCTGGCATACGGAAGAAGCCTGGGAACCACAGCCAAGTTCCCGCGAAATGCCATGGCATTTAAGTGGGCGGATGAGGAGGCAATCACCCATCTACGTTATGTGGAGTGGAGTCCATCAAGAACCGGACTCATCAACCCGGTTGCTGTATTTGATCCGGTGGAGCTCGAGGGAACCACAGTCAGCCGTGCCAGCATACACAACGTCAGCATACTTAAGTCATTGGCACTTGGCGAAGGTGATGAGATTGCAGTGTACAAGGCGAATATGATCATTCCGCAGATTGCAAGGAATCTAACCATGAGCGGTAACGTGGTCATACCGGCTGCGTGTCCTGCATGTGGCGGTGAGACTGAGATCGTGAGGGAGGAAGGCGGTGCTGCGTCTGGAGTTGAGACTCTTTACTGTACAAATCAGTTCTGCCCTGCCAAGAAACTCAAGTCATTTTCACACTACGTGTCCAGAAATGCGTTGAACATAGACGGACTCTCAGAGGCAACCATAGAGAAGTTCATAGACGAGAAGATACTGGAGGAGCTTCCTGATCTGTATAAGCTTGAGACTCACAAAGACCATATAGTGGAACTCGAGGGATTTGGTGAGAAGTCATACAACAAGCTGGTGGCTGCGGTGGATTCATCCAGACAGACAAATATGTGGCGCCTTGTCAATGGTCTCGGCATTGCAAATGTCGGAGAGGCGACAGCCAAACTCATGGCAAAGCATTTTGCAAATGATATGGATGCCATGAAGAAGGCAGATGTGTCAGCCTACGTTGAGATAGACGGAATCGGTCAGGTCATAGCAGAGGATATAGTCAGATACTTTGAAAATGAGAAGAATTGTGCTATCATAGATAGGTTGATGGCTGAGCTGACATTTGTGGATGAGACATCTGATACAGAGCAGGATCTGGCGGGCAAGGTGTTCGTCATAACCGGTTCGCTCACCCATTTTGACAACAGAAATCAGCTCAAGGAACTGATAGAGAGCAGAGGAGGTCAGGTTACAGGTTCTGTATCTGCCAAGACCTCATATCTTATAAATAACGATGTGAATTCCACATCATCCAAGAACAAGAAGGCGAAAAGCCTTGATGTGCCTATCATATCTGAGGAGGATTTCTTAGAATTGATTGGACAGTAGGGTAACTGCGGTAGATTACTTGGTGTGTGCTGCTGCATGTTTGCTTGGATAAGCAGTAAATGGAAAGGAATGAATAGAGATGCCGATAAGAATAGATGATGATCTGCCGGTTAAGAAAACATTGGAGGACGAGAACATATTTGTCATGGGAACAGGAAGGGCGCACAGCCAGGACATAAGACCCCTTGACATTCTGATACTCAACCTCATGCCGCTGAAGGAGGACACAGAGCTGCAGCTCATGCGAAGCCTGTCAAACACCCCACTTCAGGTGAACATCACGCTTCTTAGAACCATGTCCTACGAGTCCAAGAACGTGACAAAGGGACACCTTGACAGATTCTACGAGGATTTTGACAGCGTAAAGAACCGCAAATGGGACGGTTTCATCATAACCGGAGCACCTGTTGAAAAGATGGAATTTGAGAATGTTGACTACTGGGACGAACTCCGCGAGATCATGGATTGGTCCGAGACAAATGTCACATCGACCATGCACATCTGTTGGGGTGCTCAGGCGGGACTCTACTACAGATACGGTGTGCAGAAGTTCGACCTTCCGCAGAAACTGTCAGGCATATACGAACATCACACCTTCCACAAGAGAACACCGCTAGTCCGCGGTTTCGACGATGTATTCTATGTGCCACACTCAAGATATACCGGTGTGTCCAAGGAGGACATTGTAAACAACGAGCATCTTGAGATTGTAGCCGAGTCAGACGTGGCTGGCCCGTACCTCATAATCGGTGACGGCGGCAAGAACATATTTGTCACAGGACATCCTGAGTACGACGTGCTGACCCTCGACCAGGAGTACCACAGAGACCTCGGCAAGGGCCTGAATCCACAGATTCCGGTGAATTATTACCCAGACAACGACCCGGAAAAGAAACCAGTGAAGAAGTGGAGATGCCACGCGAACACTTTGTATGCGAATTGGCTCAATTATTACGTTTATCAGCTCACACCTTATAAGTGGGAGTAGGAACAAGGACTAGCATAGGGGACGTTCCTTTTGTAACGAGGAGTGTCCCTGTGTCACGATTAAGATATTGGATGATCTCCTATACAGAAAACATGTATTTTAAGCAAAAGGTGCTACATATCAATGATAAATGTATGCAAAAATGATGTGATTTTCTATAATTTAAAGACTTTGTGGTGATTAATTGGAGCTTTTTCAAAATGCAGATGGTGTTTTTTTAAACGGCGTTAGTCGGGAAAGATATTAAATATAAAATTAAAACACAGCACTATGTAGATAAGTGGTAGATATCTATATGGTGCTGTGTTTTTCTGCTTGTCACTTGTTCCATAATTCATTTTTATTAGTTGATATGATATAATGACCAATGAGACTAATGAATGAAAAACGACATAATATAAGGGGAAGATGTATGGACAATTCTAATGATGAAAGGCAGGAAGCTTTAACAAGACTTGAACAATTGCGAAAAAAAGGATCGGTTGTTGATGATGAAGCAGAATTAGCTTCTTACAGGGAAGAAAAGTTCAGGAGGTCTTATTTAGATGAAACAGGAAATATTAAATAAATTGAATCTTGGCGAAGATCATGAGAGAGAATGTAAGCTAGCAATTGGTGGGCTTCCTGAGAGCATATGGGAGACATATTCTTCTTTTGCAAATACCGATGGTGGAACTATTTTGCTTGGAATTAGGGAGCACAGGGATTCCTTTACTATTGAAGGATTGACAGAGAAACAGATTGTTAAATATCAAAAAGATTTCTGGAGCACTTTGAATGATAGAAATAAGATATCTAAGAACATTTTACTGAATCATCATGTACAGGTAGTCGAGGTGGAAGATAAAAAGGTACTTAGAATTGATATTCCTGCAGCAGACAGACATGATAAACCTGTTTATATTGGAACAGACCCGATGAGAGGTACTTATAAAAGAGACTACGAGGGCGATTTCCTTTGTACAGAAGAGGCTGTCCGTGCAATGTTCGCAGATCAGAGAGATGTATCTGGGGACGTGGAAGTACTGGATGAGTTTGGATTGGATGTACTCAACCAGGATACGATAAAAGGATATAGAATTGTTTTTGAGCAGCTTCACAGTGGGCATCCATGGAATGCTCTCGAAAATGATGAATTCCTTATGAAATTAAGAGCTGCAGCGAAGAATAAGAATGGTACATTGTCTCCAACAATAGCTGGGCTATTATTCTTTGGAGAGGCTTATCATATTACTGAGATTTTTCCAAATTATTTCTTGGACTATCGTGAGGAATGCAATGATAAAGCCGTTCGCTGGTTGTTTCGGACACATTCTAACGAAGGAGACTGGAGTGGTAATATATACGATTTTTTCTGCAAGGTGCGTACCAGAATGGATGATGAGGTAGCGGTTCCATTTGCAAATAGAAGAGATGGGTATCGAGTGGACAGGGTTGATGTTCATGATGCTTTGGAAGAGGCTCTGGCAAATGCGTTGTCACATGCAAATTATTATGGCAGAAGAGGAATTCTTGTCGTTAAAAAGGGTAAGGAACTTAGCATTTCAAATCCTGGAACTATCAGGGTAACAAAAGAGGAGTTTTATGCTGGAGGCAATAGCGATCCTCGAAATCCAAATATTTTAAAGATGTTTGGATTTGTTAATGTTGGTGAGCGTGCTGGAAGTGGTGTAGATAAGATAATGACTGCATGGGCAGAGCAAAATTGGAAGAAGCCGGAATTTGATTTTTCGGAGCGTAATGACAGAGTTACATTAAAGCTGGAGGTTGGACAGGTAGTATACATTCCGAGGGCTGCTGATATAAGGAGCACAACGGAGAGTAGGGAAACAGAGACCACAAAAACTATGTCAAAGGAAGATAAGGTACTTGCGTATATTCGGCAGAATGGAAGTATTTCAATGCAAAAAACAATGGAAATTTGTATGTATAAGTCAAGAACCGGAGCTAGAAAGTTAATGGATAAAATGATAAATGCAGATTTGATAGAAAGATCTGGAGAAAAAAACAATACGTTTTATAAAATAAAGGAATAGTTTGGTGGTCACTTTAAATATTTAGTGACCAGAATGTGGTCACTTTTGTGATTAAGAGATCACTGAGTGACCACTAAGTGGTCTCTAGAGTTTGCAAAAAATGACCACAATCACTAATATTAAGATTTATTTGTGCAGACTGATTTGTACATATGAATTACCATGAAAAATAACATGACTTTTATACATGAAAAGTGTAAAATGTGTCATGTGCAGGTGGACAAAACTGATTTGAACCTAATATCTACAATTTGTGATAAATTTTGATGTAATTGGAGAGAAAATATCATGATTATATATAATAAGCTAGGTGATTACTTAAAATCGCATAATATGAAATATATTGATTTACAAAGGGAATTAGGATTAAGTCCAACACTTGTTGCGAAGTTTCAAAAAAACAGACCAGTAAATACTGAATCAATAGATAAAATTTGTACTTTTTTGCATGTACAACCAGGGGAGATTATGGAATGGATAGAAGATGAATCCATCCTCGAGCAACGTCAGTTAGAATCTAAAATTGCGGAGTTGCAGAAACAACTTGCAGAGCTAAAAAGGAAATAATATCTGTTTGTAGATGCTAAGTATGAAAAAATAGATGTTTTGATTATAGTTTTGTCAAAGGTAGGATAGTTATGAAGATATATCATACAGTTGGTGGTCAATATCTTATTCATGGCCATCAGTTTCTAATGGGAACCGTTATTTTGGAGTTAGATAATGGGTATATAATAGCCTGTGAAAGATTTAATAGTAAAAGAACTCAAGATTTATTTGTTAGAGTTTATTATCCATCAAATAAAAAATGGGTTAAGTGTTATTTGAAAAATCGTTATACAGATTTGATGTGGGAATATTATAGAAAAAATAAAAAAAGAATTGTACCTAAGAAGTCATATAAGAAAAAACAAGTTCAAAATAAAATTAAGAGTGGAACAAAAAAGAAAAATATACCTAAAAGTGTTATGTGGGCTGCTAGTCACCCTTTCCAGGGGGGAGGAATGACCCCGAGATAATTTAAGAAATGGTAGTATGACAACGATCTATCATATAATTATAATATTGGTAAGTATGAGAAAATAAAGAAAAAATTCAAAGTTTTGAAGTGTATTTTTTTTGATTTGAATGTGTTTAAATAGCCATCCAGGATTCTCCTGGGTGGTTATTTTCATATGTATTGTGTAACTGTGACGTTTCCTTTTGTCATAAGTAGTGTCTCTTGGTCACGAGCAAGACAGGAGACATTCCTTATGGCAGAGAGACGATTTTAAAGACAAAAGAAACGTCTCGGATACCATGGTGGGAGAATTTTCGTACATGGCTTATGATAACCTATATTCAGAAATAGGGAAATGAAATCAGTTAAGTGATAAATTACCAAATCTGAAAGGAGACATAAGTTATGAAGAAGGATGGTTACAGTACAAGAGGATTATTTGGAACGATCAATCATTATGATAGTCATGGACATAAGACAGGCGAGAGCAGGCCGGGCCTTTTCGGTGGTATGAATAATTATGATGCCAGCGGGCATAAAGTTGGTGAAAGCAGACCAGGGCTTTTCGGCTCATATAATCATTATGACAGTCATGGACATAAGACAGGTGAGAGCAGACCGGGAATCTTTGGAAGTGTTAATCATTACGATTCACATGGACACAAGACCGGGCACAGCGATATGGGTTTATTTGGTGGATTCAACCATTATGATGATTAGTGAGGTGAAGATGATGAGTAAGAAGTATTTTACGATTGCAGGATGTAATCACTACTATGGAAATGAGTATATGAAAAAGGGTATGAAGGTAAAACTTGTTAAGGAGCCTGATAATGAATATGATCAGGAAGCAATACAGGTGAAAATCAAAGGCCTCGGCAAGGTTGGCTATGTGGCAAACAGTTCGTATACAGTCAAGGGAAAGTCGATGAGTGCAGGAAGACTTTATGACAAGATCGGCAAAAAAGCTAAGGCGAAGATAGTATTTATATTTGACGGCAGTGCGATATGCGAAGTGACGGATGATGGACTAGCCGGTAAATGAAAATATAATAAGTATATCTACGTGAAAGTAGTTAATTGTTGACAATAGCCATCTGAGGCGTATGCCTAGATGGCTATTATAAAAGAGGTGAGTCATATGAAGAACAATTCATTTGGCGGAAGGAGTCTAGTTGTTGTGATTATAGTAGGTATTTTATATATGGTAAGCATAGGGGACGTTTCTTTTGTAACGAGGAGTGTCCCCGTGTCACGATTAAGACAGGTGACGCTCCTTGTGACAGAGGGACACTCTTCAATACAGGTGACACTCTTCGTGACAGAAGGAACGTCCCCAAAGTGCGCGGTGGGAGAATTTTCGTACATGGCTTATGATAATCTGGGTTCAGAAGCAGGGAAATGAAATCGGTTAAGCGATAAATTACCAAATCTGGAAGGAGACATAAGATATGAGTAAGAAATATTTTACGATTGCAGGATGTAATCACTACTATGGAAACGAGTATATGAAAAAGGGCATGAAGGTGAAACTGGTTAAGGAACCTGATAATGAATATGATCAGGAAGCAATACAGGTGAAAATCAAAGGCCTTGGCAAGGTTGGTTATGTGGCAAATAGTTCTTATACAGTCAAGGGAAAGTCAATGAGTGCCGGAAGACTTTATGATAAGATAGGCAAAAAGGCTAAGGCGAAGATAGTATTTATACTTGATGGCAGTGCAATATGCGAAGTTACGGATGATGGACTGTTCGGTAAATAAAAAGATACCTGGATGGCTATTATAAAAGAGAGGGGTGGCTTATATGAAGAACAATTCATTTGGCGGAAAAATCTTAATTGTTGTGATTATAATAGGTATCTTGTATATCATCGGAAGTGCAGTGGATGCAAGCGAATCAAAGTGCGTTAAATCAGGATGCAATAATGAGCGGTCATCAGGAAGTGCTTACTGTATTTTACATAAACCATATGAAAACTCATCGTATAAGAATTCACATAGCAGCACCACAAGAGCTACGACAGAAAGTACGACTGAAGTTACGACAAAGACAACTGAGAGAGCAACTACCAGTGTTACTACAAGGGAAGAACCGACTACCAGAGCTTGGAAGGATAACAATTCATATAAAAATAATACATCTGGCAATCCATACAAGTCATACGATGATGGATATGATGACGTGTACATGGAGGGGGATTATGATGAAGACAGATATAACAGAGATTCAGATTATGCTGATGGTGTGGATGATGCTATAGAGGATGATTATGAAGAGGGAGATGGGGATTGGTAGGATATTTTATACTACACTTCGAATTAAATAAATAATTTCAAGTATAGACATAGCCGTCTGGGATATTAAAGTACTCAGATGGCTATCACTTTATTTGGCGTTATGTATGTAGTAGAAAATAATAGACGTATAGAATCGCGGGAGTAAAAAAGACCATAATAAAATTGAATATTATAATATAACAAAGTATAATAATTCTATATAGATTTGAACGAAACTATTAAATAAATGGAGTGCAATAATATCAGATGAACAGTACAAACATGACTTTGGAGTATTACAATCGCAATGCTGCTGATTTTACAGCAGGTACTTTGAATGTTGATTTTCAGGAGAATCAGAATAGATTCCTGAAAATGCTTAACAGAGGTGATTTAATACTTGATTTTGGATGTGGTTCTGGAAGAGATACGAAATATTTTCTAGAACATGGTATGCGGGTTGAGGCAATTGAAGGTTCAATAGAACTGTGCAGAATTGCATCAGGATATACAGGAATAGAAGTAAGAAATATGCTTTTTCAGGATTTGGATGAGCGTGAACGATATGATGCCATATGGGCATGTTCATCCGTGCAAAAAGATCTCGCACGTTATGATGAGAAAGATGAAGATAAGGGTAAGGACACTGATTTGTACAAGCTGTTCAATACCAATACTTATGGAGAAGATTGCGGAACAGAAAAAGAGTGAAGTGTAGACAAAATAGTTGTCGATTGAGGTCGAAACTGATTGACCATGTAGTACATGGAAGGTAGTAATTTGTAACCCCAAAACATGGGAAATGCATATTCATATTAAAAAGGAGAATGTGGGTATTTACCATATTTTTTTACAGCGCAGGGAATAGCAATTCTATCAGCAGCCTTAATGGGTGACAAAGCTATCATCTTGAAAAATGAACAAAGTATGATAAAATAATATTTACTTAACAGTAATAAAGAATAAGGTATACAGCAAGGGTGTGTTACAGATGGGAATAATCTATAATAAGCTTCGCAAACGTATGATTGATAATCAAACGAATATATAGGATTTATTGTGTGTGGCTTGATATTTTATCAGCTGTTGTAACAAAACTTAATAACGAAGAAACGATATCTATGGAGGTGCTTATGAGAATTTGTAAGGTGTTCCGTTGTAATATCGGAGATATTTGTCAAATTATAGAGTATTGATGGGATGAATATGAAGTCTTATTGTTGATAGATGCTTGTAACGAAACTTGCGACAATAAAATTAATAAAGTAGAGTGTGTTCATAATTATCAATTTGCTTAGACAGCGTGCAGAGGCAAATGGGATTAACATAGATGAAGTGTTTAAAATGAAATTGCGCTTCAGATGATAAAAATGGAGTAGCTATTGACGGATGGGAGACAATGAGACTATGAATACAAGCAACAATGCAGAAAAAGCTGTATTTACTGATAAGGCTACAGAATTATTAATAAATGGAAATTCAAAATTTGAATATGATTTCAATAATCCGTCTTCTTTAAGATTTTCTAAGCCGATAAAGGCAACATATTTTGATGAAACAGTCTCTGAATCAACATCATGGCAAAAGCTTTTTATGGATTTGTTAAAGGTGTTATATGAAAATTATGCGGATACATTTAATAGAATATGGGGTATTGTATATTCAGGTTCAAATGCACCTTTGATAGGAAGAAGAGAAGATCTGGATTTATTCAGGCACCCCAGAGAGTTTGCTTCTGGAATGTATGTGGAACTAAATGGATCGGCAAGCGAAGTGATTGGAAAACTAAAGATGATTCTTGATGAATGCAATGTGGATTATGAAAATGTTGTAATCACATATTCGAAGAAGCAAATGGAACATGAAGGAAATGCTAATGCTGAAGATAACAAAGGTTCAGACAATAAATATTCCCAAATCTATCAGAAACTTTATTATATTTCCAAGGTATACGATGACCCCAATGGAATGACTTTAGAAAAAATAATGTCCATGTTAGGCAATGGTACGGATGAGAAATTGGTAATAAGTATTCTAAATAGTGTATCTTGGGCAACAAAATTGGCGGATGATATTTATTCGTTTGGGGAAAATGCCAATTCAGTTTTACGGGAACAGGTACAACTATATAAGATAGAAGAAAAGGACATAGTTACAGATGGTAAATTTTTTGACTTTTTGTATAATTATGAGAAAATGGCAGAAGCTTCGTGCCGAAGTTATGTTTCAGCAATAAGAACAGCCGAGGAATATGCAAAAAATCATAATTATGCCTCGCACATGATTTATGATTGTGGTTTTGAAGACGCATCAACGCTGATTCGAGAGCTCATGGGAGATAATGAGTTTCTGGAGTTTAATGCTAAGCAGCATAATCGATTTAGAGCAGCATTTAAGAAATACTTAAAAATGGTAGGTCAACTTCCTGCAAAAGAAAGAAAATCTTTATCAGTGAAAAAAACATCACTTCCGGTTGCTAATGAGATTGAAAAAGTACAGCCGAAAGATTTTGATAAGTCAAAATTTGAAATCACTCTTTTAAGACGATACCGCAACGGAATGCAATTTGATTCTATTGATTTTGAGAATTTCAGAGAAATGTATGATGCACTTTTTGACGAAACTCTCACTTTTGATGATGAAGCCTTGGAAGAAAGATTGCGTTATTGTGGAGTGCTATATAAAGACAGACTTTTTCCTGCTGAGGGAATAATTGATAACAACACAAAGGAAACTTTGTTCGCATACATTGATAACTGCTTCTCCACTGGGAAGTCGGTGCTTTATTATAAGGCAATTTATCAGGATTTATCAGATGCTTTTGCAAGTTGCTTTACACTGGCAGACGAAAAAATGTTGAAAGCTTATATTGAGTATTCGGCTGAGAAAGATAAATATTATTATTTTTCAGATTATATGTCGGTTGATAGAAATGTAAAAATTGACCACACAGAGGAAATTGAAGAATATTTTCTTTCCGCCGGTAAACCAATGAGACTTGATGATGTTTTTAGCACATTATCACATATCTCACAAGAACGAGTTGACAGAATTATTAAAACGGATTCTCGATTTTTACGAAATTCTAAGGGCGAGTATTTTCATACAGATATTTTTGAAATCACTGATGATGAACTGGAGAATATTGCAGAGATTATTGATGGTTTTATCAGTGAGGACGAATATGCAATCTGGACGAATGTCTGGAATATAATTCAAGATAAAGTTCCATTATTTGTTGAAAATAATCTGTACCTTTCAGGTCTTGGAATTAGAAATGCAATCGAACAACGATTTAGCGGAAGATTTCGCTTTGAAGGTGCTGTTATCAGCCTGCCAAAAGATAGTTTTTCTATGAGAAATGTATATCAGTTGTATGCTAAACATCATGCAGAGTTTACAGCAGACGAAATATATATACTTTCAAAAGAATTAGATACTGTAATTTATTTCGACGCTTTATCAGAAGTTTCAGTGCGAGTCAGTCACGATTTATTTGTCTCAAAAAAACGGATAAATTTTGATGTGGATTCAGTCGATAAAATTATTGAGAGCTTTATGTCAAAGGATTACATCAGAATTCGAGAGATAGACTCTTTCCTTGCGTTCCCATCTGTTGGATATGAATGGAATGAGTATATGTTAGAGAGCTTTTTGATTTCATATAGCAAAAAGTTTACACTTTTGAATAATGGACAATCCCTGCACAATGTGGCAGGGGCTATTGTTAAAAAAGATGGAAAAATTAAAGAATTTGAGGATGCTTGTGCAGCAGTGCTTTCTGAAAGCCGAATTGAATTAAAGAAAAGCGAAGCACTGAATTATCTTGTAGATGTTAATATGATTACAAGGCGTAGTTATAAGAATTTAGATACTGCTATGCGGAAGGCAACACAAATTCGGAACAGGAAGGAATAAACAGGATGTATGCATACGAATGGGATAGTTCTACCGGTGGTTATATATTAACACCAATGCCACTGGCATTTTCAAAGGAACCCAGACCCGTTTATTATAAAGAACTTGATATTTTAGGGTTTGATAAATATTGGGATTATGATAAAAATGACAGTTTCCCGTATATGTGGGCAGAAGCCAATAATTATTATTATAGAGGAAGACTCGTTGCAAAAACCAAGGGAGGCTCTCTTTATACACCTCCGGAATTAGTTCTTATTGAAGACCCGGAGCCGGAAGGTTATCCTCTCCGATTTGTTGATATACATGCTATGGTCGATAAGAATCGACAGTTAATGGAGCAGCTTGTACAGGAAACTATAAAGAAAATATATAATACTTTTATTGAGTATAAAGACAAAGTGGATGTTTCTTATGTAGCTTTTTCCGGTGGTAAGGATAGTGTCGTTACATTAGATTTAGTTCAAAGAGCACTTCCCCATAATGAATTTAAAGTTCTGTTTGGTGACACGGGAATGGAATTTCCTGATACATATGATGTTGTGGAAAAAATTAAATGCTTTTGTGAAGAAGAGAAAATAGTTTTTTTGGTTTCAAAATCAGAACTTTCTCCTTTAGATAGCTGGCGTATATTTGGACCACCAGCACAAACAATGAGATGGTGTTGTAGTGTTCATAAGACAGCACCGCAAATAATTAAATTGAGGGAATATACAAATAACCCACATTTTCGTGGAATGGCCTTCACGGGCATAAGAGGAGATGAAAGCGTTTCAAGAAGTGAGTATGATGATGTTAGTTTAGGCGAAAAGGTGCGAGGACAATATAGTTGCCATCCAATATTAGAGTGGAATTCTGCTGAATTGTTTAATTACATTTATAGTAGAAACTTGATTATAAATAAAACATACAAAAAAGGTAACAGTAGGGCGGGCTGTTTGGTATGTCCTATGGCAACATACAAAAATATGTTCTTCAAGGAAGTGTGCTATAGTATGCCAACAGAAAATGCTTTTTCAACTACAGATTTTAATGAAATCATTCTTGAAACAAGTTCTAAGATTTTAAATACGAAAAAGCAAATCGATGAATTTATGGAGATTGGTGGATGGAAAGCACGAAGAAGTGGTCGAGAACTCTCTATTGCGAGCAGCTTCTGTACGGATAGCTTTGAAAAGGGTGTATTTCGTATAAAAGCTCAGAGAAAAACATCAGACTGGAGAGAATGGATTAAAACAATAGGTCAAGTGATTTATCGAACTGAGAATGAAATAGAGATTGTTTTTAAAGACAAAAGTTATATTGGTGAGTTTACCGATAATGACAGAGAACTTGAATTTACTTTTAATATAGGGAGTAATACAAAAACAGATATTGATTTTATGTCTGCTTTTAAAATCATAATGAGAAAGACTGCATATTGCGTATTTTGCAGAGTTTGTGAATCGAATTGTCCACATGGCTTTATAAAAATGAACGATGGAAAGGTCAAGATAGACGATAGATGTGTAAAATGCAGGAAATGTCATAAGGTTTTTTATGGCTGTTTGCTTGCTAATTCTATGAGATTACCAAAAGGAGAAGGTAAAATGGGTAGTGTAAATAGATACGGAAATATGGGTGTTGAATATGAGTGGTTAACACAGTATTTTGAAGCGATTGACGGAGGTTATGACTTTTGGACTTCGAGTCATTCACTTGGAACAAATAAAGTGAAGTATCTTAAATGCTTTTTACAGGATTCAGGAATTACAATAAAGAATAAAAGTCAAAAAGAGCCATTATTAACACGATTCGGTGAAATTATTGCTGATATTGGTATTGATTCTTCTCTTGCGTGGGGATTGATTGCCTGCAATTGGGCATACTCTAGTCAGTTTGGATGGTGGATAAAGAATATTGATTTGAATACTTCATATTCACCTGAGGCAATTTATGCAATGTTGGATGATACAATTAGTGAGAATGTTAGGGGACATATAGTCTCTGCTTTTAAAAACATATTTATTTCAATTAAGCCACTAAAGGAATTAGGATTTGGTATATGTGATTATGAGGAAAAGAGCAACGGTCGAAAATTAAACTCGATTATTAGATTTCCATGGTCAAATCCGGATGAGCGAGTAATGTTGTATGCTTTGTATTTATTTGCTGAGAAGTGTGGAAATTATAAGCAGTTCACATTAACCAGATTACTTGATACATCTGTTGAAAGTACTGGAATTAGTCCGACACAGATTTTTGGATTGAATCGAGAGACAATGGAGAAAATCCTGAATGGGCTTACATTCAACTATCCGGATTTAATTGAAGCAAGATTTACGCTTGGTTTGGATAATATTACGCTCAAAAGTGATAAGACGGCTAACGAAATTTTAAACGAGCTGTTCTGAGGAGGAAAAGAGAATGAGTTACAGAGAGTATTTTGACATCGACCCGGATTATTTTCCGCAGGTAGATAAGAAAATAATAGAGGAACACCCAGATTTGTGGAAGAAATTCTATCCACATCCTACATTCATTAAGTTGCTGAAGTCAATGGTAGATGTTCTGTCACGCAAGCAGAAATTATCCGTATGGGTTGACGGCGCGTATGGTACAGGTAAATCTTATGCTGTCCTGACGTTAAAGAAACTCATTGAGGCTTCGGATGAGGAAACAAATGCATACTTTGAGCGTTATAATCTTGATAAATTTTTATGCCAAAAACTGATTGCACAGAAAAACGAGGGAAAAATCCTTGTTTGTCATCGTTACGTCTCATCTGATATTCAAAGTGATACGGATTTGGTTGTTGCCATTCAGGAGTGCGTAGAGAAAGCGTTGGCTGATGCAGGAATCAAAAATGTAGCCAGCACTTCTTTGAAAAATTCACTTATCAGATATTTTGAGGATGAAGAAAACAAACAGAGCTTTGATATTTATGCTAAAGGTAAATACCAGACGGTGTTGAACGGGGATACTGCCGATAGTATTCTTGAAAAATTAAAAAATTTTAAAGAAGGAGCTTTGAATACTTTAATTAAAAAAGTATTTAAGGTTCCAGTTGTAAAGGGAAGCTTCTCCATGACTACAGGGGAACTTTGTGATTGGATACGTGAGATTATTGAAAAGAATAACATTAAGGAACTTGTATTCATTTGGGATGAATTTTCAGAGTATTTTGAAAATAATATGCATCATCTTACTGGGTTTCAACAGGTTGCAGAGCTTGCTGCTACGGCGCCGTTCTGTCTTTTGATTGTTACTCATAAAGCTGAAGGTTATTTTGCTGATGGAGATCCAGATAAACGAAAAATTCTCGACAGATTTGTTTCACCAATTCACATTTCTTTGCCTGAAAATATAGCCTTTACATTGATGCATAAGGCATTGAAGGTAACAGATGATGTTGATAAAGCTGCAAAATGGGAGAAACACAGGAAAAGTTTAGAAGACCGTACGATGCATAGCCGTTCTGCTGTAAGCAAAAAAATCGGTTTGACAGACAATGATTTAAGTAATGTTTTGCCGATTCATCCTTATGCAGCTCTTATATTACAGCATATTTCTATTTACTACACATCTACAGCCCGTAGCATGTTCAATTTTATTAAAAATGATGAAGGCGAAGATGTTAAAGCGTTTCAGTGGTTTATTGACAGATATGATTTTAGTTCTCAGAATCCGTTTGTCACGATTGATATGTTATGGAATTTCTTTTATGAAACAGGTAGCCAGAAATTGGCTGATGGCATAAGAGAGGTTTTAAGCTGTTATACTCAAAAAATGGATAATGAGCTTATGGAAGATGAAAAACGTGTACTCAAGGTTATCTTGTTACTTCAGGCTATAACTGAAAAGAGTGGTAACCATGACATTTTTCTTCCAAATAACAAAAATTTGACACTTGCTTTCGAGGGGACTGACCTTGAATTTACGGCACAGAATATTGCCAAAAAACTTTTGAACGACCATGTAGTAACCAGAACGCCTTTGACTGGCGATGTATTCTCGTATTGCTGCAAAAACATGGGACCAAGTGTAGACCCGAGTCCGTTCATTGCTCAGGCTAAAGGTAAATCTACAAAAGATATGTCATTTATGGCAGGTAGTAATTTGCGTACTACTATTGAATTTACGGGTGCATTAAAGCTTCGTTATTCATTGACATATGCTACGCTCTCAGATTTTGATAGTGAAATAAAAAAGGCAAACAATCCAAGTGCAACTAATAACAAACTTTATGCCGTTGCAACTATTGGCAGAGATTCGGCTGAAAGCGGTGCATTGAAGAAAAAGATAGAGAATTTCTTTGTGAATAATCCTGAATCAAATGCAATTGTAATCGATAGTTCAACATGCGTTCTCGGTGAAGGCGAGTATAATGAGTTTGTTGAAAACTATGCCATGTCTCTTGCAATCGGAAACAGCGATTTAGACCAGAGAAAGACATACGAGGGATATGCTATCGAGGTGCTTTCAAATTGGGCGAAGAGAATTAAATGCGGCGATTTCTATGTATACTCTCGCTATGCAACAAATGGAGAACGAGTGGCGAATATTCAGGATTTGTTTATCTATCTGCTTGATATAGATAAATTCCATTACCCACAATGTCTTGAGGGTGCTTATACAAGTGTTCTGAATACAATGTATGATGCCAATTCGTTGGGAAATGGTGCAACATGTGGTATTAACGAAGAAACAAAAGGGACATTCCGTTCCGGTAATGAAGCAACTAAACTTGAAAATGCTCTGAAGGGTGCATGGAAAGTTCCAGAATATTGGAATAACTCTCATTCTTATATTGCAGATTTGAAGAAAACGGTAGATGAGTTTATTAACGAAACTTTTAATAAAAGTGACCGTATTTCTATTGCTTCAATATATGAGATGCTGAAAGCAGAACCATACGGATTTATGCCTTGTAACCTGACGGCTTTTATTCTTGGATTTATTTTAAAGGAATACACGAAAGGCGTTTATTCTTACAGTGACAATTTAACAACAGTACCGTTAGATGCGGAAAAGCTTGCCAGTATGATTTCTGAAATTATTAAGCAGGACAACACGCCGGAAAAACGTTATAAAGATAAGTTTATCGTAACATTGACGGAAGAAGAACGTGCCTTTAACAAGGCTACATCAGTTGCTTTCGATATTCCAGAAATGTATTGTGTTTCTGTTACGGAAACAAGGTCACGAATCCGAGAACAGATGAAAGGTTTTTCCTTCCCTATTTGGGTAATCAAGTATGTGCTTGACGATAAGACTTTTAAGACAGATAAAGATGTCGTTTCAAAACTTATTGATAACTATTGTGGCATTGCGAATAACAAGAACATGGAAGGCGAGAAGTCTGATAATGACATTGCTCTTACTATTGGGAAATTATGCTTAGATAATGATGGCGTTGTAGATGACTTGAAGAGTATACTCACAAAGGACAATTGCAAATCTGGTATGCTTGAGTATTTAAAATTATACGATGGAGGGAAACTTCCTGCTGTTGCTGAAAAAATCAATGACGGCGGTCAGTATATCAATCAGTTGCAATACAAATTCAGCTCAGATGCTGCCAATTGGGTATGGAATACAGATACAGTCAATGCAAAAATAGATGAGCTTATTTGTGAATATGAAATTATTGAAATAAGCAATGGTGTTTTATCTAAAAATGCAACCTATATGGAAGCGATTCGTGCATGGGTTGATAAGATTGGTCAGATTCGATTAGCTTATTCAATGATTAAAAATGAGCTTGGCGAAAGCAAAGCTTTTTATGAGATGCTTTACAACCTGTATAAGCAAAGAACTCTTCTTGATTCACAAAAGAAGCCATTTCTTGATTTACTTCGTGAGAATATAGAAAACTTTAAATATTTTATGGGCTCACAGAGCAGTTTATTTATTAAAGCGTGTAGTTTCTATTTAGACGACCTTTCAGAGGAAGATGTTAAATCCATTCTTGATGATGATACATATGGATTTGGAGGTTCTTATTTACTTGAGCGAGATAAGTATACCGACAAGGTTCAAAAAGCAGTTGATTTATATAAGAATGCTCAGTTGTATACTCAACTCAAAAAGAAATGGAACGATTTGACCGGTACTGATTCACCATATAAATGGTCGAATAAGTATCATATGCCTATCCTTGCCATGGTTCCCGATGATGAAGTCGCAACAGCAAGAAAGGTATTTGGAGCTATAAATTCTAAAACTAAAGATGAGAATACCATTACAACAGCACTAGACTATCTTGATAAAATGACCTATGTGCAGAAATTGAATAATAAAGAAGATAGAGATAAAGCATTTAGAGAGGTTTTCCTTGAAGAGTTCTCTGAACTGTTTGATGATGTTGATGAAGTTAGAACTTACCTTCAGAACCATATCTCAGATTCGCCGTATCATTGGCTTGGAAATAAAGCGGTTACAGCAAAGATTAAGACGATGGCTAATGCAAAATATAATGAGTCAGGGTATGGAAAAGCAAAAAAAGTAATAGACGAAATGCCGGCTGAACAGGTAAAAGAATATCTGAAGAAAATGATAGAAGATAATTTTGTTGTTGGGTTGGAAATCATAAAGAAACAAAAGTGATTCGGAGGATAAAGCATATGAATCTGGATGACACGAAAAAGAGAGTTCAAAAATATCTGAACTCTAATAAAAGATATCCTTTGATTGTTGATGTTCAAACAAGGGAAGATTTAGCAAATATAGCAGAATATTTTAAGGTGGGTAGTAACAAGTTCCCGGCTATAGAGGAGTTTTGCAACCAAGATGAGGCAATAAAACTGGATGAGTTATACGCATCTGTATCAAGTAACAGTGGTAATACATTTATAACTGGATTGTCTGGATTCCTTATGCTATTTGGAGAAAATGTGGCAAAGCAGGCTTTAAAAACACTGATTACAACAAGCATTTCTGGTCATGTTGTAATTATTACCTATCAATGTGAGAAATATCTCAGATTTACAGATCCTAGAATATCTGAGAGCGGAAGATTGGTTATCGTAGATGGAAATCCTGACAATATTTGCAATATAAATTTCATTTCTCCTGCGCTATCCGATATTTTTACGGATTCATATAGTGGGATACAGAACATTGGAACAGCCATAGATAGTTGCTTCAATAGAGATGCATATATTGCAACAGCAATAGATAAAAGCTCTTTTGCTGAATCAGTCTTTCATATTTCACAAGTAAATAATAGTTATGATATTCTCCGAAATAAAGATTCAAGAACAGGAATTGTTCCTCAAGCATGTGGATTGCCGGAACAATGGGATTATGTGCTACATCAAATGGGAAAATCAGGAACGTGGACTACGGTTATTGTAGACAATTTTGGGTCAGAAAATAATCTTTTACATGTAATAAGCGAATATCCGAAATTTGACGTTGAAAAGAGATGGCTTTACTATATTGCACTTTTGATTTGCGGTGTTAAGAATAATGATTACCTTAAACTTGCGTTAAATAAGACGTCAAAATCCAGTGAATTGATAAAGAATATTTTTCGGTCTGTACTTGATATTGATTGTAAGAGTGAAAACTATCAGAAATTGTATAGGCAAAGAAAAAGTTTAATTAGTGAGCTGAAAAAGCCATTGCCTGAGACGATAGATTTTTGTAAAATTTTATCAACCAAAGGAGAAGATGAAATTTACTATCTGACAGATTTAACACAACCGGAAAAAGAAAAAATCATCAAATGGCTTAGCAATTATGGTGTGAAGTATTCAAAGGATGAGTTGGTTTCTATTTTGATGAATGTCTATCCCGATTTAGCGTATTATTTGTCAAGTTATAGATATAGAAATGAATTTTTGAATACCTATTTTGAGAATTACAAATATCAAAAGATAACAAATCGTATTCTGCCATCTTTTGATAAAGTTGTTGAAGAGCAGGCAATAAAAATGGATTTTGTTACAATCTTAAAACCACGTACAGCCTATGTAGATAAACTTGATACACAAAATGCACAAGTATTTTTTGTTGATGCAATGGGAGTTGAATACTTAAGCTTTATTCAACAGAAGTGTAGCGAATACGGACTTTCGGCAAATATATCTTGTGCAAGATGCGAGTTGCCCTCATTAACTGTATTTAACAAGGAATTTGTAGATGTGTTAAAAGATAAAGGATGTCTAATATCAGATATAAAGGATTTAGATGATATTAAGCATCATGGCAAAGATAGCTTCGACTATGAGAAAGAAAAAACACCAATTTACCTCATAAAAGAGCTCGAAATAATAGATGATTTATTGATGAAAATTAAAGCAAGCATACTTGCTGGGTCGTATAATAAAGCAATTATTATTTCAGACCATGGTGCTAGCCGACTTGCTGTCCTTCATGAAACTGAAAATATATGGAATATGGAGACAAAAGGCGAGCATTCAGGAAGATGTTGCAAGATAAGTGAAATTGACGATAAACCAGATTTTGCAATTGAAGAGTCTGGATACTGGATTCTGGCGAATTATGACAGATTTAGGGGAAGCCGACGTGCAAATGTAGAAGTACACGGTGGAGCTTCTATGGAGGAAGTTGCGGTTCCGATTATTGAAATTACACAAAAAGCATCTAATATAGAAGCCTTTATTGTCAATGAATCAAGAGTTTTAACATTAGGTGCAAAGGAATACGCAATCATTAAAATTTATGTTGGAATTAGAAGTAATAATATTTCCATTAAATTGGATGGTAATTATTACAATGCTGAAGAAACTGCTGAATCTTATATATACAGCGTAGAACTGAAAAATTACAGCAAAAAAGGCAAGTTTTCTATTGATATCCTTGATGGTGGCAGTGTTCTCGCATCTGGACAGCAGTTTGAAATTGAGAAAAAGGGAATGTCACAGAATAATATGTTCGATTTTTAGAGGTAAAAATAAATGACTGATAAACTTAGAGACTATTTTGATGAAATGGTTGTTTATAAAGATTTAAAAAATAATAATTTCTTTTCTTCTCTTGGACTTCCTGCATTTTTAAGAGATTATCTTTTGAAAATGTTCAGCGATGATTTTGGAAATTTTGATGTGGATGAAGTATCTGCATTTGTTAAGAAGTTCATACCCAAAAAAGAGGATTGGATGAGTATAAAAAATAAAATCATCTATGAGAATGAAAGTGTTCAAATCCTGACAAAAATTTCCGTAGATATCAATATAAAGACCGGAGAAATATCATTTGCTATTCCTGATTTTGGAGTTACTGAAAAGGAAACTTTGATTGAACCAGCTATTTGGGATGTCTATAAAGAAGATTTGATAAATACAGGAGAAACTTGGGGGATTATAAAATTAGGATATCGTCCACCTGACGATACAGTAAAGCCAAAGATTCCGGGAAAAATAAAGCTGACTGGTTTCAAGAATTTCCGTCCTTATACGGTAGATGTTGAGTACTTTAAAGAAATGAGGTCAAACTTTGAAACAGATGAATGGATAGATATCTTATTAGGAGCTATCGACTATAATGCTGACGGATATGAAACGAAACTTCAAAAGCTGACAATGCTTACTAGATTATTACCGTTTGTAGAGAAAAGAATAAACCTTATTGAACTAGCTCCTAAGGGAACTGGAAAGAGCTATGTTTTTGGTCATATCAGTAAAAACGGCTTGCTGACAGACGGTGGAAAAGTTACCCGTTCAAAAATGTTTTATGATGCTAACAGAAGAAAACCGGGTTATATTTGTGGTCCGGATTATGTAGCGATTGATGAAGTAAAGCTTGTAAATTTCGGCGACGAAAATGAAATGCGTTCAATACTTCAAGGGTATCTTGAGTACGGTACATTTAATTCCAATGGCTATAATGGAGAATCTGATGCTGGTGTAGTATTCCTTGGTAATATAAAAGAAGAAAATATGGATGAGTATGGTTATATGTTAGGAGAATTACCTACGTTGTTTCAGGAAACGGCGCTTCTTGACCGTATTCACGGATTCGTTAAAGGTTGGGATATACCTAGAATGAATGATGGTCTTAAACTGACCGGATGGGCACTTAACTCTGAATATTTCTGCTCTATTCTTCATGAACTCAGAAATGATATGAGTTATCGTGCCATTGTGGAAAAAATTGTAGAAGTTCCCGAGCATGCGGATACTCGTGATACAGAGGCAATTAAGAGGTTGGCAACTGCATATTTAAAGCTGCTGTTTCCAAATGTTAGAAATGAGTTTGATGTTGACAAGATGGAATTTAGAGACTACTGTTTAATGCCAGCTATGAAAATGCGAAGAATTATCAAACTTCAGCAAGGCATGATTGATAGTGAATATAAAAATAAAGATGTTCCATGTTTAATGGTGAGAGAATAATGAGTAAAGAGTGTATTGCTTGTGGAAAAAAGCAATTGGATAAAGATACGGTAGGCATAAACAAAAAGCTTCTTGGAAAAGACATTGCCAATTTTTATTGTATGGACTGTTTGGCTGATTTTTTAGGATGTACTGTTGATGATTTGCTGGACAAAATAGAAGAATTTAAGGATGAAGGGTGTACACTTTTTAAGTGAGGAATAGCTATGAAGCATTTTATATACGCTGATAATGCAGCAACAACAAAATTGGATAAAGATGCATTTAATGCAATGCTTCCATGGCTTCAAGAAGAATATGGCAATGCGTCACAACCATATTCATTTGCACGTAAACCGAAAAATGCCTTGATGGAAGCTAGAACTTTAATTGCAGAATGTATCGGTGCACAACCAGATGAAATCTATTTTACATCAGGAGGCACGGAAAGTGATAACTGGGCAATCAAGGGGATTGCTGATAAGGGGAAAAAACATCATACACTTACAACGCAGATTGAGCATCATGCAATTTTGAATGCCTGTAGAAGATTAGAACACTTTGGATTTCAAGTGGATTATCTTCCAGTTGACAAACAAGGTGTTGTATCATGTGAAGATTTAGTGAAATTTATTAAAGGTAATACTGAGCTGATTTCTGTAATGATGGTTAATAATGAAATTGGAACGATTGAACCAATAAAAGAGTTAGCAACCGTAGCTCATGATAACGGTATTTTATTTCATACAGATGCGGTTCAGGCAGTTGGGCATATTCCAATTGATGTCAGTGACTTATGGGTGGATATGCTTTCTGCTTCGGCACACAAATTTAACGGACCAAAGGGAATTGGGTTTTTGTACATTAAGAGAGGTACAAAGATATCTTCATTTGCAGATGGTGGTGCTCAGGAATTCCATAAGCGTGCAGGAACTGAAAATATTGCTTCGATTGTAGGAATGGCAATTGCATTGAAAAAAAGTTGCGATGAAATGAAAAAAGTGAATGAAAAACTACTTGCTCTAGATGAAGCATTTAACGATGTTCTTTTGAAGTCTAGGATAGATTTTATTAGAAATGGTTCCAATAATCGTGTTCCGGGTAATATAAATTTGTCTATCCGCAAAACAAGTGGGGAAATGTTACTGCATCGTTTGGATTTGATGGGAATTTGTATATCAACCGGTTCGGCTTGTGATTCTGTAAATACAGAAGTCTCGCATGTTATTAAGGCAATCGGAGTACCATTTGAGTATTCAGAAGGTACTATTCGTATTTCGTTTGGTAGAGACAATACAGAAGAAGACGCAGTTACAATCGCGAAAGCTATTGTTAAAGTCCTTAAAGGGGAAGAAGGCATATAAGGAACTGTTAAGAGCCTTATGAGGATTGTTGTGACTTTAATTAATTTTAGAGTGCGGTGGCGTGAGTAATTACTAATATTCATATTCAAATTATGGATGATGCAAGGATTGAGGGCTTTGGAATTGGTGTATTTAGTAAATTTGTAGATAAGTAGGGACATTTTGAGGATGGCATAAAATTGCAAAAAGTAAGAAAATTAAAATATATAAAAAGATTGATGATCATCTTTTACAGAAGAACAAGACGTTTAGTAATATAAAGATGAAACAGAAGGAAAAGATTACAGGTTGGGAGTATGAGGATAAGAAAGAATTGCGCATATCAATATAATTTTAGCGGGAGAAATAGATTGTGGAGGTAAAATGTATCAGGTGTAAATGAACAAAAATTAACTTGTACTTAACGCTTACATACATTTTAGCTTAGTAAATACATTGCAGAATAAAGACTGACAATCAAAAAATAAAAGCGTATTTGTGGTAAATTTGTAGAGTGAAAGAATGAGGTTACAATTCAATGAAACTTAACAATATTAGAATAACAAATTATAGATGTTTCAAAGAAGCAGACATTGCTTTTGATGATCATATCACATTGATTGTCGGAAAGAATGGAGCAGGAAAGACTGCAATATTGGACGCAGTTGCAGTTGCGGTCAGTACATTTTTACTTGGTATTGATGGTGGCGTAAGCAGGGGTATTTCAAAAGATGATGCAAGATATGAATTCCATGACCTTAATGGTACGGTTGATCCACAGCATCAGTTCCCGGTAAGCATTGACAGCATAGGTGACTGTTTAGATAATCAGGCTGTGAAATGGGTACGTTCCCTGAATTCTGAGAATGGAAATACTACAGTCAAAGAAGCGAGAGAATTAACGACTATATCAAAGGAAGCACAAAATAGGATTATGACAGGAGACAAGTCATTAGTTCTTCCGCTGATATCTTATTATGGCGCAGGTCGTTTGTATGCTCAGAAGAAAAAAAAGAAGAATAGAAAATCTCTCACGAAATTTAAACGACAGGTTGGTTATGTAGATTGTATGGCAGCTGAGTCGAATGAAAAGCTGATGCTTAATTGGTTTCATACTCAGACATTAAAATGTCTCCAGGAGCAGCAGAGAACAGGTGTGATAGAAAAATCGTTATTGTTAAAGACTGTAGAAACAGCTATCTGCAAGTGCTTTGAGAGAATCAGTGGCGCTAAAAATGCCAGCGTTATATTTGATCTCGATACACACAGATTGGTTTTGGATTTTGAAAGTGCAGATGGCAGTTTACAAAAATTTGCAATGGATGAAATGAGTGACGGATACAAGAATACACTTAGTATGATTGGAGATATAGCATATCGTATGGCTGTTTTAAATCCAATGCTGGGTGAAAAGGTGCTGGAAGAAACGCCGGGAGTCATCTTAATAGATGAGATAGATCTACATTTGCATCCGCAGTGGCAGCAGACAATTATAAGCGATTTAATCAGTATTTTTCCAAAGATACAATTCATCGTCAGTTCACATGCCCCGGCAGTTATCAATTCTGTTTCCAGAGAGCAGATTCGAATTCTGGATAACGGAGAGATTTATATTCCAGCGGCGCAGACATATGGAAGAGATGCAAATTCTATACTAAGGGAAGTGATGAAGGTATCTGAACGTCCAATGAGAATAACAGAGCTATTGAAGGCATTTTATGTATTCATGGATAATAAGCAATATGATGAAGCGGATAAAGTTTTATCGGAGATTGAGGATGTTGTTGGAACGACAGATCCTGATATTGCAGCAGCGAGAACGGCACTTGATTTGGAAAAGATATTGGGAGAATAGTGTATGATAGTTGTAAGAAGAGGAAAGGAACCGAACAGCCTGTTGCAATTTCGTAAGCAGTATCCTGATGCAGATTATGAGCTGGACATGCCTACGAATGTTTTACAGGATGTCAGGATCCAGATGTGGGAAGAACAAAAGCATTTGTGTGCATATTGTATGAAGAAAATTGCTAGTCCAAATGTCGAAAGAGTTGAACACTGCAGACCGAGACATCCACATGGTGAAATTGAACATGACAAAAAATCTACTTTGGATTTTAAATGGATGCTTGGAGTCTGTTATGGAAACAGTTTGACAAAAGGAGTAAAACATGAGGATACAACTTGCGATGCACATAGAGGAAATACGGAGCTTACAGTTAATCCTTTTGATGAGTTGTCAATTAGAAAGATAAAATATAGATCAGATGGAAGCATTTATTCGGATGATGAAGAAATCAATAAGGATGTTACAGAGACCCTGAATTTAAATTGCGAGGCTGTTTCTCTTCCAGCAACGCGCAAAAAAGTGTTACAGGAAGAGCAGTGTAGAATCATGAGAAAATGTAAGGGAAAATCACAGGATGTATTTATACGTGAATTAGAACGTACATATGAAAGCCTGGTTCAGGAAAGAAATTTAACACCGTATTGTGGAATAATTATTTCTTGGCTTGAGAATAAGTTGAAGATATCATAGTGTTTCGAGGAGACTTTATTGGGGTTTCAGGAAGTGGGGAGACCTACACCCCCAAATACGGTCTCATACCATCCAGAAACGCTTCTGTCAGGAAAGCAGACACCTTGTCGCTGCTTTCCTGACAGTTATCAACCGCAAACTTGTGCAGGATACCAACCACGCCGCCTATTGCGTATGCTACGGCGTATGAGTATTTCTCCTGGGCCAGGCCTGTCTTGCTGGATTTTTCCAGAATTAATCGCACGTATCTGTGGAACATTGTCAGTGCCTTTTCCACGAAATCATAAGCCTCAGGTGTGGCAATGATGATCATGAGAAATTTATTTGCTTTCATGTATTCGCATAGAGACCTGAAGAACTGGTGGCAGATCTCAAGATTGCCTTCTGGTTTGAAGCTATTCATGATCTGAAATATTTCATCGACGATGCGGTCTTCCATGGCATTGATGAAAGCAGGCATGTCTTCGTAGTGGTTGTAAAATGTGCTTCTGGTCACACCTGTGAGTTTGGTTATCTCGGACACGCTTATTTTGTTCAGAGCCTTTTGACCTGCAAGTATCTTGAATGCATCTAGAAGGTCACTTTCAGTTCTATCATATCGGGAATCGGTTGAGTTGATCATGGCTGTCTCCTTTATCTGCTGCCTGGCTTGGTGCTGCAGTTTTGTCATTATCTAATACAGCAATGTTACAACAATAATGCGTGTGAGTCTATTGTTATACGAGATTTCTTTTGATCTTTTTAGTCGAACTTTTTTCAAATGGCTCTTTTCTTATATCCAGTGCCGAGATCCTTTTGTATGTTGGCTGGTTTTTGTTGAAGGTATCAATAATTTTTTGCAATTTTTCAGAAGTCCTGGCTGCATCCATATGTTTCTTATCTACAAAATCCTGATCTGGATATATGTGAGCAGTGAGATGGTTGCCGTCGCCGGTAATGACTATTTCTGAAATAAGGGGCTCTACAGAAAGCTTTCCTTCCAGTTCCTCAGGGGATATGTTTTCACCATTTGCCAGAATGATTAGGTTCTTTTTCCTTCCGGTTATATACATGAAACCATCTGAGTCGAGATAACCAAGATCTCCGGTGCAGAGCCATCCGTCTTGAAAAGCTTCTGCGGTCTCGTCTGGCATGTCGTAGTATCCGGACATGACGCTTGTGCCTTTTACCTGAATTTCCTCATCGACAAAACGAACAGCACAGTTGTCCAGGAGTTTGCCAACGGATCCGGGTCTGTTGTATCTGTGATTGTTGGAGCAAATTACAGGGGAGCATTCAGTCATGCCGTATCCCTGGAGTATGTCTATTCCGTATTTTTTGAATTCGGTAACATACATAGGATCCAGATATGCCCCTCCGCAGAATATATATTCCAGTTTACCGCCAAATGCTTCCTTTGCAACCAGCTTTTTAGGAAGGAGAGGGTTGACGTCTTTGAGTTTTTTGTAGATGGTTTCTACCATGAGAGGAACCATCAGCATGCCAACAGGCTGGAACCGTTTCATGTTTTTCAGCATGTGGAGCAACGAGTCATTGATGCAGATAGTGGCGCCCAGTGAAATGCCCTTCATCCATTCCATTGTAAGGCAGAAGGCGTGATGTATAGGCAGAACGCTCAGAATAGTTACACCAGGTTCCAGATTTACATATACATTTTCAACATTTTGTGCGAGATTGAATTGAGACAGCATGACGCCTTTGCTTTTACCTGTTGTTCCAGAGGTATACATAAGCGTACACATTTTATCCTTATCCTGATCGGCAAATGCAAAGTCATCCGGTATGGTAATTTCGCTGCGGAGCTGTTCAAATGACAAAATTGCTAATTGTGGATTTGAATCTGCACCCTCCAGATGCTCTATATCGACTTTCTTTTCCATGGTGAATACAATATTCATTTCGGGACAATCGTCTGTCAGTTCTGTTATCACATCCTTTCTGGATGCTCCGCAGAATAATGCAATTGATCCTGACCGATTCAGAAGTTCATGTAATTCTGAAACTGACAGGTTTGCATCCAGCGGTACAGCAGTATTTCCCGTGAAAAGTATAGCCATGTAGGCGCAGATCCATTCATAAGAGCTGCTTCCCACCAGTGCAATATGTGTTCCGCAGAGGCCATTATTCCGCAAAATGACAGCAGTTTTGCGAATGTCATCCCACAGATCTCCGTAGCTCTTTTCGACAATTTCTCTGTGAGACAGATATTTAACAGCTATTACATCTCTATGTATCCGACAGCTTTTTTCAACAATTTCCAGAATATTTTCTTCCATATATCATATCTCCATTTCTTTTATGTGAAGCAAAATGGGACATACTCCGTCGTCCCAGATTTTTAATGTTAAACCGATGCAGAAGAGCTTGTCAGGTTGTCAAGGTACTTGATGGCGTCTTCTATAGTGTGAATATTGATGATCTCATCTTCATCGATTTCCACGTCAAATGTATCTTCAAGGTCGCCGAGAAAAGTCATGAAATCAAGGGAGCTAAAGCCCAAATCTTCTATGAATCGCATATCATTAGTGATCTCATCAGCTGGTGTATTGCAGTATTCGGCAACAATGTTTAAAAATGTTATATTGTTATTCATATTAAAAATCTCCTTTTTGAATTAATTAAATGGGGTCAGCCACCTACGTCTCCATGAAATGGGGTCAGGCACCTACGCCCCACGAAAGGGGTCAGGCACCACCGTCCCCACGAAAGGGGTCAGGCACCACCGCCCCAAAAAATGGTCAGATGCATTCGATGATTTCACCCACGGTCATTTCTGGCTCGGCAATGCCTTTGAAGATTATCTTCATAAGGTAGTAGTAGAACAGTTCAATGTCCTGCTCGGAGAGACTTGCGGTCTGGTATCTGAAATAGAAATTCAGGCCCAGATCATTTGCACTGTGCATGACGGTGAGATAGATCTTTTGTTTTGATGTACCATTTGGAATCCACATGCTCCTTACGGAAATGTTTTCGAGATGCGGATTTTTAAGCCTGATAGGAAGAGGCTGGTAAGTAAGCCCCACGCTCTCATAAGTAGTGTGTGGAGGAGTGTGGAACATTTCTTTCATCTGGTCAGACAAAAGTTCCGGATCATAATTGCAGTGTCGGTATACATGATTCTGAACATCCTGAATCATGAAAACTGCATCCAGAAATTCTGTGTCCGGATCAATGATGGTTCTGCAAGGGTATGCCATTGCACGAGAGCCACCTGATACCCACTCGGCATGGGTGGAACGTCTTGAAACATAATTCCTTATGGAAATGTCAGTCTGTCCGCCATTTGCCTTGGAGAGATAAGTTCGTATTCCCATGAGAATGAGGTTGGTCATGGATATGTGATTGTTCATACAAAAATCCAGAAGATTCTGGGTTGGCTCAGCATCCAGATGATAGTTCTTTGTAGCGACAGACAGGTTGTTAATTTCCTGATCTGCAGCGCGGAGTGACTTGTCATTGTGAAGGCGCCTGCTTTCCTGAAGTATTCGTTGTCCCTGTATATCGGAGTAAATAGGTTCTCCATTTTCTTCCAGCACATTTTGCCAGTACATGCGGTCTTTTGAGACACGTTTTTCGTCTGTGCTTTTTTTAAGATCACGCTCGACCATGTCAGTGAAACTTGCCATGTCCTCAGGATAAGGTGTGCCAAATTTGTAATGACAGTACAGTTCCATGATGTCATTCACCATGACGATAGCTCCACATGAATCCATGAGTCTGTGATCGATCTTGATGTACAGCCCATTGTAGCCACCCGGAAGCGAGATCATTTTTATCACATTCATTGGAATATTGTCCCCGTCAAACGGAATTCTGGACCATTCTTCCATGCGGTGATAAGCGTCATCACCGGAAAGCCATGAAAGGTTTTCGTAATCAATATCTCTGTCATCGTGAGAAACAACATATTGCCGTACCTCTCCATTTGGGTCAACTTTTGTAAAACGGATTCGCAGGCATTCGTATCTCTCGTATTCCAGTTGTATGCATTTTTTCAGCAGACCAAAATCTAGCGGCGCCTGCAGAGTCATACAAATGCTTATATTTGCTACTTGCTGAGTGCCAAACTCAATAATTGGTTTGAAATGTATCTTTTGTGAAGGTGTTAATGGATAATATTTTCTTGGCATAATTTACTCCTCCTGATGTTCTGATACGCTGTGGGAAAAGTTATCATAAGAAAGATGAGGATTCAATATGCCGGATCCGCTAATGGACACTTTAGATGAAATTGACCGGAAATCGGGAAATCGGGGACGTTCCTTCTGTAACGAGGAGTGTCCCCGTGTAACGAATAAGACAGAGGGACGCTCTTTGTTACAAAAGGAACGTCCCCACAAAGACATTCCCCATTTTCTATGTTATAATACTATGTAATTTGTATATTTACAGATAGAAAAGGGGGGAGGAGTTTATGTTTCATTATTTTTTACAGCTGAATTTTGCGACGATCTTAATATCCTTTTTTTTGTTGATTTTCGTCAATGTAAATCCTGCATTTCAGAGAAAGGTCATTCGGTTGTTTTCTATTGCGATAAGCTCAGTACTGTGTCTGGTTATCGTTGACAGTATAGAATACTGGTGCGCGACACTTCCGTATCCGACAATGCTGCGTGTGGCAGTATCTATTATTGGGTATGCGCTTAGACCAATCAATATAGGCTTTGTCCCGATGTAGATGGAAGATTTTGTATAAAAGTCGAATTTGTACCGGATGGCAAAAGACATGCGATATCATGCATAATAAAAAGTCATATTCCATCTGACAAGGATGGAGTAGAATCTGGAGAACGGCTTGAGTTGAAGTCTTTTTATAAAGGGCACAGCAAGCTGTCCATAGGCATGGAGGGAGAGACCGGATACTTCGCTGATGGGACAAGGGCATTTGATACATATGATTATGACACAGAATATCTGGAAGATGGTGTCCGGTATGTGATAAATGAGGATACAAAGACTGACAGATATGTATTCGGTGTTGCTTGGATAGAAAATGTGACAGATGACAATGACGTGCAGACCTGGTTTGGAGCTGATCCTACAATGTTTGCGTGATATTTGAAATTAATATAGAGAACAGACGTGATGATATACTTTCCGACAGAATGGATGAAGAATTTGAAGAGTTGTGGTAAAGGGGGAGATAGCCATGCCATTTAAGATAGTCCGTAACGATATTACAAAGATGAATACAGAGGCTATAGTGAATACGGCAAATGTGAATGCTATAGTTGGATTTGGTTGTGACAGTGCAGTTTATAAGGCTGCGGGCTATGATGAGCTCATGGCTTACCGGAAAAAGTATATAGGTTCTGTGAGTGAAGGCAACGCGTTTATCACACCCGGATTCAGGCTGCAGGCGAGATATATAATCCATGCGGTAAGTCCACTGTTTTTAGGTGGAAAAAGGGGAGAGGAGGAGAAGCTTCGCTGCTGTTACCGGAATAGTCTGAAACTTGCCAGGGACTATGGGATAAGATCAATTGCATTTCCGTTGATTGCAAGTGGCGGATTTGGATATCCGAGGGAAGATGCGATGAGGATTGCCGTGGATGAGATAAATTCATTTCTTCTTGGAAATGACATGGTTATATTTCTTGTTGTATTTGATGCGCAGACTACATATCTGGGTGAAAAGATCTGCAATGATTTGGAAAGATATATAGATCAAAACTATGTTAACAGGGCAAGTATTGAAGAGTATGAAAATGCCTGCATAGACGGAAGCCGGCCTATACAGCCAACGTCTGGAGTGCTTTTTTCTGCTGCCATGCCTGTCCATAATTATGGTTGTGTTCAGGAAAGTGAGGCAGCAAATGTCGCTGAACCTTGCATAGCATATGGCCGCAAATGTGATGAGGATACAGCCGATGATTTTGAATCGAAGCATGAGAGTAAGCTTGAGGAAAGAATGAGACATATGGCAGATACTTATTCGGAGTATCTTATGTATCTTATCCATGAAAAGAATATGGAAAACTCTGAAGTGTATAAGCGGGCTATTGTCGATAAGAAGATATTTTCAAAGATTAAGAACAATGTCAATTATCATCCAAATAAGATGACTGCACTCTGTCTGTGCATAGGGGCAAAATTAAACCTTGATGAATCAAAGGATCTGCTTGCGAGAGCAGGATATGCATTATCTCCATGTGATAAGACAGATATAATATTTTCATATTTCCTTGAAAACATGATATATGACATGATAGAGCTTGATATCCAGCTTGAGGAGCATGGCTTGCCATGTATTATCTCATGATGTTAACAGGTGGCGCAATTACATAGTATATTTGGGATGTTTTATATACAGTCTGCAGGGTCGCTTTTGAAGCGACCTTTTTTTGATTCCTTTTTTGTATAATGAGTTCATCAAAAAGAAACACCACATGGTGAATGAAGATATTCAAGGAGGATGATTGTTATGCGTAAAGGATTGACAGAGGTTGTATTTATTTTAGACAGAAGTGGTTCTATGGGCGGACTTGAGGCTGATACTATTGGGGGATTCAACTCCATGATTGAGAAACAGAAGCGTGAGGATGGCGAGGCTTATATCTCAGCCGTGCTTTTTGATGATCAGACAGAGGTGCTTTATGATAGGGTTCCAGTTGACAGGGTGGAGCCTATGAATGACAGGCAGTATTATGTGAGAGGATGTACAGCGCTGCTTGATGCTCTTGGAGGCGCAATCCATCATATTGCGAACGTCCACAAGTATGCAAGACCTGAGGATATCCCAGAAAAGACACTATTCATCATTACCACTGACGGAATGGAGAATTCCAGCCGTAGATATACATATGGCAGGGTAAAGGATATGGTAGAGCATGAAAAGGAAAAGTACGGCTGGGAATTTTTGTTCCTTGGAGCGAATATTGATGCGATAGATGTTGCGGGAAGGTTTGGCATTGGCGCTGACAGAGCCCTCAATTATGAGTGCGATAGTATAGGAACAGCACTGAATTATCAGGTCCTTTCTGAGACAATATCTGCAGTTCGCAGATCGGAAAGCAGGGCTGACATGGATGCTGCCATATTCTGTTGCAGTGCTCCGATAAGAGAAGATTATGCAAGACGTCATAGAGGTGGGAAAGCGTAAAAAGTCATTAAAAAAAAGCAAATGTGTTTTTATAAGCAGCGTTATGCAAAATGTATTATAATGTCGTACTTTTTCTAATGCAATAAACTACAAATAATGATATAATTTTACAAAAAGATCGGTGATGCGATCATGCTGATCCGGCATATTTGTGGAGAAAAAAGTATGAGATGGTTTAATGTGTTTGGTTTTATCCTTATGGCAATCTTAATAGTTCCGAATACTGTATATTTTACAAAACGCAAGGAAGGCGCACCCTGTAAATGGAACAATAAAATTGTCGGGATCATAGAGCAGATTGGAAGAGTAGGATGTACTTTTTTCATGGTAATAAATATTCCCGGATGGTGGAGTGGCTGGGGATCAGGTGAACTGCTCACGATTTATCTTATCGTAAATACTGGATTTGTGGCGGTCTATTGCATGATATGGACAATGGGATTATGTAAAGATAAGGTTATTGTTGCAGTTGTTCTTTCAGGCATTCCGTCAGCACTATTTCTGTTCAGCGGAATTATCATTAGATATGTGCCATTGATTTTGGCAGCATTGATGTTTGCACCGAGCCATATTCTGATCTCATATAAGAATGCAAAGTGAATCGAATCGGGGACGTTCCTTCTGTAACGAGGAGTGTCCCCGTGTCACGAATGAGACATTCCGCGCAGTCGTCAGCTCAGCCGCGCCATATCAGCTGGTGTGTCAATGTCCATCAATTCAGTTTTGTTGGTGACAGGTAGCTGCCTTACCTGAGACTCGTGACTGTGGACCACGACATTCCCGCCTTTTCCCTGTGGGAGAGACAAAAGCTCATCAAAATATTCTTTTGGAAAGACCACAGGTGCCCCTGGTGTTTTGTCATAACACGTTCTCCATATATATGATGGTTCATTTTGAGCACATAATAATAGTGATGCTATAGTCTCAGTCTTTATGAGTGGCTGATCGGAAGGAATAAAAGCACAGCGGTCAATATAGGAACCAATTGTATCCAGGCCAAGCCGGATCATATCATTCCGATATGGTGAGGAGTGAAGGATTATTGGTATACTATATTCTGTGCAAAGCTTTTCAATATCCTGGTGTATTGTGACAACAAGTCGCCTGGCAAACAAATCTTTTGTTATATCAAGTATCCACTTTATGAGCGGCTGTCCGTGATATTCAGCCATGAGTTTATTGCTGCCAAAGCGCTTTCCCTGCCCTGAAGCCATGATGATACATCCGGAATTGCCAAATGGACTGTCAAGGTCAATAAGGAACACATCTTTATGGCTGCACAGCCAATTCAGAAATGAGAGATCCTGTTTTCGAACAACCATAATGATCCGCTTTTTATTCATGAGCCTTTTGAAAGCTTTTTGATAATCGTATGATGTGTTTTCAAGATATCCAATTTCGTCTACAGTAATCCATGGTGCTGTTGTGTCTGCTAGGCTTTCTAAAAAAGCAATACATGTGCTGTTAAAGGCATCTTTAATGGGTTGCATGAGGTTCTCGCAACCTGTGGCATCAGAGCAGAATCTGCCTATACGTACAACTTCACCGCTTGAGTTGTTTTTCATGTATACGCCTTCTTTTTGAACGGCCCATGATGTAATTCCGGGCATTTGTCTGTCGAAAAGTGAAGAGAGAAGTGTTGATTTGCCACTTTTCCTGCCACCGGTAATAACGATATGTTTCTTTTGGCTAGTCAGAAAAGATCTCCATATACAATTTGCTTCCGGCCTGAATACAGGCTTCTCTATATTGTTCATATTTTTTCAGCCATTCCTTTCCCTCTGGTGTTATCGTGCTTCCACCACCTGACCTGCCACCTGTTGTGCGTCTTGTAAGTGAAAATCCCAGCGCCTCTTCAGCGTTTTTTATCATTCGGAATGCTTTACTGTATGCAAGTCCCATGGACTTGGACGCGGAGCGGAGAGAACCGGTTTTTTCTATAGCCAAAAGAAGGCGGTATGGACCTTCACCAAAGAATTTCTCATCGTTATCATCAAAAAATGTTATTTTAATAGCAGCTCTCAATGCATATCATCCTCCTTCATCATGACAAGCTGGCGCTTTCCCTGACGGTTGCGAAGTTCTCTGATACTGATTGTACCATAAACTTTGGACAGAAGCATTTCCATTTCCTCAATGGGTGTTTTATCGGGATATACTTCACCGATCAGTTTGGATTCAGATAAAACCAGAAGAGTGTTGCAGTAATTTAATGCAAGTGTTGAATCGTGAAGCGTTACCAGAGACACCGCGTGGTTTTGTTCAACATAGCTGCACAGAAGGTTCATAATCTGGTAACGCAGCCTGAAGTCCAGTGCACTTTCCGGTTCGTCCAGGAGTAAAAGCTTCCGTTTTGCCACAAATGTACGTGCCAGCAGGGCAAGCTGTTTTTGACCCTCACTCAATGTCTGAAAATTATCGTTTATCCGTGAATCAAGTCCGATCATTGCAAGAACTTTATAAGCCTTTTCTTTCATGGCCTCCGTAGGGGGTTGAAGAAGCTTAAGCTCTGGGTTAAATCCCATCATGACAACATCTAAGAGAGATATGTCTATGGATATGCCGCTTTTTTGAGGGATATATCCACATAGCTGTGCTAGTTTTTTGTGAGGCATATGTTCCAGCTGGAGATTATCTAACTCGCAGCAGCCACTATGCGGAATTAAATTGGCGATTGCTTTGATAAGGGTTGTTTTGCCACAGCCATTCTCGCCAAGTATACCAACAATTGTACCTTTTTCTGCAGAAAAGCTGATATTATTTATCACATTTTGCACATCTGTGGTGTTGGTGCGACTGCTGTGGTGGTAGCCGGCTGACAGATTGCATATGTTTAATATACTCATTTTACAGGTTTCCTCCTTATGCATAGATAGATAAGAAATGGTGCTCCTATGATACTTGTGAATATACTGACCGGCAGTTCTGTGGAACATACACTTCGGGCAAGTATATCACCGAAAGTGAGAAGGCATCCACCTATAAGACCACTTAGAAGCATAGTTGATAAGCGGTTATTTTTGAGCAGCATTCTGGCTCCGTGCGGAGCAAGCAGAGAGATAAAGCTGATAAGTCCTGTCATGCTGATCACACTTGAGGTTGCCAGGGTTGCGATCAAAAGAACCAGCATTCGTATCTGGTTAACATTCACGCCAAGCATTTTGCCCTCTGCGTCATCAAGGGAGAGCATTATGATTTGCCTGTACAATAGGAACATTATCAGCAGGCAGACAGCGCACAGTATTACATTTGAACCAATGGAATATATACTTATGCCATTAAGGCTTCCCATGATCCAGTATTCAATTGATGATAATTGTTTTTCAGGGTCGGCAGTCAGCTTCAGACACACAAGAGCGGTCTGGGCAAGACTGTGTACTGCTATGCCTGCCAGTACTATGCTTTTTCCATCACGCTCATATGTCAGCGATGACAGAAGCAGAACCAGTATCACACAGCATATGGCTCCGGCAAAAGCAGATATGGTTACAGACATTGTTCCCGACAAAAAAAGAATGCCAAATGCGGCACCGGCGCTTGCACCTGAGGATACACCTATGATGTCTGGAGAAGCCAATGGGTTCTTAAAGACAGTCTGATATACAAATCCTGCTATGCCGAGAACAAATCCTCCTATACAGCCGATGATTCCGCGGCTTGCGCGAAGCGTGAGAAATACACGCCACTGCATGTCATCACCTTGCAGCAATCCATTCAGTGTAAGAGGATATCTTCCGACAAAAAAAGAAAATATACTGAGAGCTGCCAAAATGACAGCTCCCAGTATAATAGTTATTGTTGCTTTGTTTTTATTTTTACGCTTGTTATTAGTTGTTGATTCCATAGAATGTTTCATAATAATTTGTCATTTCAGTTGTATATGTGTCAGTTGGTACCTGATCAGGATGAAGGATCCCTGCAAGCCATACAGATGCCAGGATTCCTGCAGGTACCGGGCTGTCCAATGCTTCCACGTCTCCAGGAATAGCATATACGTGGCTGTTTTTTACAGCAGTGCATTCTGCAAGGTTTGGATCGTTCATTACGTCATCTACTGTATATTCGGCATCAGATGCGATTATTATATAAGAAGGATCCCATGCAAGAAGCTGCTCATAGCTTATCTCGGCCCAGTAGGTGTCTGTGATAGAATCAGCTGCATTTTTTCCACCGGCAAGCTCTATGATGCTTGACTGATACATAGAAGGGCCGGCAGTAGACAAGAATGATGAGTTGCCGGCAAGGTATACACTTTCAGGTTCTACGCCAGACAGAGCTGAAGTAAGAATAGCCTTCTGAGAATCTATATATGCGAGCAGCTTTGCAGCCTCTGAGTTGGTGTTAGTTGCCGTAGCTATGGTGTTGATCATTTCTGTCAGAAGATCCTGACTTTCAGGATTGACGAGCAGTACTGTGATACCGAGGTCTGTCAGGCTCTGGGCTGCATCCTTCAGCTTCATTGGCAGAATAACCAGATCAGGTGAAAGAGCAGCACATGCCTCAAGGTTGAACTCTTTGGCAGTTCCAACATTCGGCAGCTCTGTCATTTCCGGTGCAGCAAGCTTATAAATAGGGCGCTTGTCTGCTTTTGCCTCAATACCGACAACCTTATCCTTGAGACCAAGAGCAATCAGAAGGCTTGAAGAAATATAGTAGCCACTCACGATAGAAGATGGTTCTTTTTCAATTGTAACTTCACGGCCGGCCTGGTCAGTAACAGTTACAGGGTAGACAGTCTGTTCAGCATCTGCTTCAGTGGAAGATTCTTTGGAAGATAATTCTTCAGAAGATACGTCTTCAGATGTATCTTCGCTGGAAGCCGTTTCGGATACTGAAGCGATTGTGGTGCTTTCCGTAGTACTCTGTGTTGTCGTAGCACTGTCTGTACCACAGGCTGTAAGTACTGCCAGCATAGTACAGATAAGGATGATAGATAGATGTTTTTTTAAAGTCGTTTTCATGAATTCAATGTTCCTTTCGTTATTCTTGAAATAATACAACGGTATTGTAACAAAGCACCTTTTCAAAGACAAGATGTTTTAATATAATATATTTTGAAAAATTATGTTTATATGTTAAAAGGAGTATTTATGGTAACAATACAGAATTATGTACGCGCACAAAGTATTGATGAGGCATATGAACTGAATCAGAAAAAGGGAAGCTGTATTATCGGAGGAATGCTTTGGACAAAAATGCAGGATCGCCTGATACAGACAGCCATAGATATGTGTGATCTGGGACTTGATAAGATCGAGGAAAAAGATGACGAATTTATTATTGGTGCAATGACATCACTCCGTCAGATAGAGCTGCATGACGGATTAAATAAATATACACATGGTGCAGTATGCGAAGCGGTGAAGGATATTGTGGGAGTTCAGTTTCGGAATCTCGCCACGATTGGCGGAAGCATATGGGGACGTTTTGGGTTTTCGGACATTCTGACAGTTTTTTTAGCTATGGATGCATTTGTGGAGCTTTATCATGGTGGTATGATCCCTCTCAGGGAATTTGTCAACATGAAGCAGGACAGGGACGTGATTGTACATCTGATCATCAGGAAAACTCCCGGAGTTTTTGCTTATGCATCGGTCCGCAATCAGAGAACAGATTTCCCTGTCATTGCCTGTTCAGCCTCATGCGTGGATGGAGAATACCGCCTGGCTGTGGGAGCAAGACCTGGAAGGGCGATGCTTTTTCTGGATGAAGAAGGCTTGCTCAAAGAGGGACTTTCTGATGAGACTGAGAAAGCATTTGCCATCTGGGTTTCTGACAAGGTTCCGGTTGGAAGCAATCATCGTGCTGGCGCAGAATACAGAAGCCGTCTGATACGTGTGCTTGGACAGAGATTATTGAAAAAGATTGAGGAGGAGCAGCAGTGGAAATAAAAATTAAATTAAATGGGAAATTCATCTCGGGAAATATAGCTCCTGATATGCTCCTTATAGATTTTCTGCGCGATCATGGCTGTTATAGTGTGAAACGTGGCTGTGAGACGTCAAATTGTGGTCTGTGTACAGTGCTTATGGATCAGACTCCTGTCCTTTCCTGTTCGATGCTTGCTGCCAGGGCAGATGGACACGAGGTGCAGACCCTTGAGGGCCTTCAGGATGAGGCGGCAGAATTTGCCGGGTTCATTGCTGATCAGGGTGCTGATCAATGTGGTTTCTGCAACCCGGGTTTTGTGATGAATACAATAGCTCTTCTCAGAGAAAATCCTGACCCATCGGATGATGAGATCAGGGCATATCTTGCCGGAAATCTGTGCAGATGTTCCGGATATGAGGGACAACTGAGAGGAATCCGAAATTACTTAGACAGTAGAATTCCTGCAGATGACAGACAGTAAAGGGGTGAACTCATGGAACATAAAAATTATAATGTAGTTAATAAATCCGTTAGAAAAAAAGATTCTATGCAGTTACTTCTTGGCAAACCGGTATATGTGGATGATATCACTCCCGGTGATGCACTTGTTGTGAAACTGCTTCGCAGTCCACATGCGAATGCCATTGTGGAGGATATAAATGTCTCCATAGCAAAAAAAATACCCGGAATAGTAGATATTTACACATGGCAGGATGTGCCAAATAGCCGGTTTGCAATAGCAGGACAGACATATCCTGAGCCGTCACCGTATGACAGACTCATTATGGACCGCCATGTGAGGTGTGTGGGCGATGTGGTTGCAATCATAGCAGCTGAGGATGAAAAGTCAGCAATCAAGGCTATGAAACTCATAAAGGTAAAATATAAAATCTTAGAGCCTGTTCTGGATTTCCGCAAGGCAAAGGATAATGATATATTGGTTCATCCTGAGGACGACTGGTTCCCACCGGTTCAGGTAGGAGGCGATCCGAAACGCAACCTGATAGCAAGCGATATAGGCGGTGATGGCGATGTTGATGCTGTTATAGCTGACTGTGATGAGGTGCTGGAGAACAGATATCATATGAGAGCCTTTAACCAGGCTATGATGGAGACTTTTCGAACGTATACACACCTTGACCGTTATGGAAGGCTTCATGTAATTTCTTCTACACAGATCGTGTTTCATGTACGTCGTATTCTGTCAAGAGCGCTTGGCATTCCAAAGAGCAGGATCAGAGTGGAAAAACCACGTATAGGAGGCGGATTTGGAGCAAAGCAGACAGCGGTAAGTGAGGTGTATCCTGCATTTGTGACCATGAAGACAGGACGTGCGGCCAAGATCATATTTACGAGACAGGAAAGTCAGATTGCAGGCTCGCCGCGCCATGAGATGGAGGTGAGTGTTCGTCTGGGAGCAGACTGCGATGGACATATAAGGGGACTTGATCTGTATACGCTGTCCAACACAGGAGCGTATGGGGAGCATGGACCTACAACAGTCGGACTTAGCGGGCATAAGTCAATTCCATTATATACGGGAGGTCTTGAGGCATATAGGTTTGGATATGATGTTGTATATACGAACACTATGGCGGCCGGTGCATACAGAGGATATGGAGCTACGCAGGGAATCTTCGCACTTGAGTCTGCGGTGAATGAGCTTGCGGAGAAGCTGGGGATAGATCCGACTGTGATCCGTGAGCAGAATATGCTGCGCGAGGGAATGAAGATGCCTGCGTATTATGGCGAGACGGCAAATGCGTGTGCTCTTGACAGATGTATGGCCAGATGCAAGGAGATATTTAACTGGGATGATAAATACCCTGTCAGGGACATGGGAAACGGAAAAGTCAGGGCTGCAGGAGTGGCAATGGCCATGCAGGGTTCTTGTATATCGAATGTGGATGTAGGATCTGCAACGGTCAAGCTTGCGGATGATGGTACATTTAACCTGATAATCGGTGCTGCAGATATGGGAACTGGATGTGATACTATCCTTGCACAGATGGTTGCGGAGTGCATGGACTGCTCGGTTGATGACGTGGCGGTATTTGGAGCAGATACAGATGCTTCACCGTATGATTCCGGATCATATGCTTCATCCACTACGTATGTAACAGGAAAGGCTGTGGAACTTGCATGTGATAAATTGAAGAAGAAGCTGTGCGCAATTGCAGCAGGAATGCTTGGATGTGAACAGGATGAAATGTATTTCGAAAATGGCAGGGCATATCGGACAGGAACAGATCAAAGCGTTTCCTTGGCTGATATAAGTGTTAAGGATCAGGTAGCAAATGATATTGCTGCTGTAGCCACAGTCTCTCATTCATCTCCGGTTTCACCTCCTCCATATATGGTCGGAATGGTTGAGATAGAACTTGACAGATATACAGGAGAAGTGAAGATACTGGATTATGCTGCAGTCGTGGATTGTGGCATAGCCATAAACCCTGCACTGGCACGTGTTCAGGCAGAGGGAGGCATAGTCCAGGGAATAGGACACACTCTGTTTGAGAACATCACCTACAATGCGAAGGGATGCCCGATAGAGTCGAGTTTTATGCAATACAAGATACCAACCCGTCTTGATATGGGGCATTTGAGAGTGGAATTTGAAAACAGCTATGAGCCTACAGGTCCTTTTGGAGCCAAATCGATAGGAGAAATAGTTATCAACACTCCGGCACCGGCTATTGCACATGCCATATACAGGGCGACAGGTGTATGGCACAGAGATCTGCCGATCACACCGGAGAAGATTCTTATGTCCATGCCGGAAGAGTGATTGGAGATAACATAAGCAGAATAACAGAATCTGTAATATGAAAAAAATATACAGGAGAAAACAACATATGAAAAATAAGTTTAAACTTTCAGAAACAGCATTCCAGCTTGATGGAAGGATGCCTCTTTCCCAGGCGATACCTCTTGGACTTCAGCATGTCCTTGCAATGTTTGTCGGAAATTTGACACCATTATTGATTATCACAGGAGCATGCGGACTGGTCGGTGGTGAATTTGCTGATCTTCAGCTTTCATTGCTTCAGAACGCAATGCTCATCGCGGGAGTTGTCACCCTGATACAGCTTTTCTCAATAGGACCTGTTGGAGGAAAGGTACCGATCATTATGGGTACATCGTCAGGTTTTATAGGAGTATTCAACAGCGTGGCGGCAACCATGGGCGGTGGAGTGCTTGCGTATGGTGCGATTATGGGTGCATCCATTATCGGTGGCTTGTTTGAGACTGTGCTTGGTTTTTTCCTGAAACCTCTGCGCAGATTTTTCCCGGCTGTTGTAACAGGTACAGTGGTTTTATCCATTGGACTCAGCCTTATATCGGTGGGAATAAATTCGTTTGGAGGTGGAAATAATGCCGCAGACTTTGGCTCCATGGAGAACCTTCTGCTTGCATTATTTGTCCTTGTGGTCATTCTTTTCTTTAAGCATTGGTCAAAAGGATTTTTAAGTTCGTCATCTATTCTTTTTGGAATAATCGCAGGTTATATCGCAGCGATCATAATGGGACTTGTTCTTCCGAGAACAGGTATAACTGCTGATGGTGTGGAATATACAAAAGCCTGGGTGCTGAATTGGGACAAGGTGAAAGATGCTTCCTGGTTTGCGATTCCACAGATCATGCCAGTAAAACCGGTGTTTGATATGCGTGCAATCCTTCCCGTTCTCATAATGTTTATTGTAACAGCGGTGGAAACTGTCGGTGATATATCAGGTGTTATGGAAGGTGGCCTTGGAAGGGAAGCCACAGATAAGGAACTTTCAGGTGGTGTGATGTGTGACGGTCTGGGTTCATCTCTTGCAGCGGTGTTTGGAGTCCTTCCAAATACATCATTCAGCCAGAATGTGGGACTTGTAGCCATGACTAAGGTCGTCAACAGATTTGCGCTTGCAACAGGAGCGATATTCCTGATATTATGTGGTCTTTGCCCTAAACTTGCAGCACTGGTGTCAATCATGCCTCAGTCAGTACTTGGCGGAGCTGCGGTTATGATGTTCTCTTCGATAGTTATCAGTGGTATTCAGCTCATAACAAAGGAACCGTTAAGCGCGCGCAATCTGTCCATAGTTTCAGTAGCACTGGGGGTGGGCTATGGAATGGGAGCCAATCCGGGTATTCTAGCAAATGCTCCTCAGTTGCTCCAGCTTGTTTTTGGAGGCTCAGGAATTGTTCCTGCGGCAATGGTTGCAATTCTGCTTAATATTATACTGCCTAAAGAGTAATTGGGGACGTTCCTTCTGTAACGAGGAGTGTCCCCGTGTCACGAATGAGACAGAGGGACGCTCTTTGTGACAGAAGGAACGTCCCTGTGAAAAAAGTAGTTTTCGAATGTATGTTCGATATGGTATAATATATACTGTATATACATTTGAGACTGCTATTTTTTAGCTTGAAGAAAATCTTTAATAAAGTTAGAGACAAAGGAGAAACATAAATAATAGCAAAGAAAAGCAGGTAATAATCAACAGTATTCGGTATGGAGGAGAAGTTATGTACCTTGTGATAGACGTGGGAGGAACATTTATAAAGCACTGTGTGATGAACAGAGATGCTGAGATAATGGAGAAGAACAAATTCCCTACACCTGGAAGATTTGGAAATGGACTGGAGAATATACAGCAGGGGCTTGATGAATTTCTTGATGCGCTTCAGTCGATATATGATGGCTACAAGGACAGATATGATATTCAGGGAATCGCGATATCACTTCCTGGACAGGTGGATGTGGACAACGGGATATGTTATGCCGGCGGAGCCTTGCCTTACCTTGACAAAGCACATATAGGCGAGCTTGTAAGCGAGAGATGCGATGGACTTAAGGTGGCTCTTGAGAACGACGGCAAATGTGCAGCATTGTCGGAGATATGGCAGGGAAATGCAAAGGACTATAGCAGCGCAGTTGTATTGGTATTTGGCACAGGTGTCGGTGGAGGAATAGTCATAGACAGAAAGATACTCCACGGCAGAGGTATGGTTGCTGGTGAGATGTCATACCTGTTTGAAGATGTGAACAGGGACAATATAGACAAACTTGTACCGCTTGAGGCGAATCTCAAGAATACAAAGGAACATGTAAAACTTCCGGACAATATCACCTGGACGATGCAGGCATCGGTAAGCTCACTCAGAAGAGAGGTGGCAGCAGTCAAAGGCATGAAGGAAGATGAAGTGTCAGGTGAGATGATATATGAGTGGGAGGCCGCCGGTGATAAGGCGGTCATAGATGTGCTTGAGGACTGGTATCTGAATATTGCCAAGCACTGCATGAACATGCATGTTCTGCTGGCTCCGGACATCATACTGCTTGGCGGCGGAATCAGTGCTGAGCCAAGATTCATACAGGGCGTGAAGAAGTATGTGGATAAACTGGCGAAATTTTCAGTGATTTATAATGAGATGCAAGTGGGCCTGTGCAAATTTGGCAACGATTCCAATCTCATAGGAGCACTTTTCAATTATCTTCAGAAGTATGAGGGGGCCCACTAGTTAAGAAAAAGGGAATTATATCAGGATGAAACACAATGACGGAAAAGAGACGGACACCAGAATGAGCGCAGAAAAGAGTACAGAAAAAAGTAAAAAAATGAATACAGAAAAGAACATGGATCGACATATTGAGATTGAGACAAAAACTATTAATGCAATCGATACAGAGCCAGATAATGGACATGTACATATAAAGAAAGATATTGGTGGAGCTGATAAAGAAAACGCCGATCATAGAAAAAAATCGCACGAGATGGATATGTTAAACGGTTCACTGGCGCTTAAGATGCTTATATTTGCCATGCCACTTGCCGCCAGCAGTATACTGCAGCAGCTTTTCAATTCGGCAGATGTAGCTGTGGCAGGAAGATTTGCAGGAAGTGATGCCCTGGCGGCTGTTGGAAGCAATGCGGCGGTTGTTGCCCTGTTTGTGAATGTGTTCGTGGGGCTTTCAGTGGGTGTGAATGTTCTTGTGGCTCATTATATAGGCCAGAACAAAAAAGATTCTATAAGCAGGTGTGTGCATACCAGCGTGAAGTTTGCTCTTATATGCGGAATAGCTATGCTTGTTGCGGGAATGTTTGTGGCAAGACCGATTCTTGAGGCCATAGATACCCCTGAGAGGGTGCTGGATCAAGCTGTACTTTATTTGCGGATATATTTTGTGGGAATGCCGTTTATCATACTTTATAATTTTGGAGCGGCTGTGCTCAGAGCTATAGGTGATACAAGGCGTCCTCTTTACTGCCTGATAGTTTCAGGTGTACTCAATGTTGTACTCAACCTGTTCTTCGTGTGTGTATGTAAACTTGGAGTGGCAGGCGTCGGCATGGCAACGGTCATATCAAATGTTGTCAGTACGGGAATAGTTATGTATATACTGATGCATGAGGAAGGTCCACTCAGACTAAATATAAAGAATATACGAATAGATAAAGTGTGCCTGGGAAAGATACTCAGGATAGGAGCTCCATCAGCGATACAGACGGCAGTTTTCTCATTGTCGAATGTGCTGATACAGGGCGGAATCAACAGCTTTGGTCCTGATGCTGTGGCAGGCTCATCCACGGGTCTTAATTTTGAATATTTTGCATACTTTGTCATATCTGCCTATGCCCAGGCAGCAGTGACATTTGTGAGCCAGAATTATGGTGCAGGTGAGAAGAAAAGATGCAGGAAAGCTCTCAGGATCGCCATGTTAGAGGGTATGCTTATGACGGCTGTGTTCAGCAGTGTCATGATGCTTTCAGGGGATTTCCTTGTGAGATTTTATACAACAGATACAGAGGTTATAAAGTATGCACTTATAAGAATGAAGCATGTCATGCTTCTTGAGGCGATGACAGGAACATATGAGATGACAGCTGCGGCACTCAGAGGCCTTGGCAGATCCATGCTGCCGGCTATTATAACAGTTGTGGGTTCGGTAGTGTTCAGGATCATATGGATATATACGGTGTTTGCGCGATATCACTCTTTTGGCATGCTTTTGAATGTGTATATAGTTTCATGGATAATAACAGGATCAGCCATGATAGTTGCTTATGTTTTGGTATCGAGAAAGTTGTTGGCAAAACCGCAGGTGGCTGCGGTGTGATGTAGTCTTCAGGAGGCATGTGGGATGAGCAGGAATAATACAGATCGAACGTATATTGCGATTGACCTTAAGTCTTTTTTTGCCTCGGTTGAGTGCGTGGATAGGAAGCTTGACCCACTCACAACCAATCTTGTGGTTGCAGATGTGTCAAAAACTGAAAAGACAATCTGCCTTGCTGTATCGCCCTCATTGAAGCAGTATGGAATTCCGGGAAGAGCAAGATTGTTTGAGGTGGTACAGAAAGTGAAAAATGTCAATTCCAGCCGCATAACATCGACTCCAGATGGTAGGTTCACAGGAACCAGCAGCAATTCTGTAGAACTTGCTGCGCATCCGGAACTGGAACTGTCATATATTGCTGCACCTCCAAGAATGGCTCTTTATATGCAGTACAGCACCAGAATATATAATATTTATCTAAAATATGTTGCACCAGAGGATATGCATGTGTATTCCATAGACGAGGTTTTTATGGATGTGACTGATTACCTTGCAATATACAATATGACGCCCCATGATCTGGCTATGAAGATCATACAGGATGTTCTGAGGAATACGGGCATCACAGCCACAGCGGGTATAGGGACTAATATGTATTTGTGTAAGATTGCCATGGATATTGTGGCAAAGCATATTGAACCGGACTCGGATGGAGTGCGCATAGCAAGTCTTGATGAGATGGCGTACAGAAAGCTTCTGTGGGAACACAGACCACTCACGGATTTCTGGAGAGTTGGCAGAGGTTATGCCAGAAAACTTGAGGCGTGCGGACTTTATACAATGGGCGATGTGGCCAGGTGTTCCATAGGAAAAGAGACGGATTATTATAACGAGGATCTGCTATACAGACTGTTCGGCGTAAATGCAGAACTTCTCATAGATCATGCATGGGGATGGGAGCCGTGTACTATAGCGGAGATAAAGTCTTATAAACCGGAGCGCAACAGTATATGTTCAGGACAGGTTCTGTCATGCCCATATGAGTATGAGAAGGCAAGACTTATCCTGAAGGAGATGATAGATCTGCTTGCCCTGGATCTGGTTGAAAAACGGGTGATGACAAATCAGATTGTGATTACAGTTGGATATGATGTTGATAATCTTAATAAGAACAGGGATGGGAATATATATACCGGGGATATCCAGACTGATATGTACGGCAGAAAACTCCCAAAGAATGCACACGGAACGGTGAATATCAGTGAATATACATCATCAGCAAGACGTATAATGGATGCTGTATTGGAGCTTTTTGACAGTGTAGTTGATCATAGTTTATATGTGAGGAGAATGTATATAACAGCGGGCAATCTCATTTCCGAGGATGATGCCAGAGAGAAGAATTCAGTCAGACAGTTCGATCTGTTTGAGGATTTTGGTGAGGGTAAGAAGAAACGCCAGGAGAAATGCAGAGAGGAAGAACGTGAGCATGAGATGCAGAAGGCCATGTTGGAGATCAAGAACAAATTTGGCAAGAATGCACTGCTTAAGGGAATGAATCTTGAGGAAGGCGGAACAACAATAGAGAGAAATGGACAGATAGGCGGACATAAGGCCTGATTGGATATATTCTGGAGCGGAGGTTTTGTATTGAAGCATAATATATTTGGAACAGAATCAGGAAGATATGATGATATCATAGGGATGAAACATCATGTGTCAGAGAGACATCAGCATATGAGCATGCATGACAGAGCGGCACAGTTTGCGCCATTTGCTGCACTTACAGGACATGGTGCAGCTATTGAAGAGACTGCCAGACTTACAGATGCCAGATTGGAGCTCGATGAGAGCAGAAAAACAGCACTTGATCATGTGCTCTCTGACATCATGGAAAGCGGCAGACAGGAGAGGGTATGTATAGAGTATTTTATACAGGATGAGAAAAAATCCGGGGGAAGATATGAGAAGATATATGGGATCATAAGCAAGGTTGATACTTACCGTAAACGCATAGTTATGAAGGACGGTGCGGAGCTGCCTGTGGATGATGTGGTGGATATAGTGTGTGACAGGAGTTAGCTGATATTGATTGTGGATGATTTTGACATAATTGAGCTTGATATAGAAGGGGATGTATTACGCAGATACATCATGTATAAGGAGATGCGAGTTTATGAATAAATCGGGATATTTGAACAATGTGTCTTATAGCAGCGGAAGGACTATGGTTATAGCGCACAGAGGAGCCAGTGCTCTTGCATATCATGAGAATACTCTGGAGGCATTTCAGATAGCTATTGATCTGCATGCGGATATGGTTGAATTTGATGTGAGAAGAACAAGGGATAATGTGCTTATTGTATATCATGATCCAGCTATAGATGGGCACAGAATATACGAGATGACATATAACCGGATAAACGATATAGCATCGAGATCTGGATACAGGGTGCCTGCGCTTGAGGAAGTTCTTGATCTATGCAAAGGAAAGATAAAGCTTGATATAGAGCTCAAAGAAAGCGGATATGAGAGACGTGTCATAGATATGGTTAAGCAAAGATATGGTTACGGAGAGTTCTCTATAAAATCGTTTAAGGACAGGGTTTCATATAACGTGAAGGCTATTGATCCAAAAATACGCACCGGTCTTCTCCTTGGCAGGGAGAATGTGGGATTTGGTGTCAGACTGAACGAATATTTTCCGGAAAGACGTATGAAAAAGTGCAGTGCGGATTTTGTGTCGCCACATTATCTCCTGTGCACCAGGGAATATGTAAAGAGATTGCAAAAGAAAAGTATCCCTATATATGTATGGACGGTAAACGACAGAAAGATTATGAAAAAACTTATACGGCAGGGGGTGACAGCAATCATATCAGATCGTCCGGATGTGTTGAATAACGTTATAATTTCTGATATATTGAAAAAAGATAGATAAAATGATGGAGGAATGATATGCACAAAATACTGTATTATGATTATGCAGCATTTGCTATATTTGCAATAATAGCGGTGTCAATCATGGTTAAAGGACTGACTAGAGGAAAACTGAACAGACAGTTTTTTATGGTGCTTATTGTAGCTTTGTTCGCCACTGTCTTTGATATAGGTGCTATAACTTTTGATAATCTTGAGGATAGGAATGCAGTTGTTCAGTATCTGTTTCATACGGGATACCTTTTCTTTCATAGCTTATCAACTCCGTTGTATGTAACATATATAGTAAATCTTGTTGATGGTATACATATTTTTAAACATAAAGGAAGACATATTCTTATGCAGCTTCCTTTTATGGTGCTGGTTGTCTGCCTGATGATAAATGTGTTCGTGCCATGTATATTCTCAATTGGACCGGATGGTGAGTACAAAAGGGAGGCCTGGATGAATTATCTGTATCTCATGGCGGTCTTCTATATATTAGTCGGCATCATAGTTGTTATAAGATACAGAAAGAGGCTCAGCAAGAGAGTTTTCACGTCGGTTATAGCTGTGTTTCCTATGGTTGTCGCAGCTGCTCTTTATCAGTTACAAAATCCGAATGTCCCGGTGGAGATGTTTGCAAATGCTATAGGGCTGCTATTTGTTGTGCTGTTCATACAGAGTCCGGAACAGATAGTCAGTGGTACGACGGGGCTGAACAAGATAACCAGATATATGAGCGATATCCAGAATGCTATGGATAACGGTGAGCATATAACGATTATCATTATTTCTCTTGAGAATGACAAGACACTCAGAGAAATGATGGGGGTTGCAGAATACCACAAATTATTGAAACTTCTTGCTAACCGTTTCTTGATGTGGGGAAGCAGATGGAAGAGTTCCGTTGAGTGGTATTATCTGGGCAATGGCATGTTTAGGTGCGTGTTCAATGGAAAATACGCTGACCAGGCAGAAGAATTCGCTTCATTTGTGAATAATGAAATGAAGAAGGGCTATGAATATAATGATATGCTCATCAATACTCTTGCGAATATATGTGTTCTGTATTGCCCGGATGATATAGATGATGTGGATACAGTTATGAGATTTGGCGTAGAGATTACAGAGCGTAAGTATGTCGGTGAGGTGCTGTATGCAAAGGACATCTATAAGAAGGATCGTTATGACATCATAAGAAGTATGGATGTTATCATAGACAGGGCATTTGCTGAGGGCAATTTTGAAGTCTTTTATCAGCCGATATATAGTGTAAAAGAGAACCAGTATAACAGTGCTGAGGCACTTCTCAGACTGCATGATGATGAATATGGTTTTGTTTCTCCTGAGATATTCATACCAGCCGCAGAGCAGAACGGAATGATCCATAAGATTGGAACATTTGTGCTTGAAGAGGTTTGTAAATTTATCGCCAGCAAAGAATTTAAAGAGACGGGACTTGAGTATATAGAGGTAAACTTGTCTGTGATGCAGTGTATGAGCAGTGAACTGGTCGGTGAAGTACAGGAAATTATAAATAAATATGGCATCAGTCCTAAACAGGTGAATCTTGAGATAACAGAAACCGCTGCAGCATATGCTCAGACTACAATGATGGACAATATAAATAAACTCACAAAGAATGGAATAGCATTTTCACTTGATGATTTTGGTACGGGCTACTCGAACATGAAGAGAATAGCATCCATGCCTTTTGCGATAGTTAAGCTTGATAAAACATTTGCGGAGATGAATTCAGATGATAAATTGCGCAGGGTTGTCAAGGATACGATATATATGGTTAAGGATATGAATATGCGTATAGTTGTGGAAGGTGTAGAAACAGAGGAATCATTCGCAGAGTTCAAAGCTTTGGGAGTGGATTACATTCAGGGTTACTATTTCTCAAAGCCATTGCCGGGCGGCAAGTTTGTAAAAGAAGTTTCAAGAGTTAATTTGAACTGAAAGGAATTGTTGGAATATGGCAGCGAAGTGCAGTTTGGTTATCGATGAGATAGAGAAGGTTGTCAAGGGAAAAAGGAATATTGTAGAGTTGGTATATGCGGCTATACTGGCGGGAGGTCATATACTTCTGGATGATATTCCGGGAGTTGGAAAGACAACACTTGCGACTGCATTTGCCAGGAGTCTGGACATGAGTTACAATCGAGTGCAGTTCACCCCGGATGTTCTTCCGAGTGATATTATGGGATTCTCCATGTACAATGCCCAGAAGGGACAGTTTGAATACAGGGAGGGTTCTGCGTTCTGCAATCTTTTCCTTGCTGATGAGATTAATAGAACGTCACCCAAAAGCCAGTCGGCACTTCTCGAGATAATGGAGGAGAGACAGGTCACGGTTGATGCGGTGACCAGGGATCTGCCAAAGCCGTTTATAGTCATAGCTACGCAGAATCCTGTGGGTTCATCTGGAACACAGATGTTGCCGGAATCACAGCTCGACAGATTCATGATAAGGCTGTCGATGGGCTATCCGTCACATGAGGCTGCCGTCCAGATACTCAAAGGTCAGGAATTTAATCTGATGGACCAGGTGGGGAAGGTTATGTCCAGACAGGACCTCATAGATATGCAGCAGAAGGTAAATTCCCTTCCTGTGCATGATTCTATATTTGACTACATAGTTTCTCTGGTTGAGGCTACCAGAAGCAGTGAATATTTTTCTATGGGAGCCAGTCCGAGAGGGGCGAATGCTCTCCTGCGCATGAGCAGAGCCATGGCAGTGCTGGCTGGCAGAGAGTATGTTGTGCCGGAGGATGTGGCATCGGTTTTTACTGCGGTGCTTGGACATAGGGTGAAACTTTCAACAAAGGCGAGGGCAAACGGATATAATGTTGTTGACGCTTTGGGCGAAACCAGAAGACTTGTGAAAGTGCCACGGACATAAATCAACAGGAATATACAGGACTATAATTTAAAATAAGCGTAAGATAAAGGGGGACCGGCAGATGCGATATGCATGGCATGTTATAAAATACATTCTTGTTTTCGTTGCAAATCTGCTGATCCTTCTTTTTGTGCATTCATATTTCAATATGGTAGTCATGATTGTCATGATCGTGATGCCTGTTATCTCAATCCTGTGTGCATTTATTACGGCAAATCAGCTGTTGGTGAGGTTTGGTGGTGCAAACAGAGATCTTACGGTTGATGAGCCGTTTCTTGTGTCGGTCATTTTAGATAATGACAGTATTTTCCCGAATATGAACGTGGATGTTAATATAACATTGGAGAATGCACTTTTTAAAACCCGTGGAAAACATACCCTGTGTATACCGGCTTATGCACATGGAACAGATGTTGTGGATTATCAGGTTGGGCAGTCGCTTGTGGGCGTTCTCAAGGTTTCGGCAGATGAGATTTTCGTAACCGATTGGATGGGGTTTGTCCGTATCAGGAAAGATTGTAATGCGGAGAGAGATTATGTTGTGTTTCCATCCGGTGTAATGGGGGTAAAAACCGATATGTCTGCGGTTTCATATGGAATGAACGAGGCTGAGGAGAGTCAGAAGAAGGGAAATGACTTCTCGGAAGTTGTTGATGTGAGGGAATACCAGCCGGGGGATAAGCTTCAGAATATCCATTGGAAGCTGTCTGCCAAAAAAGAGATTCTGATGGTTAAAGAGCGAGAAAGCATGTCGTCCAGCAGACTTATGGTGTTGGTTGAACTTGCGAATGATGACAGTGATGTGTTGAATGATGTATTGAAGGCTGCCTATGAGGTTGCGGTATATCTGCTGGAGGAGGGGGTGCCATTTACATACTATTACTGGAGTACTCTTCAAGGGGATATAGTTGAAACTTCTATGGACAGCCGGGCAATCCTGGATGAATGGATGGAAAAAATCTTCTATGACAAGTCATACAGTGATGAGAGATATGGATTGTCCATGCTCGAGAAAATGCTTTCAGATGACAGAAAACTTATAGTTATAACAGGTTCACAGAATAGTTTTGGCGAAACTGTATTTACCTGTGGAAGCCGTGTGAAGGGATATATAAGTGAGTAGATTGTTCAGTAAGAAGAAGAAAACTGAATATGAGGATATAGAGCTGTGCAGAGGTGTGAAGATTCTCAATCAGCCGGAGATAACCTGTGATGATGGCAGGGGAGTTGGAAGACTTGCATTTGACCAGGGACAAGAACGGAAGAGAGACCTGACACGTGGCAGGTATGGAAGAAAAGACAGCCGCGGCATTATGGCAAAAAGTATTCTTGAGATGCTTATAATTGGTGGCTCCATGTGCGGACTTTTATCATGTATAGATATCGACTATGGCGCTTTGATCATACTTGCAGCATGTCTTGTATTTTCAATATATTTCTGTAGTTTGTTCAAATCTGGCAAGACCTGGGTCAGAGACGTCGGATATGTGATATTTTTTGCTGTTTTTGTTGCGTTTATACTATTGTTCAGGAGGTATGTGAACAGTGGTTTTTATGCCATGGTCAATGAATTCCTAGATCACGTCACTGATTATTACGGCGCACAGGATGTAAAGGTGTTTTCAGAGAGTATATCTAACAGAGCTGTGACTGTTCCGATTGCGGCCGCCACGATATGCTGTGTGGAGATAATAGTCCTCAATATTTTTATCAATGCGAGGATGAGTGTGTTCTGGGCTGCCTGGTTTTCGCTGCCAGCATTTATGGTTCCGCTGTTTTTCAGGTTTGAGCCGGATGGAATATACGTGTTTATGGTGATTGCCGGACTGATCGGGGTCATATGTCTAAATGGCAACGGACATTACAGGATAACTGATGCTGAATCTACATTCCAGTATGATGAAAAAAGACACAGGCTGTCCTACAGGCACAGTGACAGGGCTTCGTTTCAGCTGACCGCATGTATAATGATAGTGAGTGTGATCATAGGCGGCGTGATTATGATATTGAAGCCGGCAGACAGTTTTTTATACAGATATAAAAATAGTTCAGTTAAGAACAGAATAGAGGAACCGCTTGGAAATCTTATAATGTATGGTTTTGAATCCCTCAGAAACTCCGCAAATACAGGAGGTCTTGCAAATGGACAGCTCGGCGGAGTGTCGGATGTATATATTGATGGACAGACAGATCTTATAGTGAGATTTGCACCGTATAGTTCAGATCGCATATATCTTAGATCGTTTGTAGGGGATGCCTATGATTGGGATCATTGGTCCAGAGATCAGGAGAATATGTATCCGTCCCCTGATAATATGGATGCACATCCACATGGGCGTATGGACGTAAAGAATGTGGACGGTACACAGGGAGTGGAATATTATCCGTATTACTCAGAATATGACAGAGCGATTTATGACGATGCTGACGGTTATTATACATATGATTATGCGCCATCAGCTTTGGCTGAACCTGTGTCCGATGATCCGGATCCCAGATATCTGGCTGTTCCGGAGACAAATTTAAAGTCTGTGCAGAAGTTTTGTGAGAAAGCGGGGATAACGGAATTAGACTCTGTGGATAGTAAGATACAAAAGGTGTATATATACTTCCTGGAGAATTATCCCTATACAATGCATCCGGGAGCTACACCAAGGGATGAAGATTATGTGAATTATTTCCTAAACACAACGAAGAAAGGTCTGTGCGCAAATTATGCCACAGCAGGAGCCCTGATATTGAGATATCTGGGGATTCCCACAAGATATGTGGAAGGGTATGTGATAGATTACAATGAGGTGTTAAGCGGAGAAATCCTTGATGATCGTAAGTACGATGATTATTTTTCAGGATATAATGATCTTGGGAAAACTGCGGTAGTTCAGGTTGATGTGACTGATGGCGGCGCTCATGCCTGGATAGAGGCTTTTATACATGGAAGATGGCAGGTTGTGGAACTTACCCCTCCATCAAACGAGGAAGATGATGAAAACACTGAGGATTTCTGGACCAGGTTTGGAAGATGGCTTTCAAGTGATTCCGGAGAAGATGGAGTTGAATCCACCAGGGGATATACATTTTCTCTCGGAGACAATATATGGATAGTTTATATATTTATAGGTGGAGTTATACTTGCTGTTTCAATATTTGTGGTCAGACTTGCCGCGATAAAGATGATCAGGATAGCGGGATATCATGGTGATGATGCGTCTGCGAACATTGTGGCTTACTATAGATATATGTGTGATTATGCCCGCATGGTGGATGCAGATTTTGACAGGGCTGAAAGCCACAGAGCGCAGCTGGAGCTGTTTGCTCCGGATATGAATGAACGTGAGAGGGAAGTGCTTGCAGAAAGTCTGGAGCTTGCCAGTTATGGCCCCGGGAGTGATACTGTGACTTGTGGAATTATGGGAAAGCAGCTCAGAGAGATATTTAGGACGTATAGAAAGAGAGTGCCGGTGATAAAGAGAATATACATATTCAGAAAGTTGTAGTATAGTTTACGATGAAGCAAAAGATCACCAGAGTGAATCACTAGAAAGCAAAACGAATTTTGAAAAAATATAGTAAAAGGCAAGTGCAAGAGAAATTAAAGGAGGAAGACAATGCTGGGAATAATAGGTGCCATGGATGAGGAAGTGGCAAGACTTAAAGAGATGATAGAAGATCTTGAGATTACAGACAGATGCGGAATGAACTTTTACAAAGGTAAAATAAATGGAACAGATGTTGTGGTAGTCAGGTGCGGTGTGGGAAAGGTGAATGCTGCCATGTGTACCCAGTCGATGATAGATCTGTTTGATGTTGATGCCATAATCAATACTGGTATAGCAGGATCGCTGGATGCAGCGATAGATATAGGGGATATAGTGTTTGCTGTTGACACCGTGGAGCATGACATGGATGTGGCTGCACTTGGTTATGATCCGGGAGTCGTGCCTGATATGGAGACCAGCGTGTTTGACACAGATCCATATCTTCTGGAATTGGCGAAAGAATCTGTCAAGGCAGCTGGTGTTGAGGTGAAAGTATTTACAGGAAGAGTTGTCAGTGGCGATCAATTTATATCAAGCCGCGAGAAGAAAAATTGGCTTGTGTCGACATTTGGTGGAAGATGTGCTGAGATGGAGGGAGCTTCCATAGGGCACGTTGCTGTGCTCAACAAAGTTCCATATCTCGTGGTGAGAGCTATATCAGACAAAGCGGATGACAGCGCAGACATGGATTATCCTGAATTTGCGGCGAAGGCTATAGACAACAGCGTGGCTATGATGACAGAGATAATAAAGAGATATGAGGTGAAATAAATGGACAAGATAGCAAGTTTTCAGATCAATCATTTAATACTGAATCCTGGAATATATGTTTCCAGAAAGGACAAGGCAGGTGACCAGGTGCTCACAACATTTGACATAAGAATGACTAAGCCTAACTATGAGCCTGTAATGAATACGGCAGAGGTTCATACGATTGAGCATCTCGGGGCTACATATCTGAGAAATCATCCTGATTACAAGGATAAAGTCATATATTTTGGCCCTATGGGATGCAGAACAGGATTTTATCTAATCCTTGCAGGTGATTATGAGTCTAAGGATATAGTTGATCTCATGATATCAATGTTTGAGTTTATCCGCCACTATCACGATCCGATACCGGGTGCAAATCCAAGGGAGTGTGGCAACTATCTGGATATGAATCTCGGCATGGCAAATTATCTGGCAGAGAGGTTTCTGTCACAGGTTTTGTACAACATAGATGACAGCAGGTTGAATTATCCAGAAGGTTAGATTTATCATTTCTATTGGCTGGTAAAATATACAGACAATGTAAAAACAAGAAAAAAGTATCCCGAAATTCGCTTTATAAAGGAATATGTGCCATCTTGTTGACGAAGAAGCTTACGTGTGGTTTAAATGCACGTAAGCTTTTTTTGCGCAGATAGCTTAACGGTTCATGAAACTGAAAAACAGATCAACTGCAAATGAGTCGACTGCAAATTGGTTGACGTTCAATAAGTGAAAGGATGAGTACATGAAAAGGTTAAATATTTACAAAATCCTGTTGGCGGTTATTCTTACGTTATCGCTGTCGGGTATCGTGTTTTATCAGAAACTGGCTGTAAGGTCAAGGGCTGATGAGGCTGTCATGAACGGCCAGGGAGAACACAAGGAAGTTTATTTTGAAGATGATGGAGGAGAACCAGTGGCTGATGCCGCTTCGCCATCTGATGCACAGATAGCTGATGTTGGAACCGGAGACAGGATAGAGAGTGGTGAACTTGTCTATTATGGAGGAGAGCCATATACGAGATATTACACTGTGTATATGAACGGACAGAGATACAGTGCATATTGCGGAGATCACGGCAAGAATGCGGTAAGGAGCACAGGCAATGTGACATTTGGAACTACGCAGGACGCTCTTATCAGGAAGGCGTTCATGTATGGCCCGGATAGCAGTAATGCTTGGAGCGGATTTGCGGGAATGAGCAGAAATGACAGACAGCTCGTTATGGCACTTACACTGAACTATATAAGGCATGGACAGTATTTTCCAGTGGTGTCAGAATTTTACAGATATATAACATCGTCAGAGTGTCATGATGTGATCCTTGACAGTGATCAGACAGAACTTACGATTGTGGAGGATGGAAGTGGGAAAAAATATGGTCATAGTGTTATTTTGTCGAATTATGCAAGATACAGAGATGCATCATCAGATGCTGTAAGAAAAAGAACGGTGACAATAAGAATAAACGGAGCTGCTATGAACTATGTGAACATGGCAGTGCCGGGAAATACGTGGCTTCATATCATTCGAAAAGGAACATCTGAGATAGAGACGGTGAAAAGCGGTTCAGTGAAGATAATGACGGGTGACAGATTTTTCTTCAGTGCGGAACTTGACTATGCTGGTAAGGCGTCTATCGGTCCGGTCAGTGGACTTTCAGGTGTGACTGCATATACGGTAGATTCGAATTCGACAACAGCAGATCAACAGCTTTTGTTTGGCGGAAGAATAAGTTCTGACAGTATAAGCATATCCCTTGATTGGAAGGAGATAAAGGACGAGGGATATATGTGGCTGCTGAAAAATAAAAATTATGATAAAACCACATATCACATTACAGATTCCGAGCCGTACAACGGTGGCAGATATGGAGTGGATAACTATTCGTATGCAGGCATCATGTATCTGGTAAAAAACAGCGATGGAAAATGTGTGAGCAGATTCTTGCTGTCATATGACGGTTGCTGTTATGTAGATAAAACTACTGGAAAGCGTATAGTCCTGAAAAACTCCAGAGAAAAGAAGCTTTATAATGGCAGGATAAAACATCAGCGTGCAAGACTGCCTTATGGTGAATATACAGTTGAGGAAGCTAATATGCTGTGGGAGTGCAACAATGCGACGGGAGATGTAAAATGGACAGATCGCAGAGTGATAAGCTCGGGCTACAGGAAAAATGATAAGGTGTATAAAGTTAGGATCACAAAGGACAATGGTAGTGAATCGTTGGCATCTGCGCTGCTTCTTCGTGTGACTGATGAGGCGGTGAAGGGACAGTTCAGTATGCAAAAGACAGATGAGGAAACCGGGGATCCGGTTGGTGGAGCAGTGTATCGTATTGTTAAGGAAGCTGTCGGCGGAGATGGAAAAGAGGTGTGTGTTGCAATAGCAAGAACCGATTCTGGTGGCAATGGAATATTTGTGTCTTCACTGTATGGCGGCAAGGGTACGGCGGTGCTGACGGGACTCCCAATAGGCAGATATAGGATATATGAGAAGTCTGCACCAAAGAAATATGAGCTGAACAGTGACGAGGCTATTCTTGAGGTGTCACCGGAGGGAGAAAAGCTTTATGTAAATGGCAGACTGTGTGATAGCAGCGATACATACAGTGTCAGATGGTCGACGACGGATAAAGTGATGTCTGGAAGTGTTGATATAAAAATATATAAACAGGACGCTGCAACATATGGAGATCCGCAGGGTGATGCCTCGCTTGAGGGTGCAGAGTTTACCGTGAGATATTACAGCGGCATCTATTATTCGAAAGATAAATTACCAAAGGAATCCGACAGAACATGGGTGCTTCGGACTGATGAAAAAGGTTTTTGTGATCTCAGTAGTGAATATATATCAAAATCTGTAAAGAGCGATGATTTCTATCTGGACGATCGTGGCAAGGCAACCATTCCCCAGGGAACTATAACTGTGCAGGAGACAAGTGCTCCGGTGGGGTATACGTTGACTGACCCGGTTGTAAGAAATGGTTCTGATGGCAGGGTTGTGGATGTAACTGATGGAGTCTATCTTGACAGAGTGACAAGTGATGGAGACAGGGTAAGTCTCGCATATGGAGAGGAACTGATAGTTGGCAATCATGTTGTACGAGGAGATTTTAAGCTCCGCAAAAAGGATGCGGATACCGGTGCAGGGATTGGTGGGATAAAGTTTCTTCTTGAAAATGATGACAGATCTCAGTCTGTGGTGATCTGTACGGATGATGATGGGTATTATTCAAGCTCATCGGATTATATAAGCCACGCTTACAATACGAATGGCGGCAATCCCGGTGATGGAATCTGGTTTGGCGGCGAGGGTATAGATGATGAAAAAGGGGCATTGCCGTATGGAAGGTATCATTTGACAGAGCTGAGATGCGACGCTAACAGAAATAAATATAAGAATATTGGTGAGATAACATTTGAGATTGGCGAAGATGGCGTGAATATAGATCTCGGTGAAATCGAAAACAACAGGTTTGCGACTATGACCTCATACGCTAGCCTTTCCGGCGATGATGAAAAAAGACTTTCTCCGGGAACGAAAATGGCTCAGCTGACAGATCTAGTCAGCATGGAAGGACTTGAAATTGGACATGTATACACACTGCATGGATGGATAGTGAATAAGGAGACCGGTGAAAAACTGTTGGATGAAGGTACGGATACTAAGGTGAAATTCACTGCTGATAAGGAAAAGATGGATGTACAGGTGACATTCTCATTTTCTGCCGAAAATGTCAGAGGACAGGATATAGTCTGTTTCCAGGAACTTTTGGATGGTGCGTACGAGGGTGAGATAATAGCTTCACATAAAGATATAAACAGTAAAGAGCAGACGATATACATAGGGGACAACAGTGTAAAGATATGTAAGGTGGCAGCAACAGACAGACATGAACTTCCGGGTGCTGAACTCAGGCTCCTGGACGGCAGCGGGAAAGAGGTAGACCACTGGGTATCAGATGGAACTGTACATGTTGTCAGAAACCTGAGTACAGGCAGATATACCCTTGAAGAGCTCAGCGCTCCTGCTGGATATCTCCTCAGCAGGCCGATAACATTTGATGTGGATGAGCATGGTGAGGTCAGAGACAGGGTGGAGATGGTCGACAGCACAGCTAAGGTTGGACTGCGCAAGATTGATGATGTGACTGGCAGAGCACTTTCCGGAGCGGAATTTGAAATGCGTAGATGTACAGATGATGAAATAGTGTGTAAAGGCACCACTGATAAGAATGGAGAACTGCAATTTGACTGCGTGGAGCCGGGCGAATATTATCTTATAGAGACAAGAGTACCGGATGGATATGGAACGGCAGGTACAGAGAACAAGAAGATAAAGGTTGTTGTTGAAGAAAATATGTATGAGAATGTTCCGGTCATAACAGTAAAAAATCATTATGAGCGGGTGTATCTGCAAAAGCAGGACAGTGATGATGGAAAAGTTCTTAATGGAGCTTTATTTGAACTGATAGATGAGGACGGCAAAACAGTGGCGGAGGCAGAGACCGGCAAAGATGGACTTGCGGTGTTTGAAGGAATTCCGGGAGGCAGATACAGTATAAGAGAGAAAAAGGCTCCGGAAGGGTATGAATTGTATAGCGGTCTTGTAAGTATAGACACAGATGGACAACTGTATGATAAAGATTCTCCTGTGATAATAAATAATAAAAAGAAAAAAGAGTTTGTACTTGAAGACAGATCTCCTGACACAGGAGATGGCAGCATAGCTGTCACTGCGGGGGTGGTATTTTGCTTTGCCGCTATTTTAATTGCCGGACTTATATTTTACAGAAAAAAATATTTTGAGTCAAAAAAAGATAATAATAAATTGAGACGGTGAAGAGCGTATGAGACAATGTTGTTGACCTTTAGAATTATTAGTGATAACATACAAAATGGATTTGTATAATAATAATTTTTACGTGAGGTGCGAAAGATGAGTAAAAGTTTTGATGATTTATTGGCAAAGGTTTCACAGTGCAGCAGAAAGACTGTATCAGTCGCTGTAGCACAGGATGCGCCTATTCTTGAGGCTGTTAAGGCTGCAAAAGAACAGGGAATTGCAGATGCGATACTTGTAGGCGATGAGGCTAAGATAAAAGAGATCGCTGATCAGATAGGTATGGATCTTACGGGTTACGAGATAATAAATGAGCCAGATGATATTGAGGCTTCACTCAAGGCAGTGAAACTCGTTCATGATCATAAGGCTGATATGTATATGAAGGGACTTCTTTCTACAAAGGATTTCCTTAAGAGTGTACTCAATAAGGAAGTTGGTCTCAGAAATGGCAAGCCACTTTCACATGTATGTGTATTTGAGATTCCTGGTATTGACAGACTTCTATACCTTACGGATGTAGCATTCATGACATATCCTTCACTTGAGGAGAAGAAGTCTATTATTGAGAATTCTGTAGCGGTTGCCCATGCATGCGGAATACCTTGTCCAAAGGTTGCTCCACTTGCAGCAGTGGAGGTTGTAAATCCTAAGATGCCTGTAACTGTAGATGCTGCTGAACTTACAAAGATGAACGAGAACGGTGAGATCACAGGTTGCATCGTTGACGGTCCTCTTTCAATGGATCTTGCGATTGAGCCTGAGGCAGCTATCCACAAGGGAGCTACGGACAGGAAGATAGTTGGTGATGCTGATATTCTTCTGTTCCCAGACATACATGCTGGAAACCTTGTATATAAGACGCTTGTTCATACCACAAAGTGTAAAAATGGATGTATTATCACAGGAACAGATGCTCCTGTAATTCTTACATCAAGATCAGATACATTTGAGGTTAAGCTTAACTCAATAGCACTTGCAGCAGTTGTTGCTGAGTCACTTAAGAAGAATAAATAATGAGTTTTTCCTGCCGAAATGCGGGGACAATCAATAATAAGTCATATTAATTTGGAGGTAGAACAATGTCATACAAGATTCTTATAATAAATCCAGGTTCAACATCGACAAAGATCGGTGTATTTGAGGATGAGACACTTCTGTTTGAGGAGACGCTCAGACATACTACAGAGGAGCTTGCAGGTTTTAACATGATCGTTGATCAGAAGGATTTCAGAAAGAAAGTTATCCTGGATGTACTTGCTGAGAAGAACTTTGATATCAAAACACTTGATGTGTGCGTAGGACGTGGCGGAATGCTCAAGCCTATCCCGGGCGGTACATACGCAGTAAGCGATGATCTCCTTGAGGATCTCAAGATCGGCAAGCAGGGACAGCATGCTTCAAATCTCGGTGGTATACTTGCAAGAGAGATTGGTGATGAGCTCGGAGTTCCTTCATATATCGTGGATCCTGTTGTAGTTGATGAGCTCATGCCATCATCAAGACTTTCGGGAGTACCTGAGCTTCCAAGAGTAAGTGTGTTCCATGCATTGAACCAGAAGGCGGTTGCAAAGAGGTATGCAAAGGAAGTTGGCAAGAAGTATACAGATCTTAATCTTATCGTTGTACATATGGGTGGCGGTGTTTCAGTAGGTGCCCATGATCATGGAAAAGTTGTTGATGTATACAACGCACTTGATGGTGATGGAGCTTTCTCACCAGAGAGAGCAGGCGGAGTCCCTTCAGGAGCTCTTGTTAAGATGTGCTTCTCAGGCGAGTATACACAGGCTGAGGTTATGAAGAAACTCGTTGGCAAGGGTGGATTCAACGCTTATATTGGAAGTAATGATGCGAGAGATCTTGAGAAGCTTGTCAATGAGGGAGATGAGCATGCAAAGCTTGTTCAGGATGCGTTCTATCAGCAGGTTGCAAAGGATATAGGCGGTATGGCAACTGTTCTCAGAGGAAAGGTTGACCAGATCATTCTGACAGGCGGAATCGCATATTCAAAACACACATGTGATGAACTTGAGAAGAGAGCCGGATTTATAGCTCCATTTACGGTATATGCTGGAGAAGATGAGCTTCTGGCACTTGCGCAGGGAGCTCTCAGAGTTATGAATGGCGAAGAAGAGCCAATGAAGTATTAATTGGAGTTTGTCATATAACAGCTTGAATGATAAATTATAGCAGAATTTGCCATTATAAGTTTTCTGATAATGCTCATAATAGTAACAAGACGAAAGTCTTAAAAGAATTTTTCTATTATGGAGGTAAAGGGAAATGGCAAGTTCAAACTCTAACAAGACAAGTGTTCCAGATGCAAAGAGTGCTATGAACAAGTTCAAGATGGAGGTAGCTAAGGAGATCGGTGTAGATCTTAAGGATGGCTACAATGGAGATTTAACTTCAGCTCAGTCTGGTTCAATCGGTGGCGAGATGGTTCGTCAGATGATCAAGAGACAGGAAGAGCAGATGTCAGGCAGATAAGCATAGCTTATATTTGTCGTTAAATCTACGAAGTAAAGAGAGACCTGGTGTATTATTGATGCATCAGGTCTTTCTTGTTGGCACTTACAGTGTTTGCTTATAACTTTCTGGTATAATAGGCTAGACAAGCGTTTATTCATTATGATATAATCGATGATTGATGTGGACTTTTGTTCGCAAATATAACAATAAAAGATAAATGGATGCTATTTGAGTGCCTTAATTGTAGGGCTAAGGCACCATTTGCACATTTCAAGGAGGAAATAAAAGATGAGTTTCACAGTAGAAAAGCTTGAGCACAGTATGGCAAAACTTACTATCACAGTTCCAGCGGAAGAATTTGATAAGGCAATGGTAAAGGCTTACAACAAGACAAAGGGCAGATTCAATGTGCCTGGATTCCGTAAGGGCAAAGTACCTATGGCTTTCATCGAGAAGATGTATGGTCCTGCAGTGTTTTATGAGGATGCTGCAAATGATATGATCAACGAGTATTATCCAAAGGAGGCTGTCGCTTCAGAACTTGAGATCGCATCACAGCCAGTTATTGATGTTACACAGATCGAGAAGGGCAAAGACCTTATCTTCACTGCTGAGGTTGCTGTGAAGCCTGAGGTTACACTTGGCGAGTACAAGGGCGTTGAGGTAGACAAGATTGATGTTGAGGTTACTGAGGAAGATGTTCTTGAGGATATCAAGAAGGAGCAGCTTCAGAATGCAAGAAAGGTTATAGTAAACGACAGACCAGCCAAGCTTGATGATGAGATCACTCTTGATTTCGAGGGATTTGTTGACGGTGTTGCATTTGAAGGCGGAAAGGGCGAGAACTACAAGCTCGTTCTTGGTTCACATTCATTCATCGACACATTTGAGGATCAGCTCGTTGGTAAGAGTGTAGGAGAGGATGTTGAGGTCAACGTTACATTCCCTGAGGATTATCAGGCAGAGGATCTTGCTGGAAAGCCAGCTGTATTCAAGTGTAAGATCAACACAATCACAGAGTCACAGCTCCCAGAGCTCAACGATGAGTTCGCAAGTGAAGTTGGCGGATGTGACACACTTGACCAGTACAAGGCAGAGGTAAAGGAGAAGCTCCTTGCCCAGAAGAAGAAAAATGCTGCAAATGAGAAGGAAGTAAAGGCTCTTGATAAGGTTATCGAGAATGCTACTATGGATATAGCAGATGCTCAGGTAGAGGATATGCAGAAGAGAATGAGAGATGAGTTTGCTCAGTCTCTTCAGTATCAGGGAATCAATTTTGAGCAGTATCTCCAGATCGTGAATGTCACAGAGGAGGCATTTTTAGAGAGAGTTAAGCCAGATGCTCTTAAGAGAATTCAGCAGAGAGCAGTTCTCGAGGCTGTAGTTAAGGCCGAGAACATAGAAGCAACAGATGAGGAAGTTGATGAGGAGCTCACCAATATGGCAAATCAGTACCAGATGAAGCTTGAGGATATCAAGGGATTTATGGGTGAGGCTGAGATCAACAGCATCAGGAAGGACGTTGCAGTTAAGAAGGCTGCAAAGCTCATTGTAGATGAGGCAAAGGAAGTTTAATTGTCCTTATATCAAAAGGAGGTAGATAACATGGCATTAGTACCATACGTAGTAGAACAGACTAGTCGCGGAGAGCGCACATATGATATTTATTCAAGATTATTAAAAGACAGGATTATCTTCCTTGGGGATGAGGTTAATGACGCAACTGCAAGTCTTGTCATTGCTCAGCTTCTGTTCCTTGAATCAGAGGATCCATCAAAGGATATCTCTCTGTATATCAATAGCCCAGGTGGATCGGTGACAGCAGGTATGGGTATCTACGATACAATGAGATATATTAAATGCGATGTTTCGACTATATGCTGCGGCATGGCTGCCAGCATGGGAGCATTTCTTCTGGCAGGCGGTGCAAAGGGAAAACGTTATGCGCTCCCTAATTCTGAGATCATGATACACCAGCCGCTTGGTGGAACACAGGGACAGGCAACAGAGATTGAGATTGCAGCAAGACATATCTTAAAGACTAAGGAAAAGCTCAACAGAATGCTCGCTGAAAATACGGGCAAGCCTATAGATGTCATAGCTGCGGACACTGACCGTGACAATTGGATGTCAGCAGACGAAGCGTGTGCTTATGGTCTTATAGACAGTGTTATAACAAACAGATAATTCAGATATTTTATATCTGATAAAGGCATCAGGCACAGGCATGCTTTAAAAAGCTTTTCCTGTGCCTGATATTTAAAAATAGCGGTAATAGAGGTATTGTAATGGCAAATCGTAGTGACGATAGAAAACAGCTCAGATGTTCTTTTTGCAATAAGACACAGGATCAGGTTAGAAAGCTTATTGCCGGACCAGGGGCCTACATTTGTGATGAATGTATAGAGATATGCTCTGAGATAATAGAAGAAGAACTGGGTGATGTAGAACTTGATGAGAACATCAATCTTCTCAAACCAAAGGAAATAAAGAATTTTCTTGATGAGTACGTCATAGGTCAGGATGAGGCAAAGAAGGTACTGGCGGTTGCCGTGTACAACCATTATAAGAGAATTTTAGCCCAGAAGGACTTTGATGTTGAATTGCAGAAGAGCAATATTCTTATGGTAGGACCGACGGGTTCTGGTAAGACTTATCTTGCTCAGACACTTGCAAAGCTGCTCAATGTTCCATTTGCAATAGCAGATGCCACAACGCTTACTGAGGCCGGTTATGTTGGAGAGGATGTTGAAAATATACTCTTAAAACTTATTCAGGCGGCAGATTACGATATAGAGCGTGCTGAGCATGGAATTATCTATATTGATGAGATAGACAAGATTACAAAGAAGAGTGAGAATGTATCCATAACCAGAGATGTATCCGGTGAGGGAGTTCAGCAGGCTTTGTTGAAGATTATAGAGGGAACAGTGGCATCAGTTCCACCGCAGGGGGGAAGAAAGCATCCGCATCAGGAACTCATACAGATAGACACCACAAACATATTGTTTATATGCGGCGGTGCATTTGAGGGCATTGAGAAGATCATAGAGAACCGTGTGGGTCAGAAAGCTATAGGTTTCAATGCAGAAGTTATAGAGCAGTCAGAGCAGGATGTGGGGCAGCTCCTCAAGCAAGTTATGCCACATGACTTTGTGAAGTACGGACTTATACCAGAGTTTGTCGGACGTGTTCCTGTGGCTGTGACATTGGATCTGCTTGATGAGGATGCACTTGTAAGAATTCTCACTGAGCCGAAGAGCGCTATATGCAAGCAGTATAAGAAACTGTTTGAGCTTGATGGAGTGGAACTTGAGATTGAGGACGATGCTCTGAGAGAGATAGCAAAGGAAGCTATGGACAGAAAGACTGGAGCGAGAGGCCTTCGCGCTATTATGGAGAGCGCAACATTAAATTTGATGTATGAGATTCCATCAGATCCAACCATAAAGAAGTGTGTTATCACAAAGGGTGTCATAACTGGAGAAGCTAAACCGGAACTCACATATAGAGATGAAAATGAAGAGCCCGATGTGCCTAAAAAGACAGGACGAAAGAAAAAGACAAATACAGACAATGGTGAGAGCGCATAGAGCGCTTTTGCAGAAAAATGAGACGTTATTACGCTGATATGTATGCGCCCGCAGGCCACTGATATGGCGGACGTTGCGTTGAACAGAGGTGTTATAACGTCTTATTTTGATGTGAGATAAAAACGGAGATACGAGCAATGAGTGATAAGATATTGGAGATGACAATGATTTGCCTTGATGATGGAGCTGTTATGCCAGAACTGTCATTTTATCTGGATGCCACAAAGAGAGAGGCCTGTGAGGCTGTGTCCAGGGCCGTGAAGGGCGATGAGTATGTTTTTCTGGTGAATCCGCTTCCAAAGTCGGCTGGAGAATCTGCTGCATTTTGCGAGATCGGTGTTATAGCGAGAATAAAACAGTTTGTACGCCTTCAGAATAAGTCTATGCGTGTGCTCATACAGACTGAGCGCAGAGCCAGACTTATGGAGTATAAAAAGGACAGCTGTTATATCTGCAAAGTTCAGGAGGTCGAAGAGATCAATGACATGAGTGAGGACGAGGACAAGGCTGTCCAGAGTCTGCTCAGGGATAGGTTGAAGGAAGCTGTCGAGTGTGGCATGGTGAAAAACAATGTCCTGTATCGTGAGATCAGAGCATTTAAATCTGTGAGAAAACTAGTTGACAGCATGGCTGACTATATCACGATACCTGATGAAAACAGACAGGAGCTTCTGGAGATGCTCAATGTGAAAGAGAGAGCTCTCAGACTGATAGAACTCATTGATGAGGCTCTGGAGATCGGCAGGATCAAGAAGGAGATCATGGAAAAGGTCAATCAGGAAACCGCTGAAAATCAGAGAAAATATGTTCTCAGAGAGCAGATGTCCATTATCAAGAAGGAACTTGGAGAGGACAGTGTTGATGCAAATGTGAAGGAGTTCCAGGAGCGGCTTGATAAGGCGGGATGCAGCCAGGAAGTCTACGATAAGATTGAGAAAGAGATTAACTATTACAAGAGCATTCCTCAGAATTCTGCAGAGAGTAGTGTATCAGCAAATTATATTGATGTGATGCTCAGTTATCCATGGAATGTGTCAACTGAGGACAATAACGATATAAAATCGGCTATAGACATACTTGACAGGGATCACTATGGACTTCAGGAAGTTAAGGACAGAGTGGTGGATTACCTTGCGGTGCATATACTGAGCAATAAGGGCGATCTTCCGATCATTTGTCTGGTGGGACCTCCCGGAACGGGTAAGACCTCCATTGCGAGATCCATAGCCCGTGCAACTGCCAGAAAGTACGTCCGTCTTTCGCTTGGTGGTGTCAGAGACGAAGCTGAGATACGCGGACACAGAAAGACATATGTAGGGGCGATGCCCGGAAGGGTTGTCCAGTCTATGATAAAGGCGAAAGTAAACAATCCGCTGATATTGCTTGACGAAATAGACAAGGTGAGCAGTGATTACAAGGGGGATGTGTCATCTGCGCTGCTGGAGGTCCTTGACGGTGAACAGAACAGCGAGTTCAATGATCATTATTTTGGTGTCCCTGTGGATCTCAGCAATGTTCTTTTCATAGCAACGGCAAATGATATATCAGGAATACCTGGACCGCTGCTAGACAGAATGGAAGTAATAAACATAGCCGGATACACGGAGAATGAGAAGTACAATATTGCAAAATTGTATCTCATCGACAAGGTAAGAGATAAGAACGGTCTGACAAAATCACAGTTCAAGGTTGATGCTTCGGCTATAAGAGAGATAATAAGACATTACACGAGGGAAGCCGGTGTCAGAGATCTTGAGAGAAATATTGACAAGGTGTGCCGTAAGGCGTGCAGAAAGATCCTCACGGGCGAACTGGATGAGGCGAAGGTTACAAAGAAGAATCTTTCAGAGTTCCTTGGCCCTGGTAAGTATAAAGATGAGACAGGTGATCTGAAAAATAAGGTTGGAGCTGTAAGAGGTCTGGCCTGGACATCTGTCGGTGGAGTGACGCTTGAGATAGAGGTGAATGTACTGCCGGGCACAGGCAGTCTGCAGCTCACAGGAAAGATGGGCGATGTCATGAAAGAGTCTGCTTATGCGGGAATGAGCTACATCAGATCAAGAAAAGAGTCCCTGGCTCTTGGTGATGATTATTTTGCAAAACATGATTTTCATATACATATTCCTGAGGGTGCGGTTCCGAAGGATGGACCATCTGCCGGAATCACCATGGCTACGGCGCTTTATTCTGCAATATTCGGTGTGCCTGTAAAAGGCAGGATAGCTATGACCGGTGAGATAACACTGAGAGGGGAAGTTCTTCCAATCGGAGGTCTGAAGGAAAAGCTGCTTGCGGCAAAGATGATGGGAGTGAAGCAGGTTCTGATACCGGCGAAGAACGAATCCGACTATCTGGAGCTCGAGGACGATATATGCTCCGGACTTGATGTACAACTTGTGGATGATATGGATAAGGTGTTAAAGATGGCACTTGTCAGATAGGAGTATATATGATAGTTAAAAGCGCAGAACTTGAGACCGTATGTGGTATAACCAGCAAGCTTCCAAGCAATGAACTGCCGGAGATAGCATTTGCAGGCAAATCGAATGTCGGCAAATCATCACTTATAAACGGACTCTTGAACAGAAAATCATTGGCCAGGACATCTGCACAGCCGGGGAAGACCCAGACGATCAATTTCTACAATGTGAATAAAGAACTTTACTTTGTGGATCTTCCGGGATATGGTTATGCAAAGGTATCAGTAGAGATAAGGGCTAAATGGGGAAAGATGATAGAGCGGTATCTTCATGGTTCGTCACAGCTTAAAAAAGTGTTTCTTCTGGTCGACATAAGGCATGCTCCATCTGAGAATGACTGCATGATGTATGACTGGATCGTGGATAATGGGTATGAGCCTGTTATAATTTGTACAAAGCTTGATAAGATCAAGAGAAGTCAGGTTCAGAAAAATCTGAAGATTATTCGTGAAAAGCTTAATCTTGTTCCGGGAACAACCATGATACCGTTCTCTGCTCAGACAAAACAGGGGCGGGATGAGATATGGAATCTCATTGAGAGTACCCTGGAAAAAGATGTTATGTGATATATCAAATAAGAGCTGAGCTTACATGCTTTGGGAATAAAATAAGCCATATACAGTAAGAACCCTGATATTTCTGATATCAGGGTTCTTACTGTATAAAACATATAAAGCAAAAGATAAATTTAATCTTTGGTCGGCATGGCGTGCGGTTAGTTGGATGGCTTTGTTGTCCATAGCTGGTTGACCAGCAGATCATATACTTCTGTGCTTTTGAGTCTCCAATTATCGCATATAGTGACTGCAACAGCCTGGGTTGGAACACTGAATTTTATGTCAAGAAGAGGTTCATTTCTGTCATTTATGACACACGAGACTGTGTATTCGTTTGCATCGTTGAGATAGTAGTCAGACTGAACCTCGGTTTCTTTTCTGAGGTTTATCTGTTGTTTTTCAAAGAAATCCAGAATATCCTGCTTTATGGCGTATGGTATTCTGTTTTCAAACATGCTCAATGCCTCCTCCCCTTTGTCGGTGATCTTGTAGTGAGAAGCACCCCTGATCGTGGATACATACACAAAATCGCTGTCTATTAGACCATTTATTGCCTCCTGAAGTGTAAAATAATTGGTATATCCCTTCTCCAGAATAAAATCAGAGATCTGGGAATTTGTCAGAGTGAAGTTTACTCTGTCAAGCATATATAATACTATCAATTTGTATAAGACAATAGATTCAGCGCCCATTTTCATATCCTTTGTATATAAATATTTGCTGTCATGCGAAAACAGCATTGATATGATAACATTAGTAAAATCTAAAATCAACATATTTACAATCTTATGATTTGTAGTATAATAATAGACAATTGCCAAATATTGAGATTTGGATTGCTATTTGAATGAATTTGATATATCATTGAGAGACACTTAATTCTCAGAGTGCTTAATTTCCCAGTAATGCTTATTGAATTAGTTTAATATTATACGAATTTATTATATACAGATAGAGTTTTGTTACCTGTTTGAAAGGAGAATTTTTGATGGATTTTAGTAAAGCTTCCCTTGCAGAGTTAAGACAGTTTACGAAGGATAATGGCATAAAGGGCTGTTCGGCGATGAAAAAATCGGAACTTGCGGAGTTTCTTACAAAGTATGTAGAGGAACATGTCACAGCTGTATCTGTGGAGAGAGCTAAGACAGAGGAGAAAAATGCGACACCTGTAGTTAATGAGGGCACGGCAAATACGGAATACAGAAAGAGCAGAAATGTTCGTACAGCGGGAACTGACAATGGGGATTCCAGAGAAGGAATGGTTCAGAGAAAGACCAGAAAAACTGTTTCATTCCAGGACAGGCGGAATCAGGGGTATCAGCAGAGACAGACTGCGCACTATGATTCCCGTCAGCAGGGAGAACAGCGCCAGCAGTCAGAATACCGCCAGGAACAGCACCAGCAGTCAGAATACCGCCAGGAACAGAGGCAACAGTCTGAGTACCGTCAGGAACAGAGACTGCAGACAGAGCAGCAGGCGTCAGCTGAGCAGAGCCAGGAGAAGAGACAGAATCAGGTGGCTTCTCAGAATGGTCAGGTGGATTACGATCCTGAACTTGACAGTGGAAGACAGGCACATGGAATATTAGAGGTCATGCCGGAGGGATATGGATTTATCAGAAGTGCAAATTATCTCCCGGGAGATCAGGATATATACATATCACCGGCACAGATAAGAAGGTTTGGTCTTAAGACAGGAGATATAGTAACAGGTAATATAAGAAATAAAACCCAGGGTGAGAAGTTCAGTGCATTGCTATATGTCAGCAGTGTGAATGATGAGTCGCCTGCCACGATAGCGGCGAGAAAGAGCTTTGAAGATCTCACACCGATATTCCCTAATGAGAGGATAGAGCTTGATGGTGAGAACTCACCGATACCTATCAGAATGATCAATCTTCTTGCTCCTATCGGAAAAGGACAGAGAGGTATGATAGTTTCTCCTCCAAAGACAGGAAAAACAACTCTTCTCAAACAGATTGCAAAGAAGATCAGCACAACATACAAGGATATGCATCTCCTGGTACTCCTCATAGACGAGCGCCCGGAGGAGGTTACAGATATCAGGGAGTCGATAGAGGGACCGAATGTGGAAGTTATCTACTCGACGTTTGATGAGCTTCCAGAGCACCACAGACGAGTGTCGGAGATGGTTATAGAGAGAGCGAAGAGACTTGTTGAGTCGCGAAAGGATGTTGTTATATTACTTGACAGTATAACAAGACTTGCCAGAGCTTATAACCTCACTGTGGCACCTAGTGGAAGAACTCTTTCAGGTGGTCTTGATCCTGCGGCGCTCCATATGCCAAAAAGGTTCTTTGGAGCTGCCAGAAATATGAGAGAGGGCGGAAGTCTTACAATACTTGCAACTGCTCTTGTTGAGACGGGAAGCAAGATGGACGATGTTGTATTTGAGGAGTTCAAGGGAACTGGAAATATGGAGCTTGTCCTTGACAGAAAGCTCTCAGAGAAGAGGATATTCCCAGCTATAGATATAGCAAAGTCTGGAACCAGAAGAGATGATCTTCTTCTAAGCAAGGAAGAACAGGAGGTTGTTGCGGCTATCCACAAGGAACTTACGGGCAACAAATCTGAAGATGTTCTTGAGGACGTAAGAAAACTGTTTCTAAGAACAAAGAATAACAAAGAGTTCATACATTATGTCAAAACTTCTCTGCTCAGAAAATAAATGTGAAAAAACGAAAAAATAACTTGCACTTCTGTATTCACTATGATAGAATACAGAAGTTGTGTTATGAAGAACCCTGGCTTTATGCCTGTTCTCATATATAAAAATATATGTAAAGAGGTGAAAAAAATGCGTAAAGGAATACATCCAGATTACTATCAGGCAAAGGTTGTATGTAACTGTGGTAACGAGTTCGTTACAGGTTCAACTAAGGAAGAGATTCACGTAGAAATTTGCTCAAAGTGTCATTCATTCTACACAGGTCAGCAGAAGGCAATCAAAGCTCGTGGTAGAATTGATATGTTTAACAAGAAGTATGGCGTTCAGGCCAACTAATAAAATGATGACAGCTTGAGGTTATTGTTTAATAATCTCAGGCTGTTTTTTACTTTACAGGAGAATTTGCGTGAAAAGAGTAAGAATAGGAGGTCAGGCTGTCATGGAAGGCGTCATGATGAAGAATGGCGACAGGTATGCCGTGGCGGTCAGAAAACCTGATAAAGATATAGATGTAAAAGTTGTGGATTATATGTCGATGGGATCAAGATGTGCATTTTTTAGAGTCCCTATAATACGAGGTGTAGTCAATTTTGTCGAATCACTTGTCATAGGTGTGAAGACACTCACATATTCAGCGTCATTCTATGAGGATGAAGAGACAGATAATAGTGCAAAGGACGATAAAACGAAAAAGAGGGAGAGGACACCTGAACAGCAGAAACGTGCTGATGATGCAGCGATGTTTGGAACGGTTGCGTTCTCACTTGTGTTTGCCATAGCGCTGTTCATGATGCTCCCTGCATTCATAGGTGAACTTATAGATAAGGTTATAGACAACAGGGTGCTGATGTCACTTATAGAGGGAATTATAAGACTTGCAATATTCCTTGGATATGTGGCACTTATATCTCTTATGAAAGATATACAGAGAGTATTTATGTATCACGGTGCGGAGCACAAGACGATTAACTGCCTGGAGGCGGGAGTTCCCCTCACTCCGGAGAATGTTAAGAAGTATTCCAGATATCACAAGCGCTGTGGAACAAGTTTTCTGTTCATAGTCATGATCATAAGCATCATAGTATTCATGTTCATAAGTGCGGATACTGCATGGCTGAGACTTATTATAAGGCTTCTTCTCATACCGGTGATAGCTGGGATATCATATGAATTTATTATGTTTGCTGGAAGAAGTGACTCAGCCATATCAAACATTTTGTCCGCACCTGGCAAATGGGTTCAGAGACTCACCACCAGAGAGCCGGATCTGGACATGATAGAGGTTGCCATTGCATCTGTTGAAGCTGTACTTGACTGGAGAGAGTATGAAGATGCAATGCACAAAGGCGAGATAGACGATTAGAGGTTATCTGTATGAAATTGTATGAACTTGTAAATGCAGGTATATCAAAACTGGAGAAATGTGGTGTGCCCGATGCGGATGTTGATGCTGATATTTTGTGGCAGTATGTGTCAGGAATGAACAGATTGGATATACTCATGGCAAAGGGTGATGAAGTGGCTGCTGAGCTTGAGAACAGGTATAATGAGGCCGTTGACAGACGGTGTGCCCGGATACCTCTGCAGTATATAACCGGAACTCAGAATTTTATGGGATATGATTTTGATACTTCTGAGAATGTACTCATACCGAGACAGGACACGGAGACACTTGTAGAGACAGCACTTAAACTGACAACCGGCTGCCGGAATATGGGACGGTCTAATAAACTGGAATCAGCTGGACAGATGCTTTCTGTGTTGGATATGTGCTGTGGATCGGGATGTATAGGTATATCCTATGGGCTAATGAATAAAGACAGCAGAGTCACGCTTGCAGATATATCTGACGCTGCTCTGGTTCTTGCTGGCAGAAATATGGAAAAACTCTGCAGGGGAGAAGACAGATTCAGTGTGGTAAAATCCGACCTGTTTGATGATATAGAGGGGCGTTTTGACCTTATAATGTCAAACCCACCGTACATCAGAACGAATGTGATAGATACCCTTATGCCGGAAGTCAGGGACAATGAACCGAGACTTGCACTTGACGGAAGTGAAGATGGGTTGTATTTTTATAGGATAATAGTAGACAGAGCGAGAAAATATATAAAGGATGAAGGATATGTTGTATTCGAGATTGGCAATGATCAGGCAGAAGATGTACAGCACCTCTTTGTAGATTCGGGGTATGAGGATATCCATGTGGTACAGGATCTGAGTCACAACGACAGAGTTGTATACGGAAGATACAGAGATTGATGTATGGATATCATTGATTACAGACGAGGTATTAAAACAGAGCATGTATCCGCTGATATTAAGGGCGGTAGAAAAAGAGAGGTATATTTATGTTTGACAGAATAGAAGAACTTGTAGATAAGCTGGACACAATAAACAATCAGCTCACAGATCCCGATGTAGTGACAGACCAGAACAAATTCAGAAAGCTTATGAAGGAACAGAGTGATCTTGTCCCTATAGTTGATAAGTACAAAGAATACAAGGAGGCAAAGGCTACGATAGATGACAGCCTTGAGATCCTTGAGGAGGAGAGCGACGAGGAACTCCGTGAGATGGCAAAGGAAGAGATGAATGCTGCAAAGAGCAGACTTGAGACCATAGAGCAGGAACTCAAGATACTCCTTCTTCCAAAAGATCCTAATGATTCCAAGAACGTAATTGTTGAGATACGTGCAGGTGCAGGTGGAGATGAGGCTGCGCTTTTTGCATATGAGATATACAGAATGTATCAGAAATATGTTGATCAGTTCAAATGGAAAGTTGAGCTGATGAGTGTGAATGAGAATGGAATCGGTGGTTTTAAGGAAGCTGTTTTTATGATCACAGGAGATGGAGCATATTCCAAGATGAAGTATGAGAGTGGAGTTCACAGAGTTCAGAGAATTCCGAAGACTGAGTCTGGCGGAAGAATTCATACATCAACGGTTACAGTTGCGGTTATGCCGGAGGCTGAGGAAGTTGATGTAGAGATCAATGAGAACGATATACGTATCGATGTAATGAGAGCGTCAGGAAATGGTGGACAGTGTGTCAATACAACAGATTCAGCTGTAAGACTTACACATATCCCTACAGGAATCGTTATATATAGTCAGACTGAGAAGTCGCAGCTCCAGAACAAGGCAAAGGCATTTGCGCTGCTCAGATCAAAGCTCTATGACATGGAACTCCAGAAGCAACATGACGCTGAGGCGGCAGATCGTAGAAGCCAGATAGGAACAGGTGACAGATCAGAGAAGATCAGGACATACAATTTCCCTGAGGGAAGAGTTACAGACCACAGAATAAAGCTTACACTGTATAAATTGGACCAGATAATGAATGGAGATCTGAATGAACTTATCGACAGTCTGATCGCAGCAGATCAGACAGCAAAGCTTGCGCAGGTGAATGAGGAGGAATAATATGGCATCATGGAGTGACAATATCAGAAAAGTAGAACCTTATGTTCCGGGAGAGCAGCCAAAGGATGAGAATGTTATAAAACTCAATACGAATGAGAATCCATATGGACCGTCTCCTCGGATCAGGGATATAGAGCAGAATGCAGAGATGCTCAGATTATATCCGGATCCTGCTGCGTCTATGTTGGTAGATGCAATTGCAGAGTACCACGGAGTTGCCACAGATCAGGTGTTTGTGGGTGTTGGATCTGATGATGTTCTTGCCATGTCATTCCTTACATTTTTTAATTCTGACAAACCTATATTGTTTCCAGATATCACTTATTCTTTTTATGACGTCTGGGCTGAACTGTTTAGAATTCCATATGAGAGACCGGTTCTTGATAAGAATTTCAGGATAGTGAAGGAAGATTATTATAGAGAGAATGGCGGAGTGGTATTCCCAAATCCAAATGCACCTACAGGCATATGTCAGAGCCTTGCTGATGTGGAAGATATCGTCAGTCACAATAAGGATTCTATAGTGATAGTTGATGAAGCATATATAGATTTTGGCGGTGAGTCAGCATTAGCACTTATAGACAGATATGACAATCTTGTAGTTACCAGAACATTCTCAAAGTCAAGATCTATGGCAGGACTCAGAATAGGATATGCCATAAGCAATCCGGTGCTCATAAAAGCCATGAATGATGTGAAGTATTCTTACAATTCATATACGATGAACAGACCGTCCATCATTATGGGAACTGAGGCTGTGAAGGATGAAGAATATTTCAGAGATACTGTGGCAAAGGTGATAAAGACAAGGGAGAGATTTGTGGAGGATATAAAGCCTCTTGGATTTACCTGTCTTGATTCGTCTGCAAACTTTGTATTTGCAACACACGAGAGCATACCTGCTAAGGATATATTTGAAGCGGCAAAAAAGAATCACATATATGTGAGGTACTTCGATGCTCCCCGTATAGACAATTATCTCAGAATATCCATAGGAACAGATGCTGAGATGCATACTTTTGTAGAATTTCTCCGTGACTACGTTGAAAATTATAAGGCGTAATGCGGGTGTACATATATACATAAAATATAAAACTGCGTATATCCAGGCGATTTTGCAATGTCGAAAAAGCCTGGATATACGCAGTTTTATTTTGCGAAAGTTTGGAGCTTTTTGACACAGATTCCACTATAAAGCGCAGGATTCCACTATAAAGCGCAGGAAATCTATTGATTTGGGAAGAAGAATTTTATAGAATTCATCCATGGAATATTTCAGAGAAAGAAATTCGAAACGTTTCGTTTTATTTCATATAATACATCGCAAAGGAGAAAAGAATGAAATTTGACGAATTTATAGCCAGTATACTTGAGGCACTGAAGATAAGGCTGCTTGAAAACGGTGAGGAAGTGGTGCTGAGGACAAATAAGGTGCTGAAGAACAATGGAGTGGAACTCACGGCGCTTAATGTGTGCAGGGATGCCGACGAGGTGTCACCTACAATATACCTTGAACCATTCTACAGGGCATATATGAACGGAATGAGCTATGAGGATGTGCTTGATGATATATACAGACTGCAGCTCATGAGGAGTTTTGAGAACGCATTGAGTATCGACGCTGTGGTAAATGAGGAGCATGTACTAGATAACATCATAATCAGACTCATAAACAGGAAGAGAAATGAGAAGATGCTGGAGGATATACCATATATTGAGGTAAAAGACCTGGTTATCGTGTTCAGACGTGTAGTGAGGCTTGACAGTGATGGCGTAGCCACAACACTGGTGAACAGGCAGGACATGAATAGATGGCGATTGACTGTTGACTCACTGTATAAAAAAGCTTTGGATAACACTGAGAGAATGTTCCCGGTTGTAAAGGAGAGTATTTTTGAGACGCTGCGCAGCAGATACGATAGCTATGAAATTCGTAATATTGATATGGATAATGAACTGTTCATATTGACTAATGAGATGGGAATAAATGGAGCTACAGCAATGATGTACAGTGGTATGCTTGACGAGTGTGCAGATATGGCCGGGGGTGACATATATATCCTGCCGTCAAGTGTACATGAGATATTGTTTACAAGAGTTACTTTAGAAAGGGATGAGAATGATCTGAAAGAGTTGATTAAAGAGGCTAACAGGGATGCCGTGTCTGAACTGGATTTTCTATCTGATAATCTGTATTTATATAAAAAAACTGACAAAGAACTGTGTATTGTATGATTTCATATATTGTGTATTACTGACTGTGATGAAAAGATGACGCATTAAACTGACTGTGGTATGCGGAAGATGTATAGTTGACAAAATATATCCCATGACATAGAATGAAAGCAGTGTTCTAAGGGCTAAATATATATGTAATGGGAGGAACGAACATTGGAGGATGGTTATATTTCTCGCAGAGATAAAATTGTCGCTTCAGCTATCGAACTGATCGGAGATATGGGATTGCATGCTCTTACACCTAAGAATCTTGCACGTAAACAGAATATATCGGACACATTGATATATAAGTATTTCGGAGGTATAGATGAAGTGCTTATAGCAGTGGTCAATGAATATGCAGTATTTGATATCAATATCCAGAGAACGGTGGAACATCTTGATGGTTCCTACATGGATAAGATCAAGTATTATGCAGATACTTATGCAACATATTATGATAATTATATAGGTATGGGGGCCATAATGTTGCATTATGAGGAGCTGCTGCATATGTCAGATACACGTGAAGTTATATCTGAGTGCATGCTGAAACGTAATGATTTCGTGTGTTCTTTATTTCAGGGAGCTATAGACAGCAAAGAGATACGGGCCGTATTTTCCCCTAAGGAATTGACACTTATGTTTAATGGAATATTCACCGAGGGATTGCTTGAACGCAGGAATCAGTATTCGAGGAAGAGTTTTAGAGTGGAGGTCAAGGAGATACTTGGTCATCTCGAGAAAGTACTCAGGTTTTAGATTAGGGAGGAATAGTAATGAAGATATTAATAGCTGAGGATGATGTTGCAAATGCAAAGTTTTTGTCAAAGTATCTGAGTAAGTTTGGTGATGTGGTGATAACACCTGATGGTATTGCGGCAGTTGATGAGTTTGTAAACGCGCTTGAAAAGGGAGAGATGTTTGAGCTTGTCTGTCTGGATATCATGATGCCAAAGATAGATGGATATAAGGTTCTGGCATCAATAAGAAGTGCAGAGAGAAAACATGGTGTATCCAGAATGCTGAGATCAAAGGTGATCATGACAAGCGCACTTGACGAGGCAAGTTTTGACAATAATCTGGCAAGTGACGATTATGATGATTATATCTGCAAACCTATCGATATTATGAAGTTCAATGATATGTTAAAGAAGCTTGATATAATCAAATAAAGTAATACATAGTAATGTTTTGAAGCCCGCTACCTTGTGCTGTCGGGCTTCGAAGTGTCTATATGGTGGATTTTGCAGAATATGGCAGGTAATGGATTATGGATTTGTTTGAGTATATGAGAGACAATTTTGCTGACGATGACTCACCGCTGGCAAAGAGAATGCGTCCGGTGAAGCTGGAGGATGTAGTAGGACAGGAGCATATCATAGGCAAAGACAAGCTTTTGTATAGAGCGATAAAAGCTGACAAGATAAGCTCGCTTATATTTTATGGACCTCCGGGAACCGGTAAGACTACGCTGGCTATGGTTATAGCGAACACTACAAAAGCAGAATTCAGACAGCTTAATGCAACCACAGCAGGTAAGAAAGATATGGAAAGCGTGGTGCAGGAGGCAAAGGACAAGAAGCTCATGTATGGCAAGCGTACGATACTGTTCATAGATGAGATACATAGATTCAACAAATCCCAGCAGGATTATCTTTTGCCATTTGTGGAGGATGGAACTGTGATACTGATAGGGGCAACCACCGAGAATCCTTATTTTGAGGTGAATGGGGCTCTGATATCAAGATCTCATATATTCCAGCTTAATCCTTTGTCCAGGGAGAATATAAAGCAGCTTATACACAAGGCGGTCTACTCTGATGAGGGTATGGGGGCCTATGATGCAGTCATAGACGATGATGCTGAGTGTTTCCTTGCTGATATGGCGGCAGGGGACGCCAGGAGTGCATTAAATGCCATAGAGCTGGGCGTACTTTCAACAGAGCGAAGTGATGACGGCAAGATTCATATAACGCTTGAGGTTGCTGAGGAATGTATACAGAAGAGGGCGATACGATATGACAAGGATGGGGATAACCACTATGACATCATATCTGCATTTATCAAAAGCATGAGAGGTTCCGATCCGGATGCCGTAGTGTTTTATCTGGCAAAGATGCTGTACGGTGGAGAGGACATAAAGTTCATTGCAAGAAGGATCATGATATGTGCAAGCGAGGACGTGGGGAACGCAGATCCGAATGCAATAGTTGTGGCTACGGCGTGTGCACAGGCTGTGGAGAGGATTGGTATGCCCGAGGCGCAGATCATCCTGTCACAGGCAGCTACATATGTTGCCTGCGCACCGAAGAGTAACTCAGCAGTCAATGCCATATTTGCGGCCATGGATGCGGTAAAACACGAGGATACAGGATCTGTTCCGGTATATCTGAGAGATGCACACTATGGTGGTGCCGCAAAGCTTGGACATACGGGGTACAAATATGCGCATGATTATCCGAATCATTATGTGGACCAGCAATATCTTCCTGACAACATAGCTGGAAGGGTGTTTTATGAGCCGTCTGATAATGGTTATGAGAAGAATATCCAGGACTATTTTAGAAAGATCAAGAATATAGACTGATGAATAAGAGAAATAAGTGCAGGAAGAAATAATATTTGAGAAGCTGATTATGAAATAATATTTGAGAAGTTGATTGGAAAAATTATCAGGAACGAAAAAGACTAAAGAAGTTTACTGGAGAAGAGAGCAAAAGATGGATATATTAAAGAGAATTGGCGCGGTAGCACTGGTAGTTATTCTTGTTGGAATGTATGTTGCAACATTTATAATGGGAATAATGGGAAGCAAACATGTGATGGCTATGGTATTCCTTGATGTTGTGGTTCCTGTTCTGTGCTGGGGAGTATGGCTTATAGCCAGGGTGCTCAGACGCAAAGGAGAGGACATGCGCTCAGGCGATGATAAGTAGAACAGAACAAATATGTTGAAAAAAATTACATAATTTGATATACTCTTTAAAGTTAAAAAATACTTAAGAGGTAGATGAGATGAGTTTATTAAAAGAATGGCGTGATTACGCATACGGATTAGATGACAGAACTCCAGAAGGAAAGGATTTCTGGTTTAACTATTTTCAGGCAGAGAAGGGTGTGTATGAGAGACTTCTTTCAACCCCGACTGCGGATCCAGAGCATGGCACAGTAAAGGAATTGGCTGAGAAGTATGGTCTTACTATACAGTACATGATAGGTTTCCTTGATGGAATAGATGACAGCCTTATGTCGTCCAATAATCTGGATGATGTGACAGAGGATTCAGAGGTCAGGCTTGCGATTGACTATGAGAAGCTTTACATGAATATGGTTGAGTGTAATGCTGAGTGGCTTTATACACTTCCACAGTGGGATGCGATATTCCCTAAAGAAAAGAGAGATGAGCTTTATAAGATACAGAAGTCTTCAAGAACAGTTATCAAGGCACCTAAGGTAGGAAGAAACGATCCATGTCCATGCGGAAGCGGACTTAAGTACAAGAAGTGTTGTGGTAAGTAATCTCATGAGATAATTTTCATATACCAGTTAAGATGATAATGACATATCATGTGGGAGGTTCTCCCGGATATGTAAAAGCGGCTAAAGAGTCACATTCTTTAGCCGCTTTTTGTGTGGAGTGATACCGCTTAAAAGTGTATTTAATAAGCTGATGTTTCGTAATATAAGGAGACGTAATGGAATTTAATGATTCACAGAAGAGAGCTATAAGACATGGAGATGGACCGATGCTCCTGCTGGCAGGACCTGGATCAGGCAAGACAACGGTCCTCACCCACAGAATAGAATATATGATAGAAAGTCAGGGAATACGTCCTGACAATATACTGGTCATAACGTTTACCAAGGCTGCTGCAAATGAGATGAAAGTACGGTTTCAGAAACTGTGCCCTGAGGTGAGGGATGTTACATTTGGCACATTTCATTCAGTATTTTTCTGGATACTGCGAAATGCCTATAACTATAAGGGATCGGATATCGTGACTGATTCCGAAAAATATGGAGCCATAAGAGACAGTATAGACAGGCATGGTTTCAGATATGACAGTCAGGAGGATTTTGCAAGGAATGTTGTAGGCGAGATTGGTTGTGTCAAAAGTGATATGGCGGATATTTGTTCTTACGAGAGCAAGACGATGAAACCGGATGATTTCAGAGTTGTATATCAGGAATATGAGTGCTTTTTGAGAAAACATGGCAAGATAGATTTTGATGATATGCTGGTGTTTACCTATGAGCTTCTCTCGGAGCGCCCCGATATATGCGGTATGTGGAGACAAAAATTCAGGTATATTCTTATAGATGAATTTCAAGACATAAATATGATACAGTATGAGGTAGTGAAGCTGTTGGCCGGGGATGACAAGAATGTGTTTGTAGTTGGAGATGATGATCAGTCTGTATATGGATTCAGGGGGGCGGCACCATCAATCATGAAGAGGTTTCCAGAGGATTTTCCTGGCACGGTTATAGAATACCTCAATGTAAATTACCGGTGCAGCTATGATATAGTAGAGTGCTCCAAGCGAATCATAGGAAACAACAGTGACCGATATGACAAGAAACTGAAATCTGCATTTGGACCGGGGAAAAGTGACAGAGTCCATATAATTAAGGTTGAGAATATGACAGAGCAGAACAGGAGGATCATAGAACGTATAGAGGAGCTGAACAGAAATGGAATTCCATTTTCTGACATGGCGGTTATATTCAGGACAAATACTGAGCCGAGAGCGCTGACATCCAAATTCATGGAGAGGGGGATCCCATTTTCTATGAAGGACAGTATTCCGAATATATTCACTCATTTTCTTGCCCAGAATGTATTTGACTACATAAAATTAGCCAGAGGTGCGAGGGACAGACGGACTGTGCTGCAGATTATAAACAAACCTAACAGATATATAAGCAGAGATGCGCTTGATTCACCTGTATTTGATTTTGAATCGCTTAGACAGTATTACAGGGACAAATACCGCATAATAAACAATATAAATGTGCTGGAGAATGATCTGGACAGGATAAGTGGACTTGCACCTTATGCCGCTGTGAATTATATCAGAAAGGCTGTAGGTCTGGATTCGTATGTTCGTGAGTATGCAGAGTATAGAGGCATAGATGTTGATGACTACGTAGATATTCTTGATGAGATACAGGAAAGTTCGAGAGATTTTCTGAGCTTTGATGCCTGGTTTGAGTATATAGAGGATTATTCAAAGGAATTGGCAGAGCAGAACAAGCATGGAAGTGTGGTTTCCGACTCGGTCACATTTGCAACCATGCACGGCGCAAAAGGTCTGGAATATTCGTATGTGTTCATAATGAATGCAGTGGAGGGAATAACTCCACATAAAAAATCTCTGAATGATGGATGTGTCGAGGAGGAGAGACGTCTTTTTTATGTCGCTGTCACCAGAGCCAAATATGGACTATATGTATATGTTCCACAGAAAGTATATGGCAGAGGCAGTAGTGCATCGAGATTTGTTAGGGAGATGCTGATTGACAGGAATCTCATAAAAGCGGGCAATACCATAGTGCACAAACGGTATGGAAGGGGAACGATAACTTATGCTGATTCAAAGAAGCTGTGTGTGCACTTTGAAAAGACCGGAGAGACTAAGACTCTGAGCCTGGAATACACTATAGGGAATGATCTTATAGAGAATATATAAGAGTATAGAAAAAACACATAATATCTCTCAGGCGGTATGCCCGAAGAAACATCCCCGGGTAAAGCCCGAAGAAACATCCCCGGGTAATGTCCAAAGAAACATCCCCGGGGAATGCCCGAAGAAACGTACTCGGGGATGTCCCAAATCTGAGAAATATTATGTGGTATTTTATATAGTTTCTTATGTTGTTTTGGTTTATTCTGTATCTTCTGAGTTGAATTCCAGATCATCCAGTATCTCGTCGAGAGCATCTGCAACTTCGTTGAACTCGTCCTCGTCAGTGATCTCGTCCAGATCAACATCGTCACCATGTTCGGTGTATCTGTATACGAGAATATCTGAATCCTCATCATCTGATGGAAGGAGGGCGGCATAGGTTGTGCCGTTTACATCAAATCTGGCGATAATCTCACAACTGCATGTACTGCCGTCCTCATAAGTTATGTCTATCATCTCAATGTCCATCTGATCATCCTGTGGGTTTTTATTGTCTGCCATGTCTTATCTCCTTGTATAATAGTAAAATGATTCCTGGTTGATTACATAATAAATTTGGAAGGGGCAATTGTCAACTTTATTGAATTATAGCAGTCCGTGTGATATAATAAACCTAAATTTGCGCAAACATGTGGAGACTGTCTGCGCATGTCGGTCTGATGCGATGACATGTAATTATTATGGGTGATGTGGGTGTTGCATTTGAAGACGAAAAGTAAAGATGTTATGGAGGGTTTTTAGATGAAGAAGGTTGCTTATATAGCTTCGGAGTGTGTTCCTTTTATCAAGACCGGTGGACTTGCGGATGTAGTGGGAACTCTGCCAAAGATATTTGACAAGAATGAGTATGATGTGAGAGTTATCATGCCTAACTATCTCTGTATCCCGAATAAGTACAGAGAGAAGATGCAGTATCTCACACATTTCTATATGGATATAGGTTACAAGAATGACTACGTGGGAGTTATGTATCTGGAGTACGAAGGCGTTAAGGTATATTTCATTGATAACGAGTATTATTTCAACGGATTCACTCCTTACGGCGATGTAAAGTGGGATATCGAGAAGTTCTGTTATTTCTCAAAGGCGGCGCTTTCAATTCTTCCATCCATAGGCTTCCAGCCAGATATCCTTCACTGCCATGACTGGCAGGCAGGACTTGTTCCGGTATATCTCAAGACTCTCTTTGCGGGAGATTTGTTCTATACTAGTATGAAGTCGGTTATGACAATCCATAACCTTCAGTTCCAGGGTAAGTGGGATATAAAGACTTTACAGGAGTATTCAGGACTTCCTGATTATGTATTTACACCTGATAAGCTTGAGATCAAGAAGGATGCTGCCATGCTCAAGGGTGGTCTCGTATATGCAGACAAGATAACTACTGTCAGCAACACATATGCGAAGGAGATCCAGACTCCATATTACGGAGAGGGACTTGATGGACTCTTAAGTGCGAGATGGCAGTCCCTGTGGGGAATTGTGAACGGCATAGATTACGAAGTATGGAATCCGGCTACGGATCCTCAGATATACAAGAACTACAGTGTGGACAACTTCAGAAATCTGAAGAAGATCAACAAGTTAGAGCTGCAGAAGGAATGTGGACTCCCTCAGGATGAGAACCAGTTTGTGATAGGAATTATATCCAGACTGACAGACCAGAAGGGTCTTGATCTTGTTGACAGGATCATGAATGATATATGTTGTGACGGAGTACAGTTCATAGTTCTTGGAACAGGTGACAGCAAATATGAGAACATGTTCAAATATTATCAGGGCATCCACCCTGCAAAGGTTTCAGCGAACATCTATTATTCAGACGAGAGATCACATAAGATGTACGCCGGATGTGATGTGATGCTTGTGCCGTCCAGGTTTGAGCCTTGCGGACTTACACAGCTCATGGCTCTTAGGTATGGTACAGTTCCTATTGTCAGAGAGACAGGCGGTCTTGCAGATACTGTTGAACCATATAATCAGTTTGACGGAAGCGGAACGGGATTCTCATTTGCAAACTATGATGCTTTTGAACTTCTGAATGCAATCAATTATGCGAAGGAAGTTTACTATAATAACAAAGAAGCGTGGTATTTTATCCAGGAGCATGGCATGAGAAAAGATTACTCATGGAATAGTTCAGCTAATATATATAAGGATCTCTATAATTCATTATAAGATCGGTTGTTAAGTATATGGAAGAGGCAGAGAATGATTTGCATTTTCTGCCTTTTTTAAAGGAGTACGTCAGTCTTATGTTAAAGATTGGTATATAGCGTAAGTGCTACAAGCTACAAAGACAGTAAGGCCTATGTTACAGATTTAAGCTTGATATATAGCATAAATTCTATCCGCTGCAGGCGGTTTAAGATGGCGTGGGGTAAACAGACAGGAGAGACAGTTATGGCATTTGACGGAATAGTGATATCCAATGTGGTAAGAGATATGAAGGAGAATCTCATAGATGGGCGAATATATAAGATATATCAGCCGGAGAAGGATGAACTGAATCTGGTGATAAAGAACAACAGGGAGAATTACAGACTGCTTATGTCTGCAGATGCGAGTCTTCCGCTTATATATATGCAGCAGTCTTCAAAGGAGAATCCTATGACCGCGCCGAATTTCTGTATGCTGCTCAGAAAACACATCAGCAATGGCAGGATAGTTGATGTGTATCAGCCCGGATTTGAGAGAATAGTCGTTGTAGTTATAGAACATCTCGATGAGCTTGGGGATCTGAGAAGAAAGAAACTCATCATAGAGATTATGGGTAAACACAGCAATATAATATTTGCCACAGAGGATGACATGATCATTGACAGCATCAAGCATATCTCACATATGGTTAGTTCTGTCAGGGAAGTTCTGCCGGGAAGACAGTATGAATTTCCACCGGCGGGGGGCAAGATATCTCCGCTTGAGATATCACAGGATGAGCTTGCATCAAGGATCAGGAATACACCGTTGAATGCGATCAAGGCAATATATCAGAATATCACAGGATTTTCACCTGTGGCTGCGGCTGAACTGTGCTACAGAGCAGGCATAGATGGCAATATGCCGACAGACAGCCTGACAGATGATGATGTGAATAGACTTTGCGGTGAGTTTGAAAAGGCTGTGACAGACATCCGAGAGGGACGTTATACTCCTCAGATCATCATGGATGGATATACACCGGTGGAATTCTCATCGATGGATCTCACCATGTATAATGACAAGCAGGTCGAGACGAGAGACAACATATCCCAGGTTCTTGACGAATATTTCTACAGAAAAAGTGCAGTGACAAGGATGCGCCAGAAGTCCGCTGATCTCAGGAAGATAGTTTCAAATGCAATAGAGAGAACGGCAAAAAAATATGACCTTCAGCTAAAGCAGCTTAAGGATACAGAATCGAGAGACAAATACCGTGTGTATGGAGAACTGATAAATACATACGGATACAATATAGAACAGGGTGCGGACAGCTTTGAGGCACTCAATTATTACACTAACGAGATGATAAAGATACCTCTTGACAAGACAATATCGGTCATGGACAACTCAAAGAGGTATTTTGCAAAATACAACAAGCTCAAGAGAACATATGAGGCACTCACTGAGCTTACGGCTACGACTAAGAGTGAGCTGGATCATCTTCAGTCGGTACAGGCATTTCTTGATATGGCCATAGATGAGAGCTCACTGTCACAGGTGAAGGATGAGCTGGTGTCTTGCGGTTACATCAAGGGAAGATATGGGCGCAAGGGAGACCGCAAAAAGCCGAAGACAAAGCCTCTCCATTATGTGTCAAAGGATGGATTTCATATGTATGTCGGCAAGAACAACATACAGAATGATGAGCTCACATTCAAGCTGGCAAATGGCGGGGATATGTGGTTCCATGCAAAGAAGATGCCGGGATCCCATGTGATCGTGAGACTTGAGGGAGCAGGGGAGCTTCCGGATTCAACCTATGAGGAGGCTGCAAGACTTGCAGCATATTATTCGTCAGGAAGAACCGCACCTAAGGTTGAGGTTGATTATACTGAGAGGAAGAATATAAAGAAGCCGGCGGGCGCCAAGCCGGGATTTGTCATATACCACACTAACTATTCCATGATCGCAGAACCGAATATAGTGGGTATAAAAGAAGAACAATAAAAAATTTGATTTTTAAACAGGTGTGAAGTATAATATATTATCTGTTGTCAGACTTATGTATACGGGCATCTGTTGGAATACAGGAGATAGATATGATAAAGAGTATGACAGGCTTCGGCAGAAGCGAGCATGTGACGGATGCTTACAAGATAGTTGTGGAGATGAAATCTGTAAATCACAGGTTTTGCGATATAAACATAAAGCTTCCAAAGAAGATAAGCTTTTTTGAGACTACCATAAGAACATATCTCAAGAAGTATATTGAGAGAGGCAAGGTCGATGTGTTCATTACATATGAGGATTTTGCCAGTGACAATGTGAAACTCAAGTACAACAGAGAGGTTGCTGCCAGATATATGGATTATTTCAATGAGATGGCAGCAGATTTTGGAATTCAGAACAATATCACGCCGTCGATCCTTGGAGGATTCCCAGATGTGTTCACTGTTGAGGAACAGGCTGTGGATCAGGATGAACTCTGGAAGATCATATCGGCATCCCTTGATGAGGCTGCTGAGATGTTTGTAGCATCCAGGAAGACTGAAGGAGAGAACCTCAGAAGAGATATGCTGGATAAGCTGGATGAGATGAAGGCAGCCGTCGATTATATAGAGGATGTATCACCGGCGCTTGTTGAAGAATACAGGAACAAACTCACTGATAAGATTGCGGAGGTTCTGGAGAATCCAGTTATAGATGAGAACAGGATAGCTACGGAAGTGGTTATCTACGCAGATAAGATATGTGTGGATGAGGAGACAGTCAGACTTAAGAGCCATATAGACAGTACGCGCAAGATACTTGAGGCCGGCGGCAGCGTTGGAAGAAAGCTTGATTTTATAGCACAGGAGATGAACCGCGAGGCAAACACGATACTTTCAAAGGCAAATTCGCTTGATGTGTCGGACAAGGCTATTCAGCTCAAGACAGATATTGAGAAAGTAAGGGAACAGATTCAGAATCTGGAATAATATATAATTGTCAATTAGAGGTATAGGAACATGGCAGAGAATAAGACTAAGAGAGGCTCACTCATAGTGATATCCGGTTTCTCAGGTGTTGGAAAAGGTACTGTAGTAAAGAGACTTGTGTCAGATTTTGGATACAATCTTTCAGTATCAGCCACAACAAGATCTCCGAGAGATGGAGAGGTAAACGGAAGAGAATACTACTTTATGGACAGATCAGAATTTGAGAATCTGATTGATTACGGCGGATTTATAGAGTGGACACAGTACGTTGAAAACTATTATGGAACTCCGAAAAAGTATGTGGAGGAAGGCCTTGAGGCAGGCAGGGACATCATACTTGAGATAGAAGTTATGGGTGCACTTAATGTCAAGGAACAATTCCCGGATGCCCTGCTCATATTCATATCAGCTCCAAGCATTGCGGAGCTGAAGAACAGACTTGCCGGAAGAGGAACGGAATCAGAGGAGACCATAATAAAGAGACTTAAGAAGGCAACTGAAGAGGCCGAGGATATGGACAAGTATGATTATGTGATCGTGAATGACGATCTTGAGGAGTGTATCAGGACTGTGGATTCGGTGATCAAGAGCTACGGTTGCAGAAGAGATAATCAGCTTGATTATATCGCTGGAATAAAAGAAGAGCTTGCAGAGATCAAGAAACTCTGATAAATTAGACTAGATATATATTAAGAAGACCAATTTAATGAATCATTTTAAGAAAGGAAGATAATAAAATGTTGCATCCATCATACACAGATTTAATGTCAGTAGTTAATTCAGAGGTTGAGCCAGGTGAGCAGCCTGTAGTAAACAGCAGATATTCCATCGTCCTTGCAACAGCAAAGAGAGCGAGAGAGATCATAGACGGTCAGGAGCCACTTGTACCTGCCGATCCTAAGAAGAAGCCTCTTTCAATAGCAGTTGACGAGCTTTATCATGGAAAGGTTAAGATCGTAGGAGCTGACGAAGAGTAGTCTTCAGAAGATGCGGACCATATAAGCGGATTAAAAGGAGGTTGGAGCATATTGCACAGCCTCCATTTTTCTGTGTATCAGTACACATACCTGTGATAACGGCATATTCTATATAAATATCGAATTGTGTCGTTTGGCAGGAGGTGGCGCCATGCGGGCGTATAGGTTGTTTGACGGTGTGCCACACAGTATCCTGGCGGGAGATCTGGATCTGGAAGTTACAGATCTGGTCCAGGATTCCAGGCAGGTCACACCGGGAGCTGTGTTCGTGTGCAGGGCTGGAACTGTCACGGATGGACATAACTATATAGACGATGCGATGAACCGGGGAGCTGCCGGTATCATATTGACAGATGATCTGGAGCTGCCGGGGATGTATAACACTTTACAGCATATATTTGTGGCAAAGATGGATGATTACAGGAGAAGTATAGGCAGGTTGTGTAATAATTTCTGGGATCATCCATCAAGACACCTGACGGTCATAGCTGTGACCGGAACAAAGGGTAAAACGACTACATCCTACATGATAAAGAATATGCTGGAACGTGGTGGGTGTAGAACCGGACTTATCGGGACTATCGAGATATGCGATGGTGTAAATACTTTTCCTTCTGTAAACACTACCCCTGATACCTTGTATCTGCACAGGAAACTGGCAGATATGGTCAGGCATGGGGCAAAGTATTGTGTCATGGAAGTATCGTCCCAGGGACTTATGTGCAGCAGGATATCAGGGATGGATATAGATATAGCTATATACACGAACCTGTCACCCGATCATATAGGTGCAAATGAGCACAGGACATTTGAGGAATACTGCAGATGGAAGAGGAAACTTTTCTCGGAGTGCAGGTATGCGGTGATAAATGCGGATGACATATACAGCGGCATGTTTGGGCAGACGGCAGAGGAGACCGGTGCACGCCTTGTGCGGTATGGAGTTAAGAATGGGGATGCCGTGTGTGGAAGACGCATCCATATAAGCAAATGCGGCGGAGCTCTTGGGGTAGGCTGTGATATATTTTTCCCTGATGGGGAGATCATGCCGGTAAATATACAGGCGCCAGGAAAATACAATGTATTCAATGCGCTTGCTGCGGCATCAGTGGGATATATCCTTGGAATCCCACGTGAGTCTATGGCACTGGCTCTTGAGCAGACGAAGGTAAGAGGGCGCATGGAGAGCGTTCCGGTGTCAGATGAATTTATGGTATATATAGACTATGCACACAATGCGGTGAGCCTTCTTAGTGTGCTTATGACATTGAGAAAATATGATCCCCATCGTATACTGTGTGTATATGGATGTGGAGGAGGCAGGTCACGGAACAGGCGCATGGGTATGGGCCGCGTGTCTGGAGAATATGCCGAGATGACAATTATAACCAGCGACAATCCTCGCATGGAGGATCCGGAAGCCATCATGGATGACATAGAGGCAGGAGTTATGGAAAGTTCCGGAAGATATGTGAGGATAACTGACAGAAAAGAAGCCATCCGTTATGCGCTTACCAATGCAGAGCGTGGAGATATAGTTCTGCTCGCCGGGAAAGGCCATGAGACATACCAGGAAGTCCTCGGCGAGAAGAGACATATGGATGAGAGAGAATTGATACAGCAGATACTGGAGGAAGAAGATGCGGGAAATATATGCGGATGTGATAATCGACATATCCCATGAGGCGATCGACAGAGTGTTTCAGTACATCATCCCGGAGAAACTTGAGGGAGATGTGACGGTGGGCTGTCAGGTGAACATACCATTTGGCAGGGGAAATTCCATGCGCAAAGGATATGTCATCGGAATATCAGAAAAAGCAGAATACGACAGGGATAGAATGAAGCCTATCACATCGGTATGCACTGACGGTGTCGCTGTGGAGAGCCGGCTTCTATCTCTTGCCGGCTGGATAAAGGAGAGATACGGCTCAACCATGATAGCTGCGATACAGACTGTCATGCCGGTTAAGAAAACCGTGAAGAGCGTTGTAACTCGTTATGTTGTGCTGAAAATGGAAGACACAGATAGCTGCGAGTACAGATATCTGAAGAAAAATGCAAAGGCAAAGCTGAGACTTATCCGTGCCCTGAAGAATAGAAACATCATCCCGATGAGTGAAGTAACCGGGAAACTTGCGGTATCATCACAGGCGGTAAAGGCCATGGAGGAGGAGGGCGTGATAGAAGTGACTGAAAGCAGCAGTTACAGAAAAGTCACGACTGATTCCATGGAGAATGCTGAAGGAAGAGAAGATATCAATCTAAATGATACCCAGAGAAAGATAGCAGATGAATTCTGCAGTGATATAGATAATGGTATCAGGAAGACATATCTGCTTCACGGCGTGACCGGAAGTGGAAAGACTGAGGTGTATGTGAGATGCATACGGAAGGTGATAGAGGAAGGCCGCCAGGCGATAGTCCTCATACCGGAGATAGCACTCACATATCAGACAGTGAGATATTTTACAAGATATTTCGGAGACCGTGTGACATTTGTAAATTCAAAACTCAGCAGCGGAGAGAAGTACGATCAGTTTGAACGTGCAAAGAGAGGGGAAGTGGACGTGGTCATAGGCCCGCGTTCAGCTCTATTTACTCCATTTGAGAGACTTGGACTGATCGTGATCGACGAGGAACATGAGGGCAGCTACAAGAGCGATAATCCTCCAAAATATCACGCCAGAGATGTGGCACTTGAGAGAGCCAGGATGGAGGGTGCGAGCGTGATATTGGGATCCGCAACACCGTCCATAGAGAGCTACAGCCGGGCTATGACAGGAGAGTTCAGACTGTGGACGATGAATAACAGGGCGGTGGACAGGCCTCTTGCACAGACCTGCATAGTTGATCTGAGGGAAGAACTGAGACGAGGCAACAGGTCCATCATAAGCGATGAGCTGGCATTAGATATTGCCGACAGGCTTCAAAAGAAAGAGCAGATCATGCTGTTCATCAACAAGAGGGGATACAACAGTTTTGTGTTCTGCAGGAACTGTGGGGAATCCGTCAAATGTCCACACTGTGATGTGTCACTTGCAAAGCATACCGATAGAAATTCACCTGGAAGGCTGATCTGTCATTACTGTGGTTACAGCATCCCTGAACCGACAGTGTGTCCGTCGTGTGGTTCGAAACTTATAGGCGGGTACGGAGCCGGTACAGAGAAGGTTGAGCAGGAAGTGAACAGGCTTTTCCCAGAGGCCAGGACTTTGCGGATGGACAGGGATACCACATCAAAGAAGAATTCCCATGAGCAGATACTGGAGAGTTTTGGCAGAGGCGAGGCAGATATCCTTATCGGCACCCAGATGATAGTAAAGGGGCATGATTTTGCAAATGTAACCCTCGTGGGCATACTGCTTGCAGATCTGACGCTGTTTAATGGCGATTACCGCTCTGGGGAGAGAACATTTGACCTGCTGACCCAGGCCGCGGGAAGAGCCGGAAGGGGAGACAAACCTGGCAAGGTTCTCATACAGACATATAAACCGGACAATTACGCCATCGTTGCCGCTGCGGCTCAGGATTATGATATGTTCTACAAAACGGAGGAGGCGTACAGATCGTTCATGAGATATCCTCCGGCATGGAATATGCTGGTCATCATGGCCGTGGGCGGGGATGAAGAACAGCTTGCCAATATAATAGATAGGATGTATTCTCTTATAAGGGGAAAATATATTAATGAAAAGAAACTTTCTCTTGTGGGACCGTCGGATCCTGCCATAGCAAAGATAAAAGATATGTACAGAAAGGTACTGTATATAAAGCATCAGGATTACGATGTGCTGGTTGATATAAAGGACTTTGTTGAGACCTGGCTCAGGGATATAGATGAGAGCGGTGTGAACGTGTTCTTTGACTTCAATCCTATGAATATGTATTAGAGATAATTATGAGAAAAGGAGATCATAGAAATGGCAATAAGAAATATCAGATTGGACGGAGATGACATACTCAGAAAGACGTGCAGACCTGTGACCAAGATGGATGACAGGACACTCACTCTTATAGATGATATGTTTGACACGATGTATGAGGCAAATGGTGTGGGACTTGCCGCTCCTCAGGTAGGTATTCTCAAGAGAATAGTTGTCATAGACGTGTGTGACGACAATCCGCTCTGCCTTATCAATCCGGAGATAATAGAGTCTGATGGTGAGCAGACAGGCGAGGAAGGATGTCTCAGCCTTCCTGGAAAATTTGGAACAGTCACAAGACCTATGCATGTCATATGCAAGGCTTATGACGAGAATATGGAGGAGATTACTGTTGAGGGTGAGGGACTTCTTGCAAGGGCGATCTGCCATGAGCTTGATCACCTTGATGGAAAGCTTTACAAGGATCTTGTGGAGGATGGACTTCATGAGGTTACACAGAACTAAACAGATCCATGAGATCTGACGATATAGCATATACAGGAGGAATGACTGATGAGAATAATATATATGGGAACTCCGGATTTTGCGGTAAATGCCCTGGAGAAGATAGTCGAGGCAGGACATGAGGTTGTTGCGTGTTATACACAGCCGGATAAGCCAAAGGGAAGAGGAAAAGCTCTGCAGCCAACCCCTGTAAAGGTAAGAGCCATGGCGCATGATATCCCTGTATATCAGCCGGCAAAGCTCAGGGATCAGGAGAATGTGGATGTGATAAGTGAATATGCTCCGGATGTCATAGTGGTTGCTGCATATGGACAGATACTTCCAGAGAGCATCCTGAATATACCGAAATATGGCTGTATCAATATACACGCCTCCCTGCTCCCGAAATACCGCGGTGCAGCCCCTATAGAGAGAGCTATCATAGACGGTGAGAAGGAGACGGGAGTCACCACCATGTATATGGCTAAGGGACTTGACACGGGAGACATGATAGAGCAGAGTGTAGTTCCTATAGAGGACGATGATACAGGAGAGAGCCTCACTGACAAGCTCGCTGCGTGTGGAGCGGAGCTTATCATATCAACACTTGAAAAGCTTGAGAACGGCACTGCGGTGAGAACTCCGCAGGATGACTCAAAGAGCTGCTATGCGGCCATGCTCAGTAAGGATATGGGCCATATAGACTTTTTGCAGCCGGCAGAGCAGATAGAGAGACTTGTGAGAGGCCTTCAGCCGTGGCCTTGCGCATTTACCAGCATAAATGGCAAGAATGTGAAGATATATGGAGCGAAGGTTGTCGATGCTCCTTGTGGCATTGCTCCCGGACAGATCGTGAATGTGACAAAGAAGAGCTTTGCCATAGCGTGCGGCACCAATGCACTTCAGATCACAAGACTTCAGCCAGAGGGCAAGAAAATAATGGATACCGCAGCATTCCTCGCAGGCAACAAACTGTCTGAAGGGCAGCAGATATAAATCGGAGAATATAACAATATGGAGAGAGATACCCGTGAGGTGGTTCTGACCACCCTGCTTGATATAGAAAAGAATCATACATTTTCAAATACGGCACTTAATACGGCACTTAAGGCCAACCAGTTCATGAGCAAACAGGACAGGGCATATATAACACGTATGGTTGAGGGCGTCACCGAAAAGCGAATACGCCTTGACTATATAATCAATTCATTTTCAAAGACCAGAGTGAACAAATGCAAGCCGCTTATAAGGTGCGTGCTCAGAATGGGAGTATATGAGATGTTCTACATGGATTCTATTCAGGATCACACCACCTGCAATCTGTGCGTAAAGCTTGCCACGGATCATGGATTTGGCAGTCTCAGGGGATTTGTGAACGGAGTGCTGAGGAACATCGCCAGGAACAAGTACAGTATAGTATATCCCGATAGATCAGAAGATTTACAGAAGTATCTGTCTGTGAAATACTCGATACCGGAGGAGCTTGCCGGTATACTTCTAAAGGATCATGACAGTGATACTGTAGAGCGTATGCTTGAGAGCGGTGAGGATGACCGCCCTACTGCGATCCGTGTAAATACAGCGGTGATCAGTGCAGATGACTTTGCAGATAAGCTTGAACGTGCAGGGATAAATGTCAGCAGAGGTATGATAAGTGAGACATCACTTCTGATAAGCGGTTATGATTATATAAGAAAGGTTCCTGGATTTTTTGACGGCGAATTTGTAGTGCAGGATCAGAGTTCATGTCTTGCAGTGAAGGTGGCTGATATCCAAGAGGGAGATCTAGTTGTGGATGTGTGTGCAGCACCGGGGGGCAAGACGATGTATGCCGCATATTTTGCCGGTGAGTCAGGAAAGGTTATATCCCGTGATCTCACTGACAAAAAGACAGAACTTATCGAGGAGAACGTGGACAGGCTTGGACTTCGGAACGTAGAGGTCCAGGTGTGGGATGCAAGGGAAGTAGATGAAGAGCTGATAGGGAGAGCAGATGTGGTCATAGCAGACCTTCCGTGTTCAGGACTCGGTATAATGGGCAGAAAGAATGATATAAAGTATAACGTGACGGACAGCTCCATAGATGAGCTGGCGCAGCTTCAGCGGGATATTTTGGATGTGGTGTCTGGATATGTGAAGCCTGGTGGAACACTGGTTTATTCTACATGCACCACAGACAGAAGAGAGAACCAGGACAATGCCGCATGGTTTGCGGACAATCATGATTTTAAGACGGTCAATATAGAAGATTATCTGCCGGGGCACGGTGGACATGACGGATATATAGCTTTGATACATGGAGTTGACGAGTGCGACGGATTCTTTATATCAAAGTTTCGCAGAGACAAATAAAAAGGATATACAGGTATAATATATGTTGGGTGTGGAAAGTGATAACAAAGTGACAGATTTGAAATCAATGACAATGGATGAACTGAAAGAGTGGGTTCAGAACGTGGGTCAGCCTGCGTTCAGGGCAAAGCAGATATATCAGTGGTTTCATGTCAAACTGGCGGATGGCACAGATGAGATGACGAATCTTCCGAAGAATCTCAGACAACTCATGGATGAACAGGGTATATATGGAGTGTCTGTGGTTACAAGACTTATATCGGATGAGGATGGAACGAACAAATTTCTCTTCAGGCTGCATGATGGCAATGTCATAGAGAGTGTCCTCATGAAATACAAGCACGGCAATTCCGTGTGTATATCTTCACAGGTAGGCTGCCGCATGGGATGCAGGTTCTGTGCGTCTACCATAGGCGGGCTTGTGAGAAATCTGACAGCCTCAGAGATGCTGTCACAGATATACAGCATTCAGAAGATTACAGGTGAGAGGGTGTCAAATGTGGTCGTCATGGGTACAGGAGAGCCACTTGATAACTTTGACAATCTTGTGAGATTTATAAATATGCTCACTGATCAGGACGGACTGAACATAAGCCAGAGAAATATAACGGTGTCCAGCTGCGGCCTGGTGCCGGAGATAAAAAAGCTGGCGGATCTTGACCTTTCGATAACATTTGCACTGTCGCTTCACGCCCCGAATGATGAGGACAGACGTGAACTCATGCCGATAGCCAATAGATATACGATAGCAGAGGTGTTAGATGCCTGTGACTACTATTTTGAAAAGACCGGGCGCAGGATCACATTTGAGTATTCTCTGGTCAAGGGTCAGAACGACAGCACGGAGAAGGCAAAAGAACTTGCGCATCTCATAAAGGGCAGGAACTGTCATGTGAATCTCATACCCGTGAATCCTATAAAGGAGAGATCGTATGAGCGGGCTGACAATGCGTCTATAGAGAATTTCAAAAATGTGCTGGAGAGAAACCAGATAACAGCCACGGTGAGACGGAGCATGGGAAGAGACATAGATGCGGCGTGTGGACAGCTGCGCCGCAAATACGAAGAGGAGAACAGGATGGACTGATAATAGTTCGTCTTGTTCTTTTTTATTTCATGTGCTAGAATATGCAGAGTGGTGTTTTAGGCGGATAATCCTGTAAATGGATTGTCTTATATGATGGAGAACGGATATAGATATGAAATCATTTGGAATAACAGATGTTGGAAAGAAACGTTCAATGAACCAGGACAGTATATTTTATACAGATAAGCCTGTGGGACCGATTCAGAATCTGTACATAGTTGCAGATGGAATGGGAGGTCATAAAGCCGGGGACGTTGCATCAAGGACAGCTATAGAGGCGGCAACAGAATATGTGAGAGAGAGCGAGATCAACAATCCCGTATCACTTTTAAAGAGGGCGATCATATATGCCAATGATAAAGTATATAAACTTTCCCTCAGCAATCCGGATGACTATGCCGGAATGGGAACAACCTTTGTTGCGGCTGTCATAGATGATGGAATCATGTATGTTGCAAATATAGGTGACAGCAGATTGTATATAGTAAATAACGAGATCAGACAGATCACTATGGATCATTCACTGGTGGAAGAACTCATCAGGAATGGCCAGCTTGACAGAGATAAGGGCAGAAATCATCCTGAGAAGAACATTATAACAAGAGCGCTGGGAATAGGTGATGATGTGGTTCCTGATTTCTTTGAGGTGGAGCTTTCAGCAGACGACAAGATACTTCTGTGCTCAGACGGTTTGTCCAATATGATCGAGGATGACGAGATCAGGGAGATCATATCTGAGGCGGATGATGTCGCAGATGCTGGAAAGAAGCTTGTAGAGAGAGCTAATTACTACGGCGGCAAGGACAACATATCTGCTGTTGTGGTTGCTATAGATTGGGAGGAATAAAGTTATATGTTAAATCCGGGTATAATGCTCAGTGGTCGATATGAGATCATAGAGCTGGTAGGATCTGGCGGTATGTCAGAGGTATATAAAGCGAAATGTCATGTACTCAACAGATATGTTGCCATAAAGGTGCTGAAGCCTGAATTCAGCTCTGATATCAATTTCGTGACGAAGTTCAGAATAGAGGCTCAGTCGGCGGCAGGACTGTCACATCCGAATATAGTGAATGTATATGATGTAGGCGAGGACAATGGTATATATTACATTGTCATGGAGCTTGTTGAGGGTATAACCCTGAAGGATTACATCCAGCAGAACGGCAGGATAGAGCCTATGAAGGCGATGGATTTCGCCATCCAGATTGCACAGGGACTTCAGGCTGCCCATGAGCATCATACGATACACAGAGATATAAAGCCGCAGAATATAATCATTTCTAACAATGGTACACTCAAGGTTACAGATTTTGGTATAGCCAGAGCTGCATCGTCAAGTACGACCACGACGAATGCCATGGGAAGTGTGCATTACATATCCCCTGAGCAGGCCCGCGGCGGCTTCAGTGATGAGAGAAGTGATATATATTCACTGGGAATCACGATGTATGAGATGCTCACAGGCCATGTTCCTTTTGAGGGTGAGAACAATGTGGCCATAGCACTTATGCACATTCAGGGAGAGATGATATCTCCAAGGGAGTATTATCCTGATATTCCTACAAGTCTTGAGAAGGTTATCAGAAAGTGTACACAGAAAAAGCCTGAGAGAAGATATCTCACGGCGAATGCTCTGATAGCTGATCTCAACAGAGTAAAAGAGAATCCGAATATAGACTGCATAGTTGTTCCAAAGGTGAATGTGCCGACATCCCCTACTATAGAGATGACAAAGCAGGAGATGCAGGCCATAAAGACTGGAAGACAGGTGGAGACATCAGATTTGACAGAGACTCCAGCTGCGCAGCCGAGAAGATCAGAGCCACAGGTCAACAGACCTGTTATGCCGCCTTCACAGCTTGATGATCTGTTCCCGGACGACGATGATGATGATTACGATACAGAAGATAACCGTTACACGGACAATCCATATAATGGTGAGTCATCTATGCAGAATGAGCCATTTGGCGGTGAGGATGAACTTGATCCGCGACTGAAGAAGATCATCATGGTTGCAAGTATAGCCATAGCGGTTGTTCTTGCCATACTTGCCATATTGCTTATCGGCAAGATCGCGGGATGGAATCTGTTCGGCGGCAGTGACAGCACTGAGAAGAGTACAGACGTCATAACCACAGAGGGAACGAATGATGTCACAGAGGAAAAGACTATTCCTATGGTGAATGTGGTTGGCCTTTATAAGACTGCGGCAGAAGAGCAGATGAAGAAGAACGGCTTCACAAACTATGTATTTGAAGAGCAGACTGATGATAAAGTAGAGGAAGGATATGTAATATCCCAGAGTATAGATGAGGGTGTGTCAATCACACAGGATACACAGATAACTATAGTCATATCATCAGGAAGAAAGATGACGAAAGTGCCTAATGTTGTCAACCTTGAAGATTCACAGGCTACTACGCTGCTTGAGGAGGCGAACCTCAAGGTGACACATGGCTATCAGTATGATGACAATGTCGAGAAGGATCACGTAATATCATCAGATCCTGTCGCTGGAACTCAGATTGAGGAGGGATCCACAGTCAAGATCATACTTAGTAATGGAAAAGAGCAGAAACCTGCCATTGTTCCTAATCTTTTAGGCATGACAGAGGCAGATGCTGCAGCCAAGCTGGAAGAGTGTAAGCTGGTCGGATCACCAAGCTATGACTACGATGACAATGTGCCAGAGGGCGAGGTAATATCACAGGATCCTGCAGTCAACACAGAGCTTGACGAGGGAGCCACGGTCACATATGTTGTCAGCAAGGGACAAAAGAAAGTTACTTATTCGGTTTCATTCAGCGGATCAATCTCGAATGTGGAATTTGACTTTGAGACATTTGGCAATGTCAATGTAAGCATATCCTATGTTATAGGCAAGGAGAGCTATTCAGTATACAGTGGCACAGTTGGAGAGGCCGATCTCCCTGTAAGCATAGATGGTTTGACGGGTCCTACAGGACTTGAGACAAATGAGGGATCTTTCTCAGTAACTATCACGGATTCTGAGGGAATAGATGTGACATCGAGCTTCAATACAGGTAACTTGTCAGCAACATTTACACAGGAGAATGAAGAATAAGTGGCAGCAAATATCATATCAGGCAAGATAGTAAAGGGTATCGGCGGATTTTATTATATCGATGCGGAAGATGGTGTATTGTATGAATGCAAGGCAAAGGGGATTTTTCGCAATAAGAAGATAAAGCCGCTGGTCGGAGACAATGTTAATATAGAGATACTTGATGCAGAGAACAATCTAGGTAATATCGTTGAGATATTGCCTAGATTTAACTCGTTAATAAGGCCCGCTGTTGCAAATGTGGATCAGACCATAATCATATTTGCTGTGAGTGAACCTGAACCGAATTTCAATCTTCTGGACAGGTTTCTGGTCAGTATGGAGAAGAGTGGTGTGAAGACTGTTATCTGCTTCAACAAGCTGGATCTGTCGGCAGAGAATATGGATGTGTGCAGATCGTATGGCAAGAGCGGATACAGGACACTGTTCATAAGTGCAAAAAATGATGAGGGAATAGATGAACTGAAAGAGATCATCAGGGATAAGACGACAGTGTTTGCGGGGCCGTCGGGAGTTGGAAAGTCATCCACACTGAATGCGATAAAGCCTGATGCAGAGGCTCAGACAGGAGCCGTGAGCGATAAGATAAAGAGGGGAAAACATACAACCAGACATTCCGAACTCATGCATATATCTGGGAATACATATATCATGGACACCCCGGGATTTTCGTCCTTATATGTAGATTCCATAGAGCCGGATGATCTGAAGGAGTATTTCCCGGATATAGCAGTGTACACCGGACAGTGCAGATTCAATATGTGCAATCACATAAGTGAGCCGGATTGTCTGGTGAAGCAGGCGGTCAGAAATGGTGATATAAGCCGGGCACGTTACGATGATTATGTAATGATATATAATGATTTAAAAGAAAAGAGGAAATGGTAAAATGATAATTCTTTCACCTTCACTTTTGTCAGTGGATTTTGCACACATAGCAGATGGAATAAAGGAACTCGACAGGGCACATGTGCCTGCTCTCCATCTAGATGTCATGGATGGGGCATTTGTACCGAACATCTCATTTGGTGCACCTGTCATAAAATGTCTCAGGAAAGAGACTGGCATGATATTCGATGTCCATCTCATGATAGATGAGCCGGCGAGATATCTTGAGGACTTCAAGAAAGCAGGGGCAGACTGGGTAACGGTGCACGCAGAGAGTTGTAAGCATCTTCACAGCACAGTTGCCAGGATACATGAGCTTGGCATGAAGGCAGGAGTTGCACTCAATCCGGCCACACCGGTTTCAGCTCTCGACTATGTGATAGATGATCTGGATATGGTTCTTGTGATGAGTGTCAATCCGGGATTTGGCGGACAGTCATTTATACCTTCGGCGCTCAGAAAGGTGCGTGAGGTCAGAGCACTTGCAGATTCAAGAGGACTTGATATAAATATTGAGGTTGATGGCGGCGTGAATCTGAAGAATGTCACAGATGTAATAGATGCAGGGGCGAATGTTATAGTTGCCGGTTCTGCTGTGTTTGGCGGCGATGCGTATGACAATAGCTGCAAGTTCCTTGAGATATTTGATTCATATAGATAAGTGTGGCGGGGTATGCAGATAAAAGTTACTGCTGCACATCATACAGGATAAAGATTGGATAGAATATGAAAAATTGTATCATGATAACAGGCGGAAGGGTTGACCTGTTTACATTGCAGAGTATCATTGACAGACACCTTGAGGACAGTTGTATAATCGCAGTGGACAAGGGCCTTGAATCGTGCAGAAAACTGGGGATCATACCGGATATTGTAGTCGGAGATTTCGACTCGGCAAACTCAAAGGTCGTGGCATATTACCGTAAGCTGGCAAAAATAAAGACGGGTATGCAGTTTGTAAATCTTGAAACCCATAAGGATTTTACAGATACGCATGTGGGTATTCTCCATGCCATGGAGATAGGAGCGGAGAATATCTATATAGTCGGAGCCACAGGGACAAGGATGGATCATACCATGGCAAATATTGGACTTTTAAAGGTTTGTTGTGACAAGGGCGTGAATGCCTGGATAGAGGATGATCATAACCTTATCACCATGATAAGTGAAGGCAGACAGATAAATAGAATAGAGGGCTATGATTATATATCATTTATTCCGTATGGAGGAGTTGTTACAGGGGTTACTCTGACAGGCTTTGAATACAATGTTCAAGACAGAACATTCGAGATAGCTGACAGCCTGGGTATAAGCAACAAGATAGTGTCGGATGATGCACAGATAGAGATGGATAAGGGATATATGATAGTTAATTACAGCACAGACTGAGAACAGCGTCACATATGATTTATGTGACGCTGTTTAAGTATGTAAGGTATGAATTTTTGAAATCTTTTGACTTACGCCTTGATATATATACCTCCAGGCCTCCCTCCATGACGGCGAGCTGCCTTTCTTTATCGATTCTTTTGATATGTTCAAAGTTGATTATAAATCCTCTGGATGGAACATAGAATCCCGCAAAGTTTAATTGCTTTTGCCAATAATTCATATCCTTGGGAGATTTATATACGCCTGAGACTGTATGGACTATGCTTTTTTTACTTGATGGTTCAACGGCGATTATTTCGTCTGTGTACACTGTGGCAGAGCCGTCTTTGTGGACAATGTTGACCTTGGTATTGTAGGTGTTTGTTATATATATGGCTTCCTGTAGACAATGGTCAAATCTGTCCCAGTCAATAGGCTTGGTGAGAAAACGAAACGCATGAAGTCTGAATGCGTCGTCTATATACTGATCATGTGATGTGATCATCACAAAAAGAGTATGGGGATTTGCTTCTGCCAGCATATGGCATGCTTCTATACCGTTCATTTCAGGCATCTCAACGTCCATAAACACTATGTCATATTTCAGATCTGAGCGGGTAATGTCCTGACCGGAATAGTAGGTATATATAGCTGGTATAGCCAGATCTTTTTTCATAAAATAGTTTGCCACGTATTTTTCTATAGCGTGGCAGACGTCTTTGTTGTCATCACATATTGCAAAAATCATAAAGTATCCTTTTCTGTGTAATTTTCTAAATTAGTGAAACATATTTATAATGGTGTGGTATACGTGCTCTTTCTCATCAAAGTGACTGTATATGTTTCCATCATGATGGTCTATGATCCGTCGTATGCTTTTCATTCCATATCCATGCCTTGCTGTATCATGTTTGGTCGTCATGGGCATATTATCTGCATCGTAATCAGGCAGAATGTCGCATGAATTATTGATAGAGATTATGGTATTGTGTTCTCCCTTTTCATTGATCTTAAAATCTATAATGTGCTCTGCTGCAGTTTCGGCTGCACTTACGGCATTGTCCAGCAGGTTGCTAAATAGAGATGTAATCTCCTCTGGCTGAAGATAGTCTATCTTGCAATTTATTATATCCAGATGAAGTGTTATATGTTTGCTCTGACATATGGATATATATCTGCTCATAAGGAGATTAAAATGTGTATTGTCAGTTTGAACAATCCGTGTATTTAATGCAGGAGCTGTTATAAGATGGTCAATGTAAGTCTGTATATTGTGTGATTCATCGTCCTGAGCCATGGCAGATATAGCAGCAAGGTGATTTTTTATGTCGTGTATAAGTATACGCTGCTCTTTGTCATGATTTTCAAGCATCTTGTAGTAGTGGGTTTCTTCGGCTTCGGCTTGTAACGCTGCCTGCAATTTCATCATCTCTCTGTGTTTATTTCCTGAGTAATTCTGTATCCAGAAGACAAGTATATTGATGATGATAAGGCATATGGAGCATATGACTATAAGAAAATCCTGTAGTCTGGACAGCGGACTGCTGCAACATATATAAAACAAAATAATCAACATGACAAATGACAGCAGGGGAATGACAGCAAGAAGTGTATTCTCCAATGTGTATATGATTTTTTCACCGTGATAAATCCTAAGCACCATGGCAAGTATAAACAGCGTGAGCAGATATAGGGCCTTGGATGTTATGACCAGCATGAGTATCCGGTTGCTGTTAAGCAATACGGATTTGTTGCTTGCGAATATAGATCCAATGATATTGCCTGACACAAGTTCACAGGTAGTCATAAGCGTTGTCATTACAAGTGCGTTAAATATGCAGGCTGGCAATGAGACATCAAATGCAAAAATCATCAATACAAAATTAAACACCAGGAATGACGTCATGTTGAGTGCAACGTTCCCTATAAGAGAAAAGCAAAACTGAGCTGCATAACATATAGTGGTTATAAGTATGGAGTACATGACGCTTCTTTTTCTCTTATATGAGATAGAAAGATATAAGTAGGCAATGAATGCTTCTATGATATATATGACTATGTAGGTAAATTCCTGTGACATCAAGTACAGCTCCTTTGGTATGGAATGTTTTATATACGCACATTTATTATATTATAAAACAGATAAATGTCTATATATTTGGTCTATTTTGAAGGTGATGTACCACTCACCCCTCAAAAATGACCGTTCACCGAAAGATAACGTAACGTTCGGTATCGAAAAATGACCGTTGGGTTAATAGCTGTAGAATTTTATGAGAAAAAAGGTAGAATGAATCTGCAAGACGTTTTGTAGAAAAGGTATGTGTCAAGTTTCTGTGAAAACTTGATATGCAGCACCAGCCCATCGCCGAAGGTGATTTCTTATGGCTGGCGTTCAAGAGAGGAGGAATATCAGATGGATAGACGATCAAAGAACAAGGCTATAAGTGTGGCACGTGTGTTGACGGGTTTATTGACAAATGAACTTAAAACAAGTGCAAATTCAGCTTCATGTGCATTCGTATATCAACCTAAGGAACCTGCTGGAATAGAGAAATTCAAGAAAAGAGAACGAATTTGAAAAGCCCAGAAAGGGTTATAGTTCCTGTATAAGTGTGGTTCAGCATGGATCTATTACGTATGCATAAGAGAAATTATTAATAAACAAAGGAGAGAAATAATATGAGTAGGAAAATAGTTAATAATTTCAAGAAGAAAGCAGTTATGTTCGCAATGGCAGGAACTATGGCTTTTTCAGGAGCTGCAGGGGCAGCCGGTACTGCGTATGCAAATCTGAAAAATACTGATATATACAGCAGTGATATAAATCAAGAAGCCAATACAGATAATGCACCATTTAGCCATGGAAACAATAATTCTGTAAGTTATACTAGTTTTAGATATAAAAGCAATTCTACTAAAGTGTTTATATATCCTACGGTTGGTCCGATGCTTTATTATAGAGTTCAAGGCGCAAAAACATCTGCAGGAAGTGGTGTTGAAAATAAGTCAAATGCTCATGGGGTTCCGGTAGGTGTTCAAGCCAGTTTTACAAATCAAGTTAGAGAGAGTGGTATGTCTTACGCAAGACTTAAGATGAGACATTCTACAACGGTTCCGATTGACTCTAAGGGATGGTGGAGTCCTGATTCAACAAAAAATTACACTATATATGATTGAAATTAAGTAAAAATAAAGATTAAACTATCCTGCTATACAGCATAGCTGTATGGCAGGTGTTTAACTCAATTGGAGGACAAGTAAAATTGAATAAGAAGAAATATGTTGCTGTATCAATGTTGGTGCTGATAATTATAGTGACAATTATGTTGGCTTATTGGCTGCAGAAGAACAAAGAGCCAGTGACAGAGCGGGTAAGTTATAAAGTTACTGAGACGGATGCAAACAAAAAGACAACAGCTATGTCAGTTACAGAAAGCAGCATGGATAATGATTCAAATGATACAACGGAAGATTACCAAGATGAATGCGGCGACAATATTATGATGATTGGACGTGTAAAGATTGAGTTATTGTCAGCCGATGTGCTTGAAGGCAGGGATATAAGTGCAGAGATGAAATATCCTGTAGAGAATTTTAAGTCTAAGGAACTTCCAGCAGAAAATTTGTCCGAGGAAATTACCGATTGGGACGCAGTATGTGAAGCATCTCCTGAATTTAAGAAATTGCAGGAATCCTCATATGGGGAATACACAAATGAAGAAGCTGCAGAAATAAATGAACGTGCAAGTGATTTGATAGACAGTTGTACTACAACTGTTGTCAGACCACAGAAAGTATATTTTATAAAGTGTCGGCTTACAAATGAGGGCACTCAAACAGTGACTAACACATTACCATTAGAGGTAACAAGTGTTTCTGATACAGGGGAAATGACATTTAGAGAAGATCTTAAGTATTATGATAAGCCGATTTATACTGATGGAGATGAAAGGTCAATGAAATATTTTTTCTTCAGACTTGCTGGTAATGAGAGCATGGAGTGTACGATCGGACTTGTGGTTCCTCAAGAGTTTGGGGAGAATGACCATCATTATTACGGTGATAGACCTTTGACTGCAAATGGGGAGCCGTGTCAATATGATCCTGCAGCTTTGCCGAATTATGTGGATATAGATGCACTTCCAAAGCCCGAGGAATGAGATGGTGCGCTTACGAGCGCAAGCGAGTAACTATTAATGCGCACCATCGACCTGCCACAAAGAATGTCACATTTATGACAGGTTGTTCGTTATATAAAATAGAACAGGCAGTGTTCCAATGGAGGATATGAGAAAAATGAGAAAAAGAAGCAGGGTTATATATGCAATGATGTGTGCAGCTCTTATGATGTCGGGCTGCAGTAATGATAAAGGTGTAAACAGCGATGATGCCGGGAAAGCTGATATGGGTTTTGCTGTATCAGAAGCTGGTGCTGCGGATGAAAATGGAAGTCTGCTTGCACAGCAGCTGGGAATTCCCGGGAGTGTCCAGATGGATCTTCCGGCTGATGGTACAAACCTGAAGAAGATCACGCTGGATGACAAGGATGTAATTGTTCCGGACAGGGATAGAATGTACACAAAATCCTACAGGATGGGAATTTTGACAGATGAGACCCGTGAGGAGATAGTAAAATCTTTTCTTGATGAAAGCGACGGTATATATAATTACCCGGAAGAGTTATTCAATGAGAAGGATAAAGACAGGGAGTCTGTGGAGCAGTTCTTCGAAGATAACAGTGGAGAGAAGCCGGATTACAGTGGCGAATATTTTATAGGAAAGATAGATGGCGAGCCCTATGTCGTAAGATTTATGGATACATCGTGGTCGATAGATGAAGCTGTGGCGGTGTCAAGGGTATGTAAAGATGAGGTCACTGACGAGATGGCAGCAAAACAGATAAGCAGTATAACGTATTATGATTACAATCCTGATGTGCTGAAGGAGGAGAGCACAGAGCAGGAAGACGGCACAGATGAAGAGTCGGCAAACAGCTGCGGGATGAATAAGGAAGAGGCCGGAAAAAAGGCTGCTGATGACATGGCTGCATGGGGATTCAATGATGTGGTGCAGACGTCGATCACAGATATGTATAAAGCCTATGAAGGGGATCATTTTAATGTCCTGGAGTATGATAAGGATGGATACACAGTCAGGTTTGATGCGTCAGTCAATGATGTAACACTGTATCAGCCTATGACCCTGAGCATTGATACCATAGTAAATCCTGACGGAGAAGAAGGCGGCCTTATGGACACCAGCAGATATTACAGTTCAGAGAGGTCTTATTATACCCTGTCGTTCAACGAGGATGGACTTATGGACTTTTATGGATACTGGCCAATGAGATCTGATGATGATCTTCATCCGGTGGATCATCTCATCACATGGGATGAGGCTGTGGACGGACTGAAAAAGGCCATACCGGATCACTTTGCCGGTTACAAAGGGTATTCAGAAGTCAAATTTAATGATGTGAGACTTGCATACTTTAGGACGAAGACCGGAGACAAAGAGTATGAGATCATACCTGTATATGTATTTGCACAAATGGAATCATGGGCGGAAGAGGACAACGCACCAGACCAGCTTCTGATGATAGATGCCAGGGATGGAAGTGAAGTGGATGTCAGACAGGATCCTGCCCGCCAGGGAATTAGGTGAGGAGGCCTGCATGAACGTAAGTTCATACTCGGAATCAGGCCGACGACCTGCCACAAAGTGTAAGCTTTGTGGCGTTACCCGAGATGGTGCGCTTACGAGCGCAAGCGAGTAACTATCATGCGCACCATCGACCTGCCACAAAGCGTGGCTTTGTGGCGATACCTACAGGAGACCTGCATGAACGCAGGTTCAAAATAGTAGGGGCAGCCCCGCAAATCTGCAGAGATATTTAATAAAGGGAAACGAGTATGAAAAAACAAATAGTCAGGTGGCTGATTGATAAAAACTGTATTGTGGAGGAGGATGCGGAACTGTATGAGTATGCTCTTGGGAACATTCTGTTCAGTGTGCTTCCATTTCTGGGTGGAATTGTGGAAGGAATTATTATGGGGGATGTTCTCAGCAGTCTGTTTATCATATTAAGTTTCGTGACTATAAGGCGTTCTTCAGGCGGATTTCATTCAAAAAGTTCAGTGTTATGTCTTATATCATCAACTATCATAATGATTGCATCGTATTTTGTACCAAAGCTGGTTAGCAGGCCTCTTATAATTGTGTATATCACTATTATCGCTGGCGGTGTCATTGCTATGCTGAGTCCGGTTGAGAATAGAATAAAACCTTTGATGGAGTATGAAAAGCTCAGAAATAAGAAAAAGGCCATAGTTCTTGTATCGGTGTGGATCAGTGTGGAAATTTTCTTATATTGGATTGATTGTAAGACATACTGCGTGAACATTGCTACAGGAATATTGCTTGTTATGTGTATGCAGCTATTATGCATACCAGAAATTATTAAGAAACGAAGGAGAGATAAATTATGAAGAAAAAAATATTACAAGATTAAAGACAGGTACAGTTATGTTTGCAGTAGCAGGTGCTATGGCGTTTTCAGGAGCAGTTGGAGTTGCAGGGACAGCTAAGGCTGATTCAAGTGATATTGCAACGTGTGATTATGGCAAGAAGGGAGAACCAAATACAAATAATACATTGTTCGTACATGGAAATAATAATTCGGTAAGTTATTCGCCTTTTAGATATAAGTATAACAGAACAAGGGTCTATATCTATCCTACAGAGGGACCTATGCTCTATTATAGAGTTCAGGGAGCTAATACAGAAGGTGGAAGCGGTACAAAAGATATGTCAAAGGCACATGGAGTTTCAGTGGGTATTCAGGCCAGCTTTAAAAATACTGTTAAGGCAGAAAACGCATCTTATGCGAGACTTAAGAAGAGACATTCAGTATCTGCTCCAATTGACTCTAAGGGATGGTGGAGCCCTGATTCCACAAAGAATTATACTTTATATAATTAATTCTAATGTAAACGTTTAAGTTATAAAGGGCAGAGTTTGGAGGACATGGAAGATGAATAAAAAAAGATGCGCATTTATATCTGTTGCTGTGGCACTTATGATCTTGCTTACAGGTATCGTTGCATATTGGCTTCAGGAGAATAAAGAGTCAGTTTCTGACAGGATTAACCGCAAGGCTTCAGAGACCGATGCGGTCACAGAGACAGCAGATAAAACTGATGCTGAGAGCGTAGAGAACAATGATACAACTGAAGATAACAGAGCTGTGGTCGGTGACAACATTTTTTATGATGGACCTGTAAAGGTAGAGCTTCTGTCAGCCGATGTGCTGGAAGGAGATGATATAAGTGCAGAGACGGAATATCCTGTAGAATACTTCCAGTCCCAGACCCTGCCTGTATCAAATCTGCAGGAAGATGTCATGGATTGGGATTCCATCTGGAAAGAGGCTCCGGAGCTCAAAGAGATGCATGATGCTCCATATGATTCTTACACTTATGAGGAGATAAATGAGATATGTGCAAGGAATCAGGATGTTGTTGATAAGTATACATATACAAAGACAATGCCTCAAAAGGTATATTTTATAAAATGCAGGCTCACCAATTGTGGTACCAGGACAGTGACAAATACATTTCCGCTTGAGGTTACAAGTGTATCTGATACCGGGGAAATAACAGCCAGAGAGGACATCGTATATTTTGATAAACCGATCTATACAGATGGTGATGAGAGATCGATGAGATATTTCTTTTTCAGACTGGCTGGAGGAGAAAGCCTGGATTGTACCATTGGTCTGGCAGTTCCGCAGGAGTTTGGAGAAAATGACCGACATTACTATGGGGTCAGGCCTATAAATGGGGAGACATATGATCCCACAACTTCACCAGATTTTGTGGATATAGATGCACTTCCGAAGACGGAGAAGTAGTAATTAGGCGTTCTTAAATTAACGTTTATTCAAGGACAGGAGGATACCATTATGAGGAAAAAGGGCTGGATCATATCTGCCGTGATGTGTGCTGTTATTGCATTTACTGGGTGCAGCGATAAGGATATAAATTATGAGACTGATGATTCAGGTGCGTCTGGAGCTGATGCATTGGTATCTGAGGAAACGTCGGCTGATGAGAACAGAGGTTTTCTGGCCCAGCAGCTTGGCATACCTGAGAGTGCAAAGACAGATCTGCCGGTGGATGGGACAAACTTAAAGAAGATTTCGATAGATGATAAAGATATAATCGTCCCTGGTAAAGACAGGATGTATACGAAGTCCTACAGAATGGGTATCCTGACAGATACTACCCGGGAGGAGATAGTTAAAACATTTCTTGATGAGAGTGAGGGGATATACAATTACCCTGAGGAAATGTTCAACGAGGATGTTGACAGAGCCGGTATTGATAAATACTTAGAGGATAACAGTGGAGAAAAACCGGATTACAGCGGAGAGTATTTTATAGGAAAGATGAACGGAGTGCCTTATATTGTCAGATTTATGAGTTCTGACTGGTCTATAGATGAGGCATTTGCAGTATCAAGGGCATATCCTGAGGAGATCACGGACGAGATGGCGGCCAGACAGATACGTAGCATTACTTACTATGACTACAATCCGGATGATCTGAACGAAGACACGGAAAAAGAAGAAAGTACAGATAAAGAAGCAGAAAACAGCTGTGGGATGAACCCTGAGCAGGCCGGGAGAAAAGCTGCGGAGGACATGGCTTCCTGGGGCTTTAAGGATGTGGTCCAGACATCGATCATAGATATGTATAAAGGTTATGATGGAGCGGATTACAATGTCATAGAGTATGACAAAGATGGATATATAGTCCGGTTCGATGCTTCGATCAATGATACAGCGATATATCAGCCTGTAGCAACAGGTATTGATACCATAACAAGCAGCAGCGGGGAAGATGGTTATGTAGATACGGGCAGTTACTATTATTCTGAGAGATCCTATTATCAGATGTCGTTCAACGAGGATGGGATAGTGACGTTTTACGGATACTGGCCGATGAGATCGGAAGATGAACTTCATCAGGTGGACAAACTTATCACATGGGATGAGGCTGTAGAAAGTCTTAAGAAAGCCGTGCCACAGCATTTCGCTGGCTATACTGGATATTCAGAAGTAACATTCAATGATGTAAGACTCACATATTTCAGAACAAAGACCGGTGATAAACAGTATGAGGTGATCCCTGTGTATGTGTTTGCACAGCTTGAATCCTGGGCAGAGGAAAGCAATGCACCTACCCAGCTCATCATGATAGATGCAAGGGATGGCAGCGAGGTTGATGTCATGCAGGACCCGGGCAGGCAGGGGCTTATCTGATTTTTTATGGGCATGATGTGTGATCGTTAATGTGTATCATCGATCTGCCAATCAACGAAGGAGGATAAGTGTGAAGAGGATACTGAAATTTTCTGCAGCGCTGTTTGTTATGTGTGCAGTCATTTTCTGGTGCGGCAGGATATACAGCGTAAATAATGCGTATAAGGATGATACAGAGAGATATGATGCGGGGGCTGTGGTAGCTGGCAAGGATATTGAGATACGCTGCATGGAGTCGCATATATACAGTGTGGATGAATATAAGAACAGGTTTGGAGACCGGGAAGTATTTGTACTTGAACCGGGAGACAGGCTGCTGTGTGCATGTCTTAATGTTAAGAATACAAGTGATGGACCGTTAAGCTGGGATTATGTAATGGATTGTACGCTTGAGGGTTTTGAATCTGTGACATGGTGCGGCTGTGTTGTGCCAAATATGGGACAGGGCATAAATGTATTCAGAAGCAGTCAGCTAGATGCGGGAGCAGAGCAGGATATATGGTATGTGACCAGTCTTGCCAGAGTATCATTCAGGCAGAAGACATGGGATAACTTAAAGGATGAAGAGTTCTGGTATGTTCCTACCCTTGAACCGGTTAAGATCATGATGAAGCTGAAACTTGACGACTGATACCCTATAGGGAGTAACTATAGTCTGGTCCAGGTTTCATCCGGAAAAAAGGATATATTTTATTGGGTGGTGTAAGATATGAAGATATTTGGATTTGAGATAAAGAGAGCATTTGCGAATGTCTGGTTCGTTCTGAGTGTGGCGATAGGAACTGCCATAGGAGTGGCGGACTGTCTGCTGTACGTCAGGCAGAACGGACTCGGGGATGACAATACATTGATACAGATATGGCTTGGGACTGATTACCAGTTCGCATACAACAACATGTTCTATGTACTGCTCCCGCTGCTTGCGTGCCTGCCGTATGCCATGACCTGTTTTTCGGATATCAGGACCGGTTATGACCGAAACATATGTGTCAGGACATCAAGGCTTAAGTATATGTCGGCAAAGGCTCTGGCGGTATTTCTTTCAGGTGCTGTGGCTGTGGCGCTGCCATTGCTTATCGACCTGTTTATCGGAGCCGGGATATACCCTGACAAGAATCCTGAGAAACTGACATACCTCTATGCGGGGATCATAGACTGTCATATGTTTCCAAGGCTTTTCCAGCTTCATCCGGTTTGTTACTGTCTTGTATTCATCCTGCTTG